>Ga0209781_1000499_pt1 | contig 10325 bp, 5 predicted proteins | sample WorMetHERISLAND1_3_FD_187386 | JGI IMG/M metagenome (GOLD analysis project Ga0209781, IMG submission 187386) | Marine gutless worms symbiont microbial communities from Max Planck institute for Marine Microbiology, Germany - Olavius albidus HERON... | ecosystem: Host-associated > Annelida >...
ACACAAAATTTAAACATAAGCTTCAGGTCAACAAGAAAACTTCGTGGGTGGTCCAGAATAGCCAAATAATAATTCCAGATGGCGGACAGCCGCCATCTTGAATTTTTGGACAAACTTCAATAACTCATCCACAGAATGAGATAGACTTATCAAATTTTGCAAGAACGTAAAGCACCACAATCCAAAAACGCCTATATGAAAAAAATCGACACCGGAAGTAATTTCAAGATGGCAGCGGCCGCCATGTTGAAAATTCAATTAAACGGCCATAACTCGGTCGCAATTTCACATAGCGCACAAAATTTGGTACCGAGACTAAAACCGACGTCCCAGAAACAGAAATACCTCCAAATTTTAATTCCGCAAAAATCCAAAATGGCGGCCGACTGCCATTTTGAAAACACATAAATCGCCATAACACGGCCGCCGGTTCAGATATCTTCACCAAATTTGGTGTGGAGGTAGATACGGGCCGCCCGTTACTTCCGGGGACGTCAAATTTCACTTCCGAACAATCCAAGATGGCGGCGTCCACCATTTTGAAAATTTACTTTAACGGCCATAAGATCGCAATTGCAGTTATACACAAAAAATTTGGCTCAGAGACTAAAACTGACGTACCGGAAACAGAAATATCTCCAAATTTCACTTCCGCCAAAATCCAAGATGGCGGCCAGCCGCTATTTTAAAAGCACATAAATTGCCAAAACTCGGCTGTGCTTTAACATATCTTCACCAAATTTGGTGTGGATGTGGATACGGGTTGGCCACGACTTTCGCTGACATCAAATTCAACGTCCAAAAAATCCAACATTATTATTATGCATTTCATGTGTCAGTAAAACCGCAAATATTATATATAAATTATTACAATTATTCAGTTGCCGTGATTATTGAAGTTACACTTTTTCATTATATATAAAAAAACTGCAAGCAATTTATTCAATCTTGTATAAGCGACAGATATAAAACCGAAAAAAATCAAAAACCATAAGCACGAACATTATGCATTAGCTTAGACATTTATACTGACGCCTGCAGCTTAAATGTACAAGCTAATGCATTACTTCGTGCTTATATTTTTTTTTATTATTTTTGCAGTTTTATATCTGTCGCTTATACAACATTGAATAAATTGCTTGCAGTTTAAAAAAGTGTAACTACGATAATCACGGCAACTGAATAATTGTAATAATTCATTTTCCCTGACTTTTCCTATTTTCCCTGACTACTTTTCAATTCCCCGACTTTTCCAGGACGGATTTCCACAATATGTACCTCAAACGACGTGGTTTCATTCAAGGATGTGCCTCTTGGGGGGTTTTGATGACAAAAAACTTTGTTCATGGTGTCTAAACCCCCCAAAACACCCCAAAAGTGGGCATGGTGAGGCAATTTCAAGCCGAAAGTAAGAAAAATTGAAATTTCTGTGTCTTCAACAAAGTAAATCAGATCAACACGAAACGTGACGGCACACTTCAGAGCATCAGTTCGCCACAGCGGGTGGCCCCAGAAACTGGTTAACAAAATCCAAGATGGTGACAGCCGCCATTTTGTAAATTCACTTTAACGACCATAACTCAAGTCACTGTTGCACACATTTATACAAATTTTGCTTCAGAGAAAAAACCGATGTCCTGGAAAGAGAAATACCTTCAAATTTCACCGGCCGCCATTTTGAAAACACATTAATCGTCATAACTCAGCCGCCCTTTAAGATATCTTCCCCAAATTTGGTATGGTGACAAATACAGGTCAGCCACGACTTTCGCTTCCTTCAAGTTTCACTTTCAGCCAATCTTAGCCAATCTTCTGAGCCAATCTCTTGACTGGTGCAAAGCACTCAGCCTTCTCAACCAATCGGCTGATACGAGCAAAAATACACATAATTGCAACCAAGAACATAAAAACCCAAATAAGCATACAATAAAACTACAAACAGATGCACAAACTAATAATTATGTACCTAATGTCTGATTCAGGATGACTTTAATGCCACTTGACCAGGAAACACAGTGTTAATCGTGCACCAGTTTCATAAACATTTATCTGTGTATACTGACAAACTGCAGTTATGATCAAGGACCATCTAAGATCCAGTGAGAGACCTACCAGTTACAGCCTATCACGAATGATAATAAAGATGCCTGGCCTACCACATCCGATAAATTCTAAAAGCAATACTATACCACTATAATTCTTTTCAATGATAGGATACATATTGATAGTTCTGGTCGCACACGGACTGTATTGTAAAACCAGAAATGTTCTGCGGAATGCGGTATATGTCCCATTTCTGCACTGAATATAACTAATTAAATGCAGCCTAACAGCTGAATATCAACGATAAGTTGAAAAATGTATCAGCTGAACATTATCGAGAGCATGGCGAGTTTCTACTGGCAGGAAAGTAGAACGTTGAGCTTGCGCTGAACACATGGGACAACTTTGCCTGCTGACAGCTTGGTGAGGTACACATCCAAGAAATTCATGGTGTTTTTCAGCTCCTTCGGGAACTGAATGTCGAAGACGTAGTAGAGGAAGAACAACGTGCAGACTGCTTCGAACAGTGTACTGCAGCTGCAGATTCACCTGAGCTCGAAGTAGACAGCGATTTGTCGATTTGCCGCCTCGTAGACTTGATCCCAGTCATCAGCACAGATGACGACTGTGGGATACACCGTGAGCTGGCCTTCAGCACTTGACAGCTCAGCCTATACACACAAAACAAAGAAATAACATCAAGATTCTGCCTCGGTTGCTTTTAATCAGTAATAGGAAGTCGTATAATGCTTTCAATCCCTACTGAATTCGATAACCATGATTGACCTCAAACCCACACAAACCCCAAACCTAACACACACTATGTGAGCTTTAGCTGAGCTTTCTTCTCAGTATGTACGGATACTAAATGGATTGTAATGATGAAACGTAGCGAACGTTATTGACGCCAATTAGAACCTCATACATATATCATGTTATATCGAAAAAAGCCATACATTTTTCAATGACAGGATACATACACTAGTACTGACATTACGGCACAGTTTCATATGCAGTATTCTTGCAAGAGTACACTGTGTACTAGACGCCTAATCTGGCTAGCCGACAATTTCACGCCCAGCTTAGCACAAATTGTGGCTTAATTTTCAGCGGCTTAATTTTCAGCTAGCCTCAATTATTGAAGGCCTACAATGTCTGCTCGCGTGTCACAGACTGTAGGTGTAATGAGACCACTATATTATACTCCAAACTGTCTTGCAGGAAAGAAAAGTGGATTTGCAGAATAGTTATCGATCAATGTGATCAAGTCTGGAGTTTGACAAGCAACCATGCACTTTACTTCAGACGTAACTTGTGCGGAGCTCTGTTATTTTCTAGTGTTTACTGTGTAAGCAGGCTAATTTAAAAAAAAATGCAGCAAACTTGCGGCTAGCCGCGATTTTCTCGGTGGCTTAGACTAGAGATGGGAATCGAACCGAACTAGAACCCACATTTTGAGTAGAACCGAACCGAACTAGAACTGAACAGCTAGCAAGAGACGTAGAACTCGAACCGAACCCGTAAGCATGAAGAACCCGAACCGAACAAGAACCCTGCTGTGTGGATTCTTAAAAGTTCTAGAAATTGACTATATGCGACTTATTTGCATGATTAGCTTATTCCTTGAACGACGTCATGCACATCTCAGTCTGACTCCATTGCTTCTGCAGGTTTTTAGATGGACTTTTTGATTTTTAAGTGACCGGCATATACACAGTATGAGTCAAAAATCCTTTCTGAGATTTTCTAACATTGTTTACCCAAACGTTAAGAAAATGTAGTCCAAACTGTCAGTCGGCTATTGGCTAGCCGCACTTTTTACGGCCGGTGGCCGACTAATATAAATTGCGGCTGGCTAAGTCAGCGGCTTAGGGGTCTATTGCATACATTAAGCTTTGCAGTGTGCACACGAATACTTACACCCGGCACACATAACACCCAGCAACGCAGCTTCTCCAGGAATATTCTCGGCAGTACGCACAATAATCCAGACAGCCTGTAATCTGCAATAAAAAACATGCGAACACTGAACTGTAAAAATCCTGACAGGATTATGACAAAGACAAAGACAATGTTCATTATACACTGTAAAATGTTACATGCTAATCAAAAAAGTGTTTTAGTCTCAGCAAACACTGTATGTGCATATAGCATCATACAGTAACAATTTGAGACGGGAAAGAACACTCAAGTGCTGAACAGCTGGAGTTCGGTTCTGTTTGGGTTATGATGAATGTAAGGGTTTGGTTCAAATTCTTTGCCATAACAGAACATTCGGGTTCAGCTAGATCTCGGTTCTGATATTCTTTTCTTCAGTGTGGTTCAGTTCTGTTCTCTGGGGGTTCAAACGATGCTTGATGGTAAGTTACAGCTGACCACTGCCACCAGTCATTTCAAAATTGCAAGATTATATCTCTGCCACGTTTAATTCCAAAATACGAATGTAATACTAAATGTTATGCGTAAAACAGTCAAGATGTGGGTTTGGAGTCAGTGAGCACTCAGCAGTTTATGAACCAAGCGCCTCTGAAATCTTGACATACTGGCGCTATATTATTACAAGATAACGTTCGTACGAACACGGAGTCTGTCCAATGCCATCACGTTTTCGATATAGCCTACTTGGCGCCCACTTTACGAGGTCATGTGACGTCATCGATTACGTGACCAATCGATTCACCATAGGCCAATTCCTAGTGGTGGTCCATTTCAACCGATCGTTTATCTCTTGCCGTTTTAAGATACTTGCACCTAATACAACTGGATCACGATCTTGACATTTTTAGGTCACCTGATGTTATCGGTCATGTGAGATAATGGACCCCAAACACTTTGGGGTCACGACACTGACCTTTGTAGACCACGCGACGTGATCGGTCACGCGATCATTCGACTCCCCATACCCAATTTCCTAGTGTTGCTCCATTGTATAAAAACCCCTATCTCCAGCCATTTTCGAGATATTGGGCCGTAATGACACTTGGGTCACGACATTGACCTTTCTAGGTCGCGTGACGTCATCGGTCACGTGACCATTGGACTCCCAATACCCTATTTCCTATTCGTCCTCCACTGTGACCAAACCCCTATCTACAGCCCTTTTCGACATATTGGGCAACAAAGATAATTGGGTCACGACCTTGACCTTTCAAGGTCACGTGACATTGAGAAACTAAGCAATATTGTTAACATAGTAATATACTTTAATAATTCAGCTATCAGGGCCTTTGATTACAGTTAATCAACTAGAACTACGGCACTATATAAATTCTATTACTTACTTACTTACACAATACACATGAAAAGTGTCAAATGTCAAATGGCAACGTAGTTTCCAGCAGTTGTGCTGTTGGCACACATTTGGCTGACAAATGAATTCACAATGCCACAACACATCAGCCAACTTGATGGGTATGACTAAATACATCACCGGCCGCTCCGGCCTCACCGGCACCATTGTGGACATTACTGGCCGCGGCCGGCCGCACCGGCCTAATTGTGTGTCTATAAACACTACATCGGCCAGGGTTGGTGGGTAAAACCTCAGGACAGTTTTACCCAGTTTTACCCTGGGTAATTGGGTAAAACCTGGGTAAAACTGGGTAAAAGGTAAAACCATGGGTAAAACCCCAGATGGCCCAAACATATGCAGAATTGCATTTTGGAGCGATTGCTTAATGATGAAATAATGAAATTGATAGTGTTAGGAATGCAAAATGCACTATAACCATGTTCTGTTGCAAATATATACAAAGACATTAGCAAATAAAAACAGTTATCTGATTGCAAACACTTTCTATGCAGATTGCAGAGGATATAATTAATACAAGTGACGTCACTTAGTTTAGCCTATACTGTGCTGAAGTGCCGTTAAGAATCTGCTCACTCACTTAATTTACCAAAGTACCAGCATGCAACCCTCAATTCTTTGTTCTTTGACAATTTGCCAGCAAGCCATTGAAGTACAACAAATCAGCATTTAAATAAACCACTTACTTACTTATTTGGGGTAGAAATTGGTATTTTCTTACATGGTTTACATTTAGGGAATGTTGTCTTAATGTCACATGAAAGAAGTGTGTAAGTTCAAGTTGCAGTTGTAAACCTTTATGGTTTAAGAATCTCAATTTGACAGTAAAGAACATTAAATGGGCTTTAAATGGTCTTTAAAACGATAATAAGTTTTATTTGTGGGTTATATAGGTTTTACCCAGTTTTACCCATGGGTAAAACTGACTGTTTTACCCAGTTTTACCCAATTTTACCCAACTGCTTTTACCCATTGGGTAAAACTACCTTGCCAACCCTGACATCGGCCCATTGGTGGCGTGTCCGTGTTGTCGGTTGCCACCGCCATTGCTGCTCAGCAGCGTGCTGTTTGGCGGCGGCGGGTATATGACTGTGCCACCACCGCTCATTCCTGGCCGATGGGAGGGGGTCTGTCTATAAGACTACGGCACAGGCGACTGGACAGCAGGCAATGATCACGGCCGTAGGTGTGACCGTCTAAATGGCCAACGGCATAGTCCGGAGCGTGAACATGCTGGAACGACCAGACAACCGGCACTGTTGCGTTGGTCCCATCAGCTAAAATACTACATTGGCCCACCGGCGAAGTTCGCTTGTTGACTGCCGCCGCCGCCACTGCCGTCACCGTAGCTGCTCAGCGGCGGGCTCTCGGCAGCAGCCGGTGAATAGCCTCGCGGCTACGGTACCGTCAAGACTTGACGGTACCGTAGCCGGTGAGGCTACGGTGCCGTCAACACAATCTCGTTCTCGCTATCGGTAACTAGACTGGTTTTAACCCCAACTCCTAACCCTAAACGACCCACTAAGGCAAAATTTCACCACGAAATGGTGCGCACATTTCAAAACAACCCATAGTGGAAACGGAAATGGGCTTTCTATTAGTACTGGGGACTCAACAGTTCAGTATGCACTCTGCACGCTTATTCAGAGAAAGACGGAAATAACTAGCTGGCACTAATCCCAACCCTGAACTCTAAACGACCCATGAAGCGAAGACATTTCTGAGTCGGTTTCGTAACTTTCGTTACGGTGCGGTTGGGTCCCCGGTACTAATATATAGCCCGGAAATGTATACGCAAATTACCATAGATAAGTACATTAATTCTTGACAGTACTCGTAAGCTCGTCGTCTACGGTACCTTCTTGACAGTACGGTAGCCAGTGTGCTTTACTACTGGCGACTTGGTCTCAGTCCGACAGGGCAGTATGGGCGTTTTCACCACATCGGATACACTGCAATGAACGCAAAGTGTACACCCCATCGGCGCTGGGTTGTGCACCCACTGCAAGGACAGTCGGCGCATACAACAGTACGTCTAGGGCACGACTCCCAGAAAGGGTTAAACAATAACATTATTATCAGTCCGCGCCGGACTGATCCTAGATTATATTATCAGTCCTCCCGGACTGATACCAAATTATATTGTCAGTCTGGAAAAAAACTATAGCTAACACTAACCCCAACCCTGAACCCTAAACGACCCATGAAGCGAAGAAATTTATGAGTCATTGTTGGATCTCCGGTACTAATATATAGCCAAAAATCATATCACAATTCCCAACACGTTTTGTAAACACGCTTGTGTGCAACATAGAGTAGTGCTTTTCGCATAGAGTAGATCGGCTACATCGCCTGCTAAAAATAGCCCAGGCTAATAATATAATCTGATGTCAGTCCCGCGCAGACTGATAACAGGTTTTACGACAAGAAAGACTTCGGGCCAGGGTCAGGGACAGACAGCAAACGAGAAAATGTAATCCATCTAATATATGGGCCGATGCGGTCAATGTGGTATTTCGTCAAACCCCAACAAAATTAATGCTGCGTTCGTTTGGTCTCGTGAAGTTGTAATTTGCCATGTCGTGATGTCGTAATTATGAGTTCATGTCAAGGCTCAATTGTTGTTTTTATGAGCAGACATACATGGTTGCCAGGTTTACCGGCCCAGCACCGACAGCCGTAAATATCGTCAAACTATTTCAACATGTCCGGAATAAAATTCTTAAACCCTCGCTGACATATGTACAGGCGTATCTTGCGTAGAAATTCACTAAATGTTGTTTATACCAGTTTGTAGCAATTTCTTATCGTCTAGTTTCTTGGCAATTACTAATCTGCAGCCGGCCGGCCAGCAAATTCGCCAACTAGGTATAACTTTCTTCGCTTCATGGATCGTTTAGGGTCAGGGGGCGTCTTGGGTCGTTTAGGGTTCAGGGTGGTTGGGGTTAATGCCAGTTACAGATATATCACACAAGCTTCATGTGGCCTACAGTTGACAAAAATGCTCGCCGCACGGCCTGCCGGCCGGCTGCAGAATAGTATACACCTAGTTTCTATACATCAGACGCCATTTTCCTCACAACTTGTGAACTGGACATGCAAAAATTTTCTCGAAATCATAAGTCGTGTTCACGACTTACGACGTGATTATGGACACGAGCCATGTCGTGAAGGGTATGACTAAACACATCACCGGCCTCACCGGCCGATCTCACCGGCCTCATCGGCTGGTATACGTAGCCTCACCGGCGCCATTAGCGACATCACCGGCTGCACCGGCACCATAAAATAACCTTTAGTAAACGTGCTGCATCACCCAAAAAGCCAAAAAAAACACATACTAATTGCCAATTTCAACCACTGAAACAAAAATACCAAACTTACATTCTGGAAAACGGAAACAGACTCAGGTTCGAATTAAACGTAGACCAGAATTTTGAAACGAAACAATTAAATAAGTAAAACAAATGCTACAACAGACTCACGACACGACACTATAAATAGCAAATGAGTAATACAGAATCCGCGAATGCGCAGTGCCCGGAGGTGTGAAAAGCATCACATGAGCAACCCACAATGACCTCGTATGTTATTGTTCGAAACTCTATGTCGACTGTTATGTTACGTTTACAGTCTGTTGTAAGTTGTAATATAATACTTGTACGTAAAAGAAACTGTTTGCTTGACAGTTGTGTGATTTACGCGGGTGAGTCCGGTGGCTTCGACGGTGCCGGTGCGGCCGGTGATGTGTTTAGTCGTACCGGTCGTGAACACGGTAAACACGAGTTCAAGAGAACAAACGAACGCAGCATAAGGTCCGCATTTTGCTTGCCCATGGCCGCCATTTTTACAGGCCGAATATCATTTGCGCATACCGGGTATATGTAAAAGTAAAATGCTGACAATAACCTAGGCTAGTAGTGAAGCCGTAAATTATACTTACTATACAATATATAATTCAGAGCCGACGGAGTAGTATGGCTATAACCTAATATTCTAATTATATGAATAAACTTTAAAACAAATTAGCAAACTTTCGCGCCTTCACGATCGAAACCAAACAACCAAACACTGCAAACAGCCTTTGCACGACATTACGCACACGTGGAGGCAGGCACGCGTCAAGAAATAGTTCGAAGACGAATGCACATGTAAACCTTGACAGATGCGCTACTTTAATAATTCAGCTATCGGTTCCACTACCAGAGGCAAAATGTTAGGTATCATAACAATAAACACATTTATAAACCGATATATAGCGAAAATACATCGGCTTGCAACAAGTATCAATACGCCCGCAAAAACAAAACAACGCTTCCAGGCCATAGTTCACTGTTCCAGGCTTTGCACACCACGAGATTTACCCACCTGCACCGGCACGCGTGAAGAAATAGTTCAAAGACGAATGCTTATAATATAGGCCTAAAACTTAACAGATGCGCTACTTTAATAAAGTCAGTTATAGGTTCCACTAGCGGAGGCAAAATGTTAGATATCATAAGAATAATCACATTTCTACACCGATATATAGCGAGAAACACCGGCTGGCAACAGGTATCAATACGCCACGGGTGGATGAAAATTCCACCCTAGGACTAACTACAGCCGCTGTAGGGTGGTATTTTCCACCGGACTCCAGAGTAACCACCTTGTGGTGGTGATTTCCACCGGGCTTCCACGCTTTTCTGGCGCAGTGTAGAGTAGGCCTAGTAGCTCCATGTTTCTTGTTACATGAATGTATTATATGTGTTTATAGTTGGTTGCGGAAGAAACGTGTAATTTGGAGGGGTATTGTGAAAAAGTTGAGTAGAAGTGATACAAGGTTTTTTATCCGGGTTTCAGTGAGACAAATAAGATCAGGGTGGTTTCGGTCAACACCGTAAGCGTAAGTCCACATAACGCAGAAGAGTGAAGTGGGTGTAAGACAGATGGAATGTTAAGCAGTGGCGGACTAGCCATTAGCTTAACTATA
>Ga0209781_1000501_pt1 | contig 10318 bp, 8 predicted proteins | sample WorMetHERISLAND1_3_FD_187386 | JGI IMG/M metagenome (GOLD analysis project Ga0209781, IMG submission 187386) | Marine gutless worms symbiont microbial communities from Max Planck institute for Marine Microbiology, Germany - Olavius albidus HERON... | ecosystem: Host-associated > Annelida >...
AATAATGTTGCATGTGGCCCTGTGGGCGTCCCACTATGCTTACATTACTGCAGCATAACGTGTCTTTTTACTATTATGTGGATAACTTCACTAGTTTATAACGGCCGTTCTGAGCGTTAAAATTATTTACTTCCTTAAGTTTCTTACTCTACGAAATTCAACGTGGGCCATACCAACTTTTACACACACCAAATAAAAAATACAAAATTTGCTTCCGGTAACGTACGGACCGATGGCTTCAATAGCTTGATTATATTATCAAAATGCTATAATTCACATGTAAAAAATAATCAAAATTGCGAATACATCACTTGAAAGGTCAGCTTCGTTAGTTTTTATCCATAATTAAGTAACTAACTGAATGCACTGCAGTTGCATTGGCGTCTGCCAAATTCGGCCACAAATTTGGCCGAAGCCGAATTTGGCCGAAGCCGAATTTGGCCGAATTTGGAAAAAATGGCCGAATTTCGAATTTGCCGAAGCCGAAGCCGAAATTCGGTGCAACCCTAGTAGTTTACAGTTTGTGTAAGACTATCACGGCTCGGTATTGGTTAGGGCATCGGACTTCTGATCGAGAGATTGCAAGTTCGACTCCTGGCCGGTGCACTGCTGGGTAGCCTAGGTCAACTCAGCCTTCTATCCCTCCTGGGTAGGTAAATCGAGTACCAGCTTACTGGCTGGTGTTAAGGTGGGCGTGTTCACTTGGTTCGGGTAGTGGGTAACACCGTGTGATACCATGTGGCAAGTGACACTGCTGTAGTTCTGTGGTGGGAGTCATCTCATTAAGAGCTACGCTGCGTTACCTTTCACCCTTTTACCTGCCGGAAGAACAATATGAAAGGAATGGACTTGATTCGCGAGGATAGAAAAGTGGAAAAGAGAAATCAACAAGGCTAAACTGGGGAGTCGAGATGATAATGATGATCCTTTGTGGGAAAATATGTGGATTTATATTAGAAATTCACAGTATTATTTTGTAATAGTCATTGTGTGTGTTTCTGTCACTGTAGTCACTAGTCGTGTGTACTCTCAGATTGCACAAAATGTAGCCATTGTGTCCATGTGTGATGTTCCCCCAGACCAGCTTAATTATATGCGACGTGATATCGATTGTTCCTTCAGCTTATTTCATTTTTAGCTATTTGCATTAGTGTCATAGCGATGCATTTATCGCACTGTTTATAAGTAAGTAAATAGTAAGTAAGTTGTGGTTGTTATGCCCTCCCTACTCGGCACCGGACTGAAAAGTTTGTAAAATAAAGCAAAACATGCAGTTAATCAGTAAAACACATGGTAAAAAATGAGTTTGACTGAGCTTGCGCTTGAACGAATACAAGCTGTCTGCTTCACGAACTGCTGCCGGTAAACTGTTGCATACAACTGGTCCAGCCACAGAGAAGGCTCTGTCGCCGAATTTCGTTCTTGTCCATGGAACGGAATAGTTAGTACTGGACGCCGAGCGGAGACGAGTCCATCCTGGATCACTGTTACACGCCTGCACTGAATCAATGAGGTAGCCTGGGCACTGGGCAGCGGCATGTGTGGACAGTGAACATCATCAGTGCCACCTTAAATTTGATTCTGTACATGACGGGCAGCCAGTGTAGCTCCTTCAGTGCTGGACGTATGTGGTCATGCTGGGGCAATCCCAGGAGTAAACGTGCGGCGGCGTTCTGCACTCGTTACAAAGGAGCTATGGCGGAAAACGGCAAATTGATCAGAAGAGCATTACAGTAGTCTGAAGACGAAGGAGCTAATTAGCTGCCTCATAACTTCGACTCCAACGTGATGTTTCAGCTGCCTGAGCCTGCGCAGGTGGTAGAAACACGTACTGGCGATCCGATTCACGTGGTGCTTCAGTGTGAGTTTGCTGTCGAGCAGAACCCCGAGGTCACGGACAACGTCGCTCGGCTGAACGTCCACCGAGTCGATCGTCGATGCGATGTCATTTTCATAGCGGTGCACATTGTTTGCTGTAGGATGTGTCCAATATTCCAAGTGTCAAACGTGACCGGTGAGAATCTGCACTTGCTGCGCATGTTCCTTAACCTTCTGTCGACAAGGATGCCGTGTGACTACTCCGCTCCTGCCGAGTTTCAGATAGACGAGACATTCGCAGTTCCGGTTTGTACTTTTAATGCTCGCAAGGTGATAAGTTGTGTAATGGGTGTCATTTATGTCAACCTTCCTGCTTTTGGTGGAATTCTCCCGCTTTCTAGGCGTATTCCTGCCATCCTGCATGGGATTCATGAAATCCCGCTTTTCAAGACAATTTTATGTGTGACAAAATCATCAAAAATAGGACATTTCTTGTCACCAAATGGACTCTTTCAAGCTCAAAATACACCAAAACATGGTCGGCCGGGGCTCTGCCCCGGACCCCACTGCAGGAGCTTACAACGCTCCCAGACCCCTAGTCAGCTGGGATTTGAAACACCACCTCCCCCCATTCTCCTCCCACTTGGCGCCTCGAATGTTCGGCACCTCTGCTGCTTTGGACTGATACCTCTTTCTTATTTCGAAAAGTTGGCAAGTCTGGGATTATGCCACATGTGAATTCTGAATTTAGTCGAATAAGGTAATAATTGTCTGATTTGTCTCACCTTAAATAGGTTAGTTTTTTATGTGTTTAGTTTGCACAAAATTAGTCCATTTTGGTTTATTTTTTGTGCATTTTCTTGTCTTAGTTCTAGCTTAATGGGTTGAAGCTTTTACTGAAACAGCAGCGTGTTGGGCTAATTGGAACTGTGACCGTGATGTGTCTGTTTCTAGGGAGTTGGAACAGTTGTGTCGGGCACTACTCTACGCGGTCACATCAAGCTTGGTGACACGCTGCTGCTTGGCCCTGACTCTACTGGCCAGTTTCAGTCAATCGTCATCAAGAGCATCCACCGCAAGCGCATGCCGGTCAGAGAAGTGAAAGCTGGACAGACAGCATCGTTCGCACTTAAGAAGGTTCTGATTCTTGTTCATTTAGCTTATTTCATGCAGTAAAACTATTAGGGTTATGGGTATTCAACAGTTTTGGCAGTTGGACATTATCGTAGCTAAATAGCCTTGGTTCTATAAATCATTTTATCTCGTTACCGTCATTTCATATTTAACTGTAGCATTTGTTATTTACTCTTGTTATTGTACCTTAGTGGCCTTGATTTTACTCCTTCTCTTAAACTAGTATATCTTACATATACCATTTATGGCACAAAATGGCCTTTTATGTTCCGATGTGCCATTAGGAAACTACTCACTCATTCACTTTCTCTTTCATGAAACATCTGTTAGCTTAGAAGCAGCACTGATGTCAAGTTTTAAAGTTTTATTTCTAGATTGATTTATATGGTTTTAGCGCAAATTAATACTATACAAGTAGACACTGTTGTACTGTTTTCAAGAACTTGTGTTTGATTGCAGTTTAAGCGTTCTCAGCTGCGGAAAGGCATGGTGATGGTTCACCCGGTCGTGGAGCCGAAGGCTTGCTGGGAGTTTGAGGGAGACATTCTGATACTGCATCATCCGACTACCATCAGCGTTAAATACCAGGCGATGGGTAATATGGATCAGCGTTGTATTTATTTTTCAACAAATATTAAGCACTGTTTTTAACTTCTTAGCTTTATCATACCGCTTTTAATTGTCCTTAATTTTAGGGTTGTGGTTTGACTATTACAAATCTGACCAGATCTGGATTTGGGGAGAACTTGTTTTGTGATCACAGAACAATACACCTGATGAAACTAATGGCGTCAGCAATGCTGTCAGCTGCTATAGAGAGGCAGTATAGTTCAGTGCTTCCTTTGTTACGTCACTGCTTGCCAGTTTTTACAAATTTGTGTAACGGAAATGAATTTTGTATTATTATCATCCAAGTAACACTAATTAAAATTGCAAATACACTACTTGACAGGTCAGCTGCGTTCATTTTATCTGTAATTAACTGAATGTACTGATGCTGTAATAGCATCCGGCAAACTCAGCTAGAAATTTTGCCATAGCTAGACTTGGCCGGATTTCCAATGGCTGGATTCTGGATTTGCCGGAGCGGTAGCCGAAATCTGGTACAACCCAAGTTTTTACTTCCAAGCTTTAAACAGTACCAAATTGCGAATACACGTGGGCTTGACAGCAGGCCCGTCGAGAGTGGGGGAAAGAAAGGGGGGAAGTTTTCCCGGGCCCCGCGATGTTTGAGGGGCCCCGCCATCGCTCACAGATACTGAAAAAAGTGTTCCAGATGGCGTCTTTCTAACATCAAATATGCATAAAATCCATTTTCGGCCGGGGCACCCCACTGGGGAGCTTACGACGCTTCCCCAAACCCCTAGTTGGATGGTGACTGGTGAGGGACACCCCTCCCCACATTTCCTCGCTATCGGCATATCGATCTCGGCGCATACAGAATGAGGTTGTGATAGGGCCCCGCGATTATGGTTTCCCGGGCCCCGCTGTGGCTCTGCTTGACAGGTCAACATAGTGTGAGAAACTGATTGGGTTTTTTTCCACCATCACTGTGGCTGAGAGTGGAACTCTCAGAAGTGTGTTAGTGTGACGTTACATGTGCATAAAAGTGATCAGTTGAGTTTTGATTACTGTACTACTTAACACATTCAGTAGGCCTACAGCACCACAATACTCTCAGCCTTATGAGTACTGCGTCTGTGTGGAATACAGGAGTGGACACCAAACCAGAATACAAGTATACAACCTTAAATTTGTTTCTATTGACGTCGAACTGTTACCTTCCTTGGAATGGTCTGGGGCCCAATTTTCAAAAGATCAAGATTTATCACATGATTATCATAAGATTGTCTTAACTTTGTCGTAAGTTATCCATTTAATTTTCGTCTGTTACATACAGCAGCCTACTTAAAATTACGCTCGTGTTTGCCAATAACGTTATTATTGTATTACATCATAAGTCAGCGTTTTTGTGGTGTTGAAATCTCAACTTTTCATACAAATTTAACTTAAGATAATCGTAAAATTTTTCGACCAGTTATGTCATATCGTAAGTGTGACTCAAGAATGTCACAACGTTATCTTAACCAAAATCTTATTATAAGTTTGACTTAAGATTTTTGGAAAATTGGGCCCCTGGATACTTATATTCGCCGCTACATAACAATAGAAACAAATTTAATTTAAGGTTGTACAGTGTGAGTGAAAAAAATCCTCCCCTCCCCTGAAACTTTTTTCCCAAACGGTTGGGAATTTTTAGTCCAAATTTTACGTGCCTATTACACATTCCTATCTATGCTGGACTACAAATTTTTATTCCATTACCTGCAACTTTGACGAAGTTACGCCATATTAAGCGCGACCACCATAATGTGGTCAAAATGTCCACAATCGACCGAAACGCACGCTTGGTGGTTGCACTTAATATGGCATAACTTTGTCAGAATTGGAGATAAATGAATAAAAGTTTGCATTCTAGCATATACATATATATGAACATTTAATAAGTGTGTAAAATTTGGACTAAAAATTCCTAACTGTTTGCGGAAAATGTCAGAAAATGCCAGCATGCGTTTTCGATGGCGGACATTTTGCGCACATGATGTGAACGGGTGGTCGGGCTTAATATGGCATAACTTCGTCAAAGTTGCAGATAATGGAATAAAAATCCGCAATCTAGCGTAGATAGGAACACATAATAGGCATGTAAAATTTGGTTGAAAAATTCCCAACCGTTTTAGAAAAATTGCCACAAGTCCTCAGGGGGGATTTTTTTGACTCACACTGTATTCTGATAAAGTTTATTAGTTTATTGTGTTTCAACCTATGAGTTTATTTAAAGGAATGGACACTTTTTAGTTTGGGACAAGATACAAGGTGCCGAGTATGTTGAATTTAGGCTATTTGTGTGTTTTTGTGTCTGTATCAAGTTCACGTCGGGAGCGTACGTCAGACAGCAACCATTGTATCCATGTCGAAGGATCACCTTCGTACCGGCGACAAGGCAGTTGTTCGGTTCCGCTTCATCAAAAACCCTGAATATCTCCGCCCCGAGATCCGTCTGGTTTTCCGCGAGGGTCGGACCAAGGCCGTTGGCACCGTGACACAAATTATCCCATACACGGGTGTGGTAGCGGGCGGCTCACGTCAGACGAGGAGTAATGTTTCGGCGGCGGCCGGGAAGAGAGAGGCGGGCCAGGGTTCAGGCCTCGGTGCCGTTGGATCACCGCATCCACCATCAAGACCTCAGAACGAGCCGCAGAAGCCGAGCAAACGAAACCGACGAGGGCGTGGCCATAAAGGTGAGCCGGGAATGGCAGTGGGAGGAGTCGTGGCTTCTGTGGGCGGAGCCAAGTCAGCTGTGGGCGGGGCTGCAGTTCGTGCCAACAACCCTGCCGCTGACAGTATCTCGGCAGCAGAGCTGGTGAAGAGGAAAGAAACTGTTCCTGAAACGTAGACCGTTTTCCGGTATCATTTTGACGGGGTTCGACAATGATGGCCACAAACCATGAGGGCCACAGACAATGACCGTGACGGCTACAGACCATGACGACCAAAGACATAACTTGTCCCATGATGTCGTGAATTTGGCGATTTCTTAAAAGTACGCCATTAGTTTTTCACGTTTTCATTGCTGTGGCTGTCATGGTATACCTTGTGACCATCATGATCTGTGGCCATCGTGGTATAGGCCCATTTTGATGTAAGAAGTCACTCCGTGTACATCGCTGAGTGTACACTGTAGTGAAAGTTTGTCGTTTCATTTCTGCGGCTTAGTGCTAGGCTTCGTTAATGGATGATGCAGAATGGCTTGAAACGCGAGAGATGATGCAGTATCCTCCACCATTGGAGCACCAGGTTTTGCCGTTGTTGGCCTGTGATGTTTTATTCCTATCCGTGATGATATTGTGAAGATCGTGTGAGATACTGCAGTGCTGGTGAAATAACGACACATCGGTCAGAAGCAAAGACAGTACAAATGGAAGACAGATCATTGGCTGACACAGTTCCCACGCCTCCCGGAGAGTCCTGGATTTTTTTCTTGAAAATTCCAGGACCTGGAAAGTCCTGGAAAATCACTTTGGTCCTAGAAAGTCTAGAGATTAAAGCTTGAGGTGCTGGAAAGTCCTGCAAAAATAGAAAATATCCTTGAAAGTTGTGCATTTTTCTAGTGGTTCATTTGGAAAACAAGCAGCAATAGTGTAACACCCAGTTTATGTTGACTGTTGCTTACTTAAATACAGTGTGGAATTTTCTGCAATGGACTACACTCTGAATATTGTAAGTAAATGTCGTTTCTTTTTTATATGTAAGCATTCGCGGGCTCCAAACAGGTCCTGGAAAATTTTTCTTGGGGTCTTTACTGACAAAAATGCAGGACTTTTCCAGGACCCCATGGAAAATTTTCCAGGACCTGTTCCAGGACCGCGAATGCTCCAAACAGGTCCTGGAAAATTTTTCATGGGGTCCTGGAAAAGTCCTGGATTTTATGTCAGTAAAACAGTGGGTACTGTGGGCTGAAAAGTCAGGAAACTACGTCACAGGCCAGTTGCAGAGAAACTGGGTATTCTGTGTATAAACATCATTAGCATGGCTTTCTATTCTTTTGTTTCTTCTTCGGGGCGCAAAAGAGTGATATATTTCTTAAAATCTGCACAATATTGCGGCATCACCAACACTAAACGACATTGTTATTACTGCGAAATTAGGTGTGGCAGTATAACCTACACTGTGAGTCGAAAAAATCCCCCCTAAAGTTTTCTGACATTTTTTCCAAAATGGTTGGGAATTTTTAGACCAAATTTCAACACAGTTATTGTTCGTTCCTATCTACGCTGGACTACAAATTTTTGTCCAGTTATCTGCAGTTTTGACAAAGTTATGCCATATTCAGCGCGACCACCCAGTTCGCACCACATGTTCAGAATGTCAACCATCGGCCGAAATGCACGCTGGCATTTTCTGACATTGTTTCCAAACAGTTGGGAATTTTTAGGCCAAATTTTACACACCTATTAAACGTTTATATCTACGCTAGACTACAGATTTTTATCCAATTATCTGTAACTGTGACGAAGTTATGCCATATTAAGTGCGACCACCCAGCGTGCGTTTCACCGATTGTGAACATTTTGAGCATATGATGGTGGTCGCGCTTAATGTGGCATAACTTCGTCAAAGTTGCAGGTAATTAAATACAAAATTTGTAGTCCAGTGTAGATAGCAACGTGTAATAGGTGTGTAAAATTTGGACTAAAAACCCCCAAACGTTTGAGGGAAAATGTCAGAAAATTTCAGGGGGGATTTTTTGACTCACACTGTAGTTTCCCAGGTCGTAGGCAAACAGCTGTCCAGTGATGTGTCTTCTACTTGCACTGTCTTTGGTCAGAAGCAGTCACTCAACTAAATATTGTTAATTAGTTTCGACCAAAATTCGTCTGTGTTCAGCATTTTAACGACTGATGTAGAAAACAGTGCTTATTGCTTATTATTAGTCATATGGCACATTTTTCGTTTTTTTTTGTTTGTTGTTGAAAATTACTACAAATACAATCTGTTACTTAATCACCTCCACAATATTGTCTTAATTATCAGTTTATTATTACATCGGGCAGCTAGTGGGTGTTGGAACATTACGTTAGCATTACAGAAAGGACTGAACGATGATGCTGGGTTGTTGTCCAGAAACTTTTACTATCATCATTATTATCTTGTTTTATTTATCTGTGTTAATTTTAATGTCATGTGAATAGCATTTTAAACTTTATTGTTCTCTGTGATGCATGGTTTCATGTGTGAATTGCCAGAATTAATTAAGTAGTTGATTTTATGTTTTTTTACCAAATATTTACAGTAATTTGCAGTATACGTAGTTTTGTTTATGTAATCCTATTGGTTGCGTGACAGCATGCAGTAACTTGGATGGGTAGGCTTGCTAAACAAAAACCAAATGTGTTTATGGGTCTATGTGTCTGACTGAAATTTTTGCATAATATTGACTTATTTTACGGGATTTATTAAAGTAAAAAATGCAAGCACCAGAAAATAGTAAAAAAATTAACTAGAAATGTGAATTAACTGGTAACATGTAACTTGTATGATGATGATATTACAACTGCTTTAAGTAAATGACACGAAAAATCGGAAAATATGAAAATGTATTGTTGAAGGTAATGTTGCTGTATTGAAGACTGAGGACTGTAGTCATGCTGTGTGACATCTGCTTGACTTGATTTATGAAGGATTTGAGAAACTGTGCAGTATTGTCACATTTCTCATTGCTCTGCAATGCTTAGTGTTCGATGATGGTACAGGTATGCACGACGTTGAGTTGACGGACTGTGTTTAGGGGGGCCACTCACCTGGAAAATCTGGAAAAGTAGACCCCAAGCCGAATTGTCTGCTGGCTTAGAAAGCTAGCGGCTGGCTAGCCAGCGAAATTTGGCTTAAATCGGCTTGGCTAACTAGCTGGCTTAAGTTCGCTCTTTGCGACTTTTTGCAGGTTCCAAGTGCAATTGGGAGGTGTGGCGCAAAAGTTGCAAAAAGATTAATGAATAGTACTGTTTATCGTTTACAAATAATATAGGTCACTTATATTACTCGCCTCATCAACTCATCCATGCATTTTAGCCTATTTTCCTACAGGAAACAGCCTTCTTAAACTTCAACTTTAGTTGAGTGCCAGTGGCTGACGGGTCTTTCGGCTAGCGTTGGCTTGTAAATTTTTCGGCGGCTTAACCAATGTGAGTTGGCTGGCGATGGCTTAGCGCTGAATCGGCTGGCGTTGGCGAAAAACGGCTGTGGTCTGTGGAAAAGTCAGGGAATTTGACATTGGTCAGGGAAAAGTCAGGGAAATTGTGGTTTGCCTGTTCTGTGCTACCGCGGTTGCAATAGTCACAAAGTACACATAACCTGAGTAGGCTACTGTTCCGCCAAGAAAAGTTGACATGTACAAGATGGACTTCCAATAGTTCCGCAGTATTCACTCGGAAGTACACATAGGTCTGTCTGTATGCCTCTTGCTGGTTTAATAAACATTAATGCCTCCGTGGGAAATACCTGGAAAAGTCGGGGAATTTGATGAGGATTGGAGAGTGTCCACCCTGTTCGTTCTGCTGGAATGGTGTGTGATATACTGATAGTACTTGTGGAATAACAGTGTTGTGCAACAGCTAACTATGGTGCATGCAAAATTGTGGATGAGTGCCAATCATCTTAAGGTGAATATGCCAGAGGTCCAAAAAGGGGGTTCCCTGTTTATATCTTTTATGCCAACTTCTGTAAATTGACACCGGTTTTAACCATTTTCACTGTTACAACAAGAAATGTATGACGCATAAAAATAAAATCGTCTTCCGCTGCTCCC
>Ga0209781_1000502_pt1 | contig 10302 bp, 2 predicted proteins | sample WorMetHERISLAND1_3_FD_187386 | JGI IMG/M metagenome (GOLD analysis project Ga0209781, IMG submission 187386) | Marine gutless worms symbiont microbial communities from Max Planck institute for Marine Microbiology, Germany - Olavius albidus HERON... | ecosystem: Host-associated > Annelida >...
CATATTTCATCCAAGCACTATTTGGGTCCGACCCCTGTGTACGGAGCTAGGGCCGAAAAACCCCTCCAAAATGCCGATTTTGCCATGAAGCAAACGAATATATGTCGCCTAGCGGCGACATAAATAAAACATGCAATAAAACATAAAACAAGTCCTTTAAGCCAACTGTTGCACAACTGTTGCAGCCCCTATTGGCATTTTGTTTTAGCTTGCAGCCATTGGCTGCATGCTAAAACAAAATGCTAATGAGAGCTGCAACAGTTGTGCATTTATGTTTTGTTGCATTTTACTTGTGATCGCTCCTTAACGCTGTGGAGAGGTGTGTAGGAGGAAGTGACGGGTGTGTCGTTGTTGTTTCTCATGCCGTCGGTGGAGCTAACACTCCTGCAATGAGATTGTGAAGTAACGTTGCCATGTAGAACGTCAAGTGTGCATGGACTCGTTATCGGAAATACCGAGCCGGCCTGGCAGTGACAGAGGAAGCCATGGAGCCACAAAACCGTGCAAAATAATTTAGTCCCAACAGTGAACCGTCATGAGATTCGATCGTCGCCCTTTGGACTTCAGCCCCAAGCTGCAGAGTACGTCACTGCTGCCGCTAGTAAGAAAAAAGCCATTAGGTCTACTATTATTTCCAGTCAGATACAAGCAAAAATATCAGCATTCGAAACCGTGTAAAACTCGATAAGAAAATGAAGGTCAAATTGGTTTATATTATTTTATCGCATCATCACCACGCCGGCGGCGTATCATCTGTGACAAAGTTGGTTCAGGTTGCGTCGTGTGCACGACAGATGCCCAGTTCTCCTGCATGCCACCCACAGTGTCACCCAATTAGTTGCACATACGGGAAACAGAGAAGAGAAGAGATTGCGTGACCCGTTCGCCGTGCTTGACAGTATGTGTGATCTCACGTAAAACTACCGGTTTGTATCTCAATCTGCAGCTGGCGATTACTGCAACGTCAAGTCGCCGCTGTGAACTGTAATGTTCAAGATACCGACACCGGCATGTGTTACTGGCGTGGTTAGGCCCTGTCTTTCTTTCTCGACGCTGTTCTTCTGTAGCAATGTTGCAAACTGCACGTATCAGTCGACGCCCCTTCCCCAAACATGCATCTTCCAGCAGTTTATTATCATCCTCCTCTCCCTGCAATTCGATAGTCTAACGATTCATCTTCTCGTCTGTGCCCGCCTACCAGAGGCGTAGCAAAGGGAGGAGCCACAAGATTTCATGACCCCTCCCAATGCACCAAGAAAAATTAAGACGAAACTTACCTACCATGCGTTATACTGCAGAAACTCAGAAAGTGATCGAAGTACTCCATTCATGCACTTTTAAAATCAAGCTGTATTTGTCATATTTTCAGTGGGGTCACAATCATTGAAACCGATTGAATTTTAATCCACTTTAATGGGGTCAGTCGTCAGAGGCACATATCCCAGTTCTCTGACGAATGAGTAAAGTGTAACAGTCAAAAACATGGTGTTACCTAACCATCAGATTAATCGATCCAGGCTGTCAATTGCATTTGGAATTTCATTACCGGGTCAGACATTTTATCTACGGGGTCAAAAATCAAAACCCCTGACCCCTGACAAATATACAGTCTTGTTTATAATTGCAAATATCGTTAACAATCCAGAAAAAAACGCATTATTTTCATCATACACCACAAAAAAATAATTTCTGCCCCGGACCCGCTGAGACAGCTCATGACGTCCTCCAGACCACATAGATGGACACAACCCCCTTGTTCACAGGGGCGTATTTAGGGGGCCTTGCGCCTGACCCCCATTTGGAGGCGAAAACAAAATTTGTACATGTACTTATATTTAATGTGAAAAAATACGCTAATATTTGAACCCTTTTGAAAATGTACACCTGAAATGTACCCATTGGTTCCCCTTTTCAGATTTCTAAATACGCCACTGCTTATTCATAAGCGTATCCTTTTCAACGCCTATATCATCTTGCTGTCAGCACCGCTGGTACCTCGTTGTGGCGTGGCCATGTCAGACAAAAATCCTTGCTACGCCCATGTCGGCTACCTGCCGAGAAGCTCCATAAAAACTGTGATCTGACAACAAGACTCGGCGTTGTTTGAGACTGATGATTGACATCCCGAGGTCGACTGCTAGCAGTGAGTAAGTTCAAGATGTATTTCATCGTGTGATTCAGTCAGCACGCCGCTATCACGCTATCACTCTTTTGTCGCTTACGTAAACGGCCGGTCAAGTCAGCCAGGAGACGTTGTTATCAACTGGTTTGAGTCATCGGTCGGCGTATATCTAGCACACAAAAATCAACAGCAGGTCATTGGCGTAGCAAATTATGGAGGCGTCACTCACAAGTCTCACAGGCCCGGCAGGAAACACGTTGAAATACACGGCGTAAACCAGGGTTGTAGTCTCGGTCTCGAACGTCTTGACTCGAACGTCTCGAGACGCTGTTTTGAACGTCTCGTTTCATCTCGGCATCGTACGTCTTATTTACACCCCTGGCGCAAACCGATCTCCGCAACACTGTCTGCAATCAGTTGCAGCGCTAATTGCACCGTGTATTCACCGTGCGAGAGATCGCGTGCAAATGCTCACTCACTGGAGTGCGTTGCATCTACTGCGCAAGCAGAAGTCGCATATTCCATTACCACTATATACACGGTGTCGCCGAATCGAACCGAATATGACACCAGCCTCGGTGCTTTTTAACACAGTCCGATTGCTTGTATTGGTGTCTTGATTTTCTGATTTCTGCAGATCGGCCTCCGTAATCTACTGATCTGCACTGATTATGATATTCCATCTGACGAAGTCGATCGTATTTCAGTCTGCTAAGACGTGCTCACGTGCAGGTATTACAGCGACGCTGTTGGCAGTCTTGTTTGTGTTTACTCCCTCTCCATGTGTGACGTTCGCACTATAAGCACGTGCATGCACGGTCAACCGAGCAAGATCGGCCATTCGCACTCGACTCTCAAGTTCCTTACTGCGTTCAGGATTGTGTGTTCTCAAAACAGCTTAAGCAGCTGGGCGCCAGAGAGGGTCAGGGGGCGTTGCCTCCCATTTCAAGCTTACCCTTCAGCATCTATTTGAGTTTCACGGTCTGTAGGCGTGACTGCGTGTGTCGTATTTCTAGTGGTGGTCAGTGGTCACTGGTCAGTGGTCAGAACTCAGAAGCATCTCAGTTCTCGGACGAGAAAATAATCTATTGCAGTCACAAACACGAACGAAACCTCTTTCCAGCTAGAGCATAGTCGGTCGTGAAGAGATTGCTGCTGCGCTACATGTTCAAAGTTCAAAGTTCAACAGAGCACGAGATTCCGAGTTTTATTGCTGACTACAGTGACAGCAGAAGTTCCATGTCAGCCAGTTTTGTAGCCGTAACGTTGACTGCTGGAAACAGAAAACAGACGCAGTCACCAGTAATACGATACGATACCAGACGAGAGCGAACCCATAGGACGATATAGGTCACCGGAATGAAGGCCACCCACGAGCTAGTCTAGCTTACTATACTGTATACTGTATTTTATATACTGGATGAAATTACTGATTCAGGCGATATGACAAACAGAATATTGTAGTTCATAAACGTTTATAATCCTTTATTATTTTTTTTTATAAAAATCGCATTTACAAAAGTTTTTTTTTATTTTTCCAACGTTTATTATTTTTAACAAATGTTGAACTGTCAGTGTGAAAATAACGGTAATTTAAAATATTTATACATAAAAATGGAACTAATAATGGCGGATTTTCTTACGTAAGTAAACTATAGCTAAGTACAAAATCCGCCATTGTTTGATAGGTAGCATTTTTATATAAGTTAATTAACACGAACTCAAAAGCACAATTTTAAGTACACATCAGCTTAGCGTATCGAACACAATGACTGTTAGTGTAGAACCCAGTAATGGGGGAAAGAAGCAGATATGATTAAAATAAGATAAACGTGAAGGCCCAGTAGCTGAAGTGACTGGGACGAACACGCAACAGACGTGCGATGTTGATAATTGATCAAATCAACGCTAGACTGATTCATCGATGACGTGTAGTACCAACACCGTGAGTTAGAAAAGGAGACACCGTACCATGTACAATGACTGAGGAAACGATGAAAATGAGGGAGCCACGTAGACTCCAGTCCAGCAAGCAGCGTATATAGGGCCTGCTATACTTATACTTGGGTTGATGACATCCGTTTTTCATTATCAGGACCTCCTATCGCTTCATTCCGTCATGTGGCTTGTGCTGGCGGATGAAGAGGAAAACGCTGCGGTGCAAAAACGGCTTCTTCTTCCACAGTTCACCGCAGCCGCTGGCGTCAACCGCGTGTCGTGTTGCGTGTTCTGAGGTCATCAACGCCGTCTTGACGCTTGCTCATAAACTGAGGTCCGGTACGTGTAGCCGTGTGCTGCAGGGCAGTGGCGGAGCCAGGCTTAAAACACAGGGTCGGCCAATACAGCTGTCAGTGCATAGTTTAATTTAAGCGTGCGTGGGAGTCCAACCAAAATGTGTAGTCGAAACGAAAAAGTGCGGAGTTCTGAAATAAAAAAATGCGGAGTCCAAAAGTTCGCACAAAAGTCGAGGTGTATTGATGACGACTGGTGGATAAATTATTTAATTATTCTATTTTCAAAGTGCCTCGTTAAAGTGGCCCGCACACACATATTAGGGGATATTACAGGTTGAGCGATTAGCATCGTGAAACAGTGTTAGGCCTTCGTGTTCTGACAAATTTTAAACAAAAATTAACATTAAATTAATATGTATTTTAACATCACAAATGCGATTTTTATTATAAAAATACCAACAAATTCTGGGATACTTCAACACTGAGACCCCCCAGTACTGGGGCTTCGCCCCTGGACCCCACTGGGTCCCCTAGATCCTCTGTGGAGAGTCCGAAGAATAAAACTGTGTCAGGGCACTTCCTGTGCACTGCAAATACACAGTTATATAGTTACTTTAATGACCGTGCAACCCAAATATGGAAAACGAGGATCACGCTTTAGCCCCGGGCCTCCCTAGGCTCCGCCACTGATGAAAGGTTGGGTCGTTGTTCACACGACCCGACTGCAGCGCCGACCGCTGCTTTAACCTTATTAGCAAGTGATAACCAGAAACGCGAGTGTTAATCATCCTAAACAATCGATAATAACCAGACCCAGGTACGAGCACGACAGCCTGCTGCTGAATCAGCCTGCGTGTGCTGAATTATTAGAGGGGCGCCGACAATAGTAATTATTCATACACCGTGGAAACTACGGTGTCTCCGTTCATCAATTTCTTTCTGTGTTTAAGGTGCCGTGCTGTCTTCAATGACGTACGATTGGCGACCATGTGATGCCAGAGTTCCCTGTCCTCTGGGGACCTGATGAGCTCTATTGGACTCACTTTATCTTTCAAACAAGTGCACGAGCTATGCAGATACTTCAGTCTTCATCAATTACACGGACAATTACGCACGTTTTATAAGCGCATTATTTAACTTCAGCGCCAAGTAACTTTTCTGTGTTCTGGAACAGCATAAAATACAGCACGTCACTAGAAATGCCGTCATATATAGGCCTACCACCAAGATAAAGCGTGCCTTAAAAATAAAATAAAACAAAATGATAAACAAGACGCAGCATGTGTATAGGCAGTCTAAAACAATGTGACCACTGGAAGTATTCCGCGCCTCTCCAGACGGCCGGTAACAAATAGACCCGTCTTTTGCGTGAGTATGTTTTTCATCAAAGGACCTTTAACGCAGAGCTGATCTGTGTTCTCGTTCATACAGACTTAGGCTGGTACGGACTTCGCCATTGATTGCCCTTTCACCTATTGATATTTAATGCGGCCGGTACTCGCTAGGAGCAGAGTTGGCATTGGTAATATTCTTGACAGCGAAGCTCCTCTCTGACCACTACAAATTTCGTCTATAATCTATACCCCGCGTCGTAAACACGCAATCGGGGGCGCTGATCGGCGTCAGGAAATGCACCGAACAGTGAACGCACCTGTTAATGGCGCCGGCCGGCACGTTGCCAGTCATGCAGCCTTATACTGTAAAGTGCTGGCCGCTCTTCTCGGATGTCGCTAATACCCGGGAAATCCGGCGTGATGCGTGCATGGCCTCGTCAGCCGGTGCCAATGAGACATCTGCCGTCAGCTTCCGCCGCTGCTGCTGCTGCAGACGTCTTCACCAGGGGCATAGCCAGAAATTCGTTTTGGGGAGGTATACAAGTTTTTGGGGAGGTATAAATCTTTAATACTCATGTTCAATAACCATTCTGGCGTCATTTCTACGCCTTAAAAAGTTTACTTGGACTGATTTTGGGAGGGTATATACATGTATACCGATATACCCCCGTCGCTGCGCCCCTGGTCATCAGGATCCAGATTCACCCCCCCCCATATATAACCGATTGAAGACAAGAAAGGAGTTCGCTCGCTTCCTGGTGGCTAAGGTGGTGCAGACGTCCCTGCATGGAGCGCCTTGCCTTCGAGCAAATCAGACTTAGGCTATAGTTACGCCACTATGACAGACAAACAAACAAACGGCAGCAAATACATAATCACTTTGGCAAAGGTGATTGATGTGTGCTTGTCATCGTTACGTTATCGTGCTAAACATTCACACAATTAAAGATCTTATTCCAGACAACAGCATTGGATGACGTTGTGAGCGTTGGGCGTCTGCGTTGGGATAAATAGACGTTTCCTACAATCGATCTACCCAGTATCCAACCATCAAAACGTGGACAGAAATTTGAAAAGAAATTTTATGATTGATAATCTATACACGTATATATCACTGTGATATGACTGACTATGGTTTCTGTAGGCTACAAGTTAGTTAAGTATTAAAAGTTAAATTTATGTTTAACAGAGTGGATACTAATATCTATATTTACTTTTTGTCGTACGTATCTATACACTGTATGCGCGTTTTTTGTTGGCGCGCTGTTGGTTAGGTTCAACTTTTGAAAAACAGTATTTTAGGTGTGGTGGGATCTTTAATGTTAATGATTTCCTTATTGCAAATTTTCCGTCGAATGTAACAGTGAAGAAATTTTAAAAATCGGTCAATAGTTAGCGATGATATGGACAAAAGTGTGCGTAGGTGTTTTTTTTTTGACTCACAGTGTATTTCTTTTATTATGTAATTATTTTTCTCTACCACTGACGGTGAATAAAGATTTTCAATCGACGCTGTTAATTGCGGCGGACGATGACGGGCCAGGTTGTTGACGTTGACTGAAAGTGTCGGTCGGATGCCAGCAGCAGCTGTTGTTGTTCTTGCTGCTGCTGCTGCTGCTGATGGAGCCGATGCCGGTCTATGATCGGCACACGATCGACGTGTGGCTGACTCTGAGTATACCTGCAACCTGCTTCACGACTGTTATAACCGTCTGCATCGACACTGCCGTTACTCTATTAAACTCAGAGTAGCCTACACCGATCGTGATACAGATAGAATTCGTGGCGACTGGAATGAAACTGAACAAAACGAAACGCGACACTGTCAGTGCAAGTTCGCTTCGGTTCACTGGCGCGTTATACGATCAAGTTTCACGGACGTCTCACCTTTGCTCAGCTCGCTGCTCGTCTCGCATCTAAGAATAGCGTTTTAGCGTCTCATCGATCATAAGCACATTGTCGACAGTGTCAGTGTCAGAACTGTGAGTTTCGATTGCTGCATTTACATTGTGAACTAAATTCGATCCCAATCCGCTTAGTCGATTGTATATTCAATGTCCACTGTGCCTATACCATAGTACTGGCAACCGTGACATGATCCAAGTGCTGCAGCTTGCTTAAACCAGCCTAACAGTCATACTTACTTAGGCGGGTTGAGGCATACTTATTTATGAATGCGGGGCACGACCACACACCTTGTATATTTGATGCACAGCAACATGGTGCTCCAGGGCGTCGATTATTGCTAATTAAGTAAAAGCATTGCAACTGATGACGTCATACATCACATTGCCTATTATTGTCGTTGTTGTTGTTGTCGTTGTAGAAAAGTCATGTTAGCGAATGTCGTCGTTGCGGCGCATCTACTGCTACTACTACAGACGGCGTGGGCGAGCATCTTCGGTGACCCACAAGGTAAGCAGCTGCAATGGCTGAGAGGTGACTAAAAGTTCTTTACGAGGAAGACGTTTGCGGTATTACTGCCAACATTCAAAAACGTTTTGACCATGGACGGAACACACTACAGCACAAAATAAATAGCGTCCAGACAATGACAGACATACAAGTCAGATCGACTGTGTATTACATTGCGCAAAAGAACTAAAATTAAAGATTAAACGCAGTCTTTAAGATACGTATTCAATGCTCATTATATAGAGAGTTAACTCATAGAGTTAACTATACAGTCTGAGAGTTGGTGGTAGACTGTTCCATGTATCTGGCTCAGAAACAGAGAACGCACGTTTGCATGCCGAACTGAAACTCAAAATGTTATTAAATGGACGCGAAGGAAAGTTAAAGATTAAAGGAGAGTATAGCTCTTAATTAGACGAGTCCCGTCATAGAGTTACGGGGCGTCACCTGCCACATGGGATCACACAGTTTTACCTGCCACCTGACACAAATGAACGCTCCCTGCCAAGTATTTGTTGTTAGTAGGCTATGCAAATTGTAAGTATTTCGTTACGTTGCCCATATCGCTCGATATCGCAAATGCAAATTTCGACGAAATTAACTTAAATATCGACAAAAAAGTAAACAGTAAAAGCAAGAAACGCGTCAATCAAAATCTGTTTATTGGAATGAACGCCTGTGCCTAGAATGCAAGTGTACGAGTTACGTATTAGGCTAACTGACGTATTTGACGAAGTGAAGTGGTCAAACTGTCGAAGTTAGGACACGGATGCGAACTGCTGTGTACCAGTGTGACGTCCCATTGGAACCGGCATGAAAGAAGCTGTCGACAAGATGTGATATCGGACCTCCCAGGTGCGGCTTCTGTACTGCGCATAGGTAGCATGCTTGGCGCTATCTGGTCTCGTCTTCTCGTTGCCAGCTGTGGCTCTGTACCGTGGCTGGGCCAAGGAGTCCTTAATAATAGCGGTCTAGGACTCCATGGCTGGACCTTCATGTCCAGTACGAACGTTTCATTGCTCTCAACGGACTGCAATATCGCTGATTGACTCACTTCAGTAACAATTCGGCGTCTGGTGAATTTCTTCTGTCTGCTATAATATATTGTTGAAAGTCGCACTGAGTTTTAACCTTTATACCGGTATTCATCTCTTCACCACAATCAGTGGCGTATTTATAAATCTGAAAAGGGAGGTGCCCGGGGTACATTTCAGGTGTACATATTCAACAGTGTTCAAAATTTAGCATATTTTTCCACACTAAATTTTAGTACAATTTTTCACCTCCAGAGGAGGGGGAAAGCGCAAGGCCCCTTAAAAAACGCCTCTGATCACAAATCCACAATGATAGAACAGTGTTGCAGTGTTATGTTAACTGATGCTTATCCGAGTTATTTCTACGCAAAATATTCTACGAGCTAGAATTTAGAGACAGTCACAAATAGTTTACATACGCAAAACTGTAACATCGTAGATGCGCGACGTCTGGAACTGAGTCGCCCGGTGGTTCACACGTCTTGATCTAATCATGCGTGACCCGATTTTGCAAACTTGTACTAGCCTAGGCCTTCTATGAATGAGTCTGTTTTACCGCATCGGCGTTATCGTAAAATTATTGTTTTGCTAACTTAAATAGTCGCATATGGTTTCAGCATTTTATATATCTAACAGTGTAACGATGTGATCACGATGACGCATAATCCGATGACCCGGTCATCCTGGATCAACGGTTTCTATACACTCTTGTGTGTCTTGGTCATTACCGTGCGACGCTCTGCGTTGCACGGTCTTTGTGATCGTACGTAATTCTGTCCGTCTGTCCGTCCGTCCGTCCGTCACACTCGTGGACTGTGTCCACATGGTTCGACCTACGATCGTGATTTATTCACCGTATGGTAGTCCCATCATTCTAGTTTCTGGGGATATCACGATCATCCAAAAATTCGAAGGGGGTCACCCCGAGCGAGGGCGTTGAATGAGGGTGGGGTGGGTACAAATTGGCGATTTTCGACCAACTAGACGGGCATGGCAGAGCCAGACGTGAGACCGCCCGGCGCCGCAAATCCGAGTGAAAAGTGAATTTATTTAGTCGAAATTCCTCTCGCAGCAATGGCAGCTGGTGAATGACTCCGAAAAGAACCACTTGGCATAGGCCCTATGGACTTGCGTCAGCTTACAGTATACGAGCAGTTCGGGTG
>Ga0209781_1000503_pt1 | contig 10296 bp, 13 predicted proteins | sample WorMetHERISLAND1_3_FD_187386 | JGI IMG/M metagenome (GOLD analysis project Ga0209781, IMG submission 187386) | Marine gutless worms symbiont microbial communities from Max Planck institute for Marine Microbiology, Germany - Olavius albidus HERON... | ecosystem: Host-associated > Annelida >...
CCTCTAAGAAACCACTACAGGCCGTTCCGCGTTTATCCGTAACGAATTTGCGCGAGGCAATTGCCCTATCAACGGCATTGAATCATTCCGGTCATAGGCTAAACGGAGGCTTGCAAAATTCAAGGGCATTCCCAGACATACGTTTCATCTACCACCTCAAAGAATGTGAATTCAGATTTCATCATCGAGAGGAAAATCTTTATGATAAAATATTCCCTCTGCTGAGCGAAAGTCCTCTCTAAAGTTATCTAGACCCAAACCTTAACCATTACCCCGGCACGACCGTGGTGCAACCCTAGGGTGGGCTGTGCCCACCCCCGACCGGGTTTCCGGTCATCAGCTATCCGTCGCCGGTCTCCGGCTTGGCGATGCGGATGAAGAGCGCGAGAAGGGTTTGCTGTGTAGCACATACAGCGTGGATTCAGGTCGTGTCGGATGTAGGCGCCGGCTTGCCGGCGCTGAGGTGGTGGTTCCCCGCAGGTTCGGAAGGTTGGAGCACGAGCCGGCAGGGTTGATTGTCTGCCAGGTTAGTGCCGGTGTCTCAACGCAACCTGCACCCGCATTCCCCCCACGCAGCCTGCCCGCGCAGACCTTGCGTTAGGGGTAGATACCCTGTTCCCGTGCAAGGCCATTTTGCCACCTGATTCCCAACAACTCACCGCTAAGGCATAAATTGAGCTAATCGGCAACCGTGTCGGTAGGAGAATAGAAACGACTGCTGTCGAAGGGAGGGTTCGTTCTAAGCATGGCATGGATGGCGAGCAAGAGCTTACGCATGACCGCGCAGACAGCCTGGAGCTCCTTGAGGCCGCGGGTGTCGAGAAGATGGCGGTAGAAGGCCCTGATATTGGGATCATGGCGAACGGCGCTGAGAGCGGGCATATAGAGGGCGATCCACAAGTAATGGTTCCCGGCCTTGGACAGGGGGACTTTTTGCTCACGCTGGAACCGTACGGGTGCTGGCGTGGATCGAGGCCAGCCATGGCGCCCCACTGCTTGGCGCGCACGTCGTCGGGCAAGACCAACCGCTCGCGAGAAGCTGGATGGCGCTGCGGATAGCCAGGGCCAGGTCATCGAGGCGCTGCCAGAGAGTGAAGGGCATGCGCTGGGCGAACGGAGCCAACACCACGGCATCGACGGCATCGGTCTTGTGCGGGGCTGCATCGCCTCGGCGAAGCGTTTGGCGGCCTTGGGGTTGATCATCATGCGGGTCAGCCCAGCGTCATCCAAAACGAGGGCGGGGAGATACTGGCCGGTGGCCTCTAGGCGGACACGACTCACCTTCGCCTTACGCAGGCGGTTGCTCAGGGGCGCGTGGCCCTGGGGGGTGTTCTTGAGTTCGCAGGGCTTTCCCATGCGGCCATCGCGGTGGATGACCAAAGTAACGGTTTTGCTGCTGACATCAATTCCAGCGACCTTCATGTTCGGTTCTCCCGTGAGTAAAAACCCGTTAGGAAGGTGACCTGGTTCCCCGACCCTGGACCCTCGTCTACCGACCTTGTGTATGCAGGCTCACGAGCACCGCTTACGGCCTCAGATACTCTCCGGTATGGACGAAGAGGGCGGGGAGCCAATCTGTCCGTTCAGGCTCGAGGCCATCAGGATGAGACGGTTTCCCCAGGTCCTCTCCATCAACTCCCTTTATAACCTTCCTTGGCATTCCCCTGGAAACAGAACATACAAGGGTGGGTTAGGCGCACTGCCTAATCTTGAAGAACACAAACAGCGTTGAACGCGCCGTAACCCAACACGACGTCTTTCAACAAGTGTCCGCCATGCCGGACCAGCTCTCATCGCCGACCACGACCAATAGCCGGCGATCCGCGACCTGCCACCCGATCCGGAATTCCTGTTCCCACGCCGCGGCTTCCGGGTAGCAGATCCCGAGATTGCCCACCGCGACCAGATCGCTTTGCACAAAGATCAAGGGGATGTAGGGACGTACCCAAGGCGGCACGCCTTGTTCCTGAAACAGCTTCTTTAGGGAGTGCCGCCGTTCCCTTCTCCCACGTCGGCAGAAGAGACCTGTTACGCCAAAGCGGACCGCCAGCCCGTGCGGGAACACGGCCTGAGGGTCCAGGTTGCGTCCGTCAGCGGCGAGAAGCGCCAGGCATCCGAGCCCGTCCGGGAGTGTAAGGACGCCTTTGCACCAACGGATCGGACCCGGCGCGGGTGCCGGGGGCAGGGGCGCCATGGCGAACAGGTCATCCCGGTAGCGGCGGACCTCGCATCCCGGCCAGGCAACCAGCGGATTGGCATCCGCACGGGCGCTCATGACCTCGGTGAGGATACGGTCAAGGTTTCTGGCATTCGGCGGGACCCGGCCCTGGTCGCGGAACCACTGGCGCAGCACCGCCTTGCGCAACGGTAGCTCCAGGCCGAGAAGACGCGCGATCGAGAGGGTACCGGGTCGTCCCGCGACCGCGACCACCTTGTCTCGGGCGAGGGGATCGATGATCGTCTGGGCCTCCGCGCAATGGGCCGCGCTCCTTGCGATACTGGCTGCGCAGGCGGGCCAGCGTTCCCTCAGCCGGGGCAGTACGCGGTGACGGAGGAAGTTTCGATCGTATCCCAGGTCCCGATTGCTTGGGTCTTCCAGCCAGTGGAGCCGCTGGCTCCGGGCGTAAGCGAGGAGGTCGGCACGGCCGAGCGCCAGCAGGGGCCTTACCAGCCGGCCGCGCCCCAGGGGAGCCACCAGGGGCATGGCCGCTAGGCCCGCGGGACCGCTGCCGCGCAGCAGGGCCAACAGCAGGGTCTCCGCTTGATCGTCCAGGTGCTGGGCCGTGAGCAGGAGATCGTCTGATTCCAGCACTCCCGCCATGGACGCATAACGCGCCTGCCGGGCTACCGCCTCCGGGCTTTCTCCCCGGGCAGGGGCCAGGTCCAGGCGTCGGGTCTGCAGCGGCACCCCGAGCCGTGCGCAGGTGCGGGCGCAGTGTGCGGCCCAGGTATGTGCGTCCCGTTGCAGGCCGTGATCGACGTGCAGGGCATACAGGGCGAAAGGGAGTCGGTCACGGACTATGGCCAAGGCGTGGAGCAGTACGGAAGAGTCCAGACCGCCGCTGTAGGCGACCCAGCCCTTCCGGGCCGCGGGCAGGGCGGTAAGACGGGACAGCAGCAGCTCCGGTAGGAACGTGGGCATGAGGCTGACCGCCGTGGAATCTAAGTACCTAGTTTCGATTGACGCTGCGGAGAGATCCTGTAGCTGACCATCCCTAACTCCGGCAGATTCCGGTTCTCCCTGCCGGAATGACGGTCTTCCACTGCCCCGTCGTTCCGGGTGGAACCCAGGAACCCAGCCGTCCAGGGAGGGCAGGCGAATTCATCTGCTCCATTACCATCCATGTTCATTGATGGTTTCCAGAGCGCGGAAACGACGACAGATTCGCTGTTCACTACCCGCAATTTCAAGCGGAATGATGTACTAGGGGGAGCTATTCGCTATATCGCCCGTACCCCAGCACCCGCTGGTAGCGTCGGCTAAGCAGCTGGTCGATGTCCTGGTTCCGGATCTCGTCCAGAGCGCTGAGCAGTGTCTGCTTGAGGTTCGCGGCTGCGCTGTCCGGGTCCCGATGGGCGCCGCCCCGAGGCTCGGGAACGATGGCGTCGATCAGCCCCAGCGCCTTGAGCTTGTCGGAGGTAATGGCCATGGCCTCGGCGGCGAGCTGGGCCTTATCGGCGTTCTTCCAGAGGATGGAGGCACAGCCCTCCGGCGAGATCACCGAGTAGGTGCTGTACCGGAGCATCAGGAGCCGGTCCCCCACGCCGACGGCCAAAGCACCGCCGGAGCCTCCCTCACCGATGACGGTACACAAAATAGGGGTGCGCAGGTGGGCCATAGCCTGCAGGTTGCGGGCGATCGCTTCGCTCTGGCCCCGTTCCTCCGCCCCGACGCCGGGATGAGCACCAGGCGTGTCGATGAAGGTGAGGAGGGGCAGGTGGAAGCGCTCCGCCATCGTCATCAGCCGCAGGGCCTTACGATAACCCTCCGGTCGCGGCATGCCGAAGTTACGATAGAGCTTGCTCTTGGTGTCACGACCCTTCTGGTGGCCGACGATCATCACCGAGCGACCGTCGAACCGCCCGAGGCCACCGACGATGGCATGATCGTCGGCAAAGGCCCGATCCCCGTGCAGCTCTTGAAAGTCATCGAGAACGCGCTCGATGTAGTCCATCAGGTAGGGGCGTTGGGGGTGCCGCGAAAGCTGGGCGATCTGCCAGGCTGTGAGCTTGGCGAAGATAGACTCCGTAAGGTCCTGGCTCTTGCACTCGAGCCGTTCGATCTCCTCTTCGATATTGAGTGCGTTGTCATCACTGACGTGCCGCAGCTCTTTGATCTTGGCCTCGAGCTCGGCAATGGGGCGTTCGAATTCGAGAAAGCTGGTGTCCATTGACGGAAATTGTCTCAGAGCAAAGTGATCGCCAGGAGAGCCAGCGCGAGTGTGCGCGGGTCCTTATCGAGCCCGATGTCCTTCGGGCGCACCACGCCGGGGAACCGGAATTCTAACCGCAAGGCCCCATCTTTCCGTAACCCTTCCCGCGCCGCCTCGGGTAGCGGGACACGGATGCGATTAGCAGCATAGGTCGTGAGACAAACGGTCGCCGTCGAGATTGCCGTTCACCGCAATCTCGACATCCCGCTTAGGATGCGCGGGCGAGACCAGCGCCCTAGCTTCGATCAGGATGCCGTGAACGCCGGCACCCGATACCCGCAGGATGACTTCCGCCGCCCCGCCCTGGGACCAGGTTCCCCATGCCTCCGAGTCGGACCAACCCGCGGCCAGATAAGTTACGCCACCTCCGGACGCCGAGAACCGGATCCGCTCGCCGATCCCAATCGCCGGAAGAATCCCCGCCGGCTTCAGCGACTGGCCGAGATGACCACAGTCGCGGCAGCGTTTCCAACCGGGGGGCACCACATAAAACCCATTGATGCGCGCCAGAAGATCGGTCTCAGAATCCATGTGCAGGGCGACGGACCCGAGTCCGACCGGGGCGAGCACATAGAGGGAGTCAGCCTTGTAACGGCCCGTGTTCACTGTGTCCGCTGCGTTTTTCCGCGCGCTCTCAAGCGCTCTCTGATCGACGCGGGCAAGGTAGACCACGTCCGTGCCGAGTCCATGCCGCCCGGCGTAGGCCGCGAGCGTTCCCCAATGGGAAGAAATATTCACCGGGGGTCGCTGCTGTCCGACAAGACGTTTGTTCTTGCTGCGTAACTCCTTGTAAGGAAATGAAAGACAGCCACTTTAACAGCCACTTTAAGAGTGTCAGCGATTTGAATCACCTCGCGCATTTCCCAAATACCCCCTTCTGGGGATGTTGGGGACCCGGTTATGCACATCGGCAAGCTCGTTTTTTCTTCAGGTCATTGACTCTTTACCGATGCATGCGTTTCGTCGAGGCGTTGCGCGGTACGACGGCAACCGCTACAAGAAGACATTTTCCTGTCTCGACCAATACCTGCGCATGACCTTCGCGCAGTTAACCCATCGCGAGAGCCTGTGCGATATTGAAGTTTGCCTGCGTGCCCAGAAGGACAAGTTGTACCACAGGGGTACCGGGGTAACGTTTCCAGAAGCGCCGTGGCCGACGCGAATGAACGCCGAGATTGGCGTATCTAGGCAGATCTCGCTCAGGCATTGATTCGCACCGCTCGCCCCCTGTATGCCGACGAGGACTTGGGGCTTGATCTTGACAACGCGGTTTATGCGCTCGATGCCTCTACCATCGACCTGCGCCTATCCGTCTTTCCGTGGGTACTGTTTCGCTCAACCGAATCTGCGGTCAAGCTCCAGACCCTGCTCGATCTTCAAGGCAACATACCAACCTTTATCCACATCTCCGACAGCAAGCTACACGACGTCAATGCCCTTGATCTGCTGATCCCGGAGCCCGGCGCTCTACATCATGGATCGTGGCTACGTGGGCTTCGAGTACCTGTTCACGTTGCACAGAACAGGGCGTTTCTTCGTCATCCGCGCCAAGTCCAAATACAGGCGTCGCTACTCTCATCCCGGGGACGAATCCGGTGGTGTTCGATGCGATCGGACCATTGCGCTGAGCGGAGTCAAGTCTGTGCGTGACCACCCCCTGCCATTACGCCGTATCCGCTACCACGATGTTCAGACCAGCAAGACGTTCAACCTCTTGACCAACAACTTCGCCATTCCAGCGCGGACGGTGGCGGATCTCTACCGATACCGCCGGCAAGTTGAATTGTTCTTCAAGTGGATCAAGCAACGCCTACGTATCAAATCGTTCTTCGGGACCTCCGAGAACGCGGTCAAAAGCCAGATTTGGATCGCTATCTCGGTTTACATCCTCGTCGCCATCATCAAGAATCGCCTTGACAGCAATTCGGATCTCTACACAATTTTACGGATTCTGAGCCTGACCTCACTTGAAAACACTCTTCTAGCTCTGTTGGTTACTAGAATGGAATCCATAAGCGATACTGCCTATACCCATAACCAGCTGAATCTATTTGATAATTTCACCGGACAATAGTGGGATTCCACGTATGTTACTCCATGCCCTACGGCAATCGAGTGTAGGCGAGAATCCCGAGTCCACAGCTTCAAATCACCATTCGTCTCTACGGCGTGGAGTAGGTGAGCGTCGATCAACCCGATTCCGCGGCCCATCAACTTGCGGTCTCCGATGTACTGAAGCACTTTTCGGAGCGTCGCCATTTTTCGCGCAACCCGAAATGGGGTTCGTCCGATTTCGGGTGCAAACAATGGGGCGACGGCCATTGCCCGCGTTCATCCCGGCGCGCACCCCGCGCGGCACCAGGAATCCCGCAATGACTTGACGCCGTGTCGCATGGCCTGGCATTTCGCCTCCGTCGGCGCTCATGCGCCGCACTCCAACCAAACGCTCGGCCCTATGCCTACTCGGGGGGGGGGTGGCGCACTCCGCTCGGCGCTTACACTCCCTCGCTTCCCTGTGCCCCTCCTCTGATGAACACCCATGGCGGCACCTCCCCGTGTATAAAGCGTTCCCACCGCACGTGGCCCGCTCGCTGTTGGGCAAATTAGAATGCGTCTAACACCCCCAAGCATGGCGGTTGACTCAACCTGGCCGAATGTGAGTTCAGCGTGTTAGGACGGCAATGTTTGGACCGGCGACCACCGGATCTCGCGACGATCGCTTCCGAACTCCAGGCATGGACGGAGACCCGGAACCAATCCAATCAACCCGTCGATTGGCGCTTTACCACGGAAGACGCATGGATCAAGCTCAAACGCCTTTATCCTATATTATCAGGTTGATGGGCTGCTAGCCGGTCGTTGTCCATTCTATACCCGCACCCATGGGTGGTGCAGAATAGAAGCAGGTTCCGATGTTCCGGCGCCAGCCGACAGGGAAATATACCGCCACACGGCATAATCCGAGCTTTCGAATTTCCCCCTCTCCCTCGCCCTCTCCCAGAGGGAGGGAGATGCAAAAGTCCAAATCGAGATCGAAATTCCGATTGCGATCCCGATTTCGATTTCGACCCACCTAGGCTTTCCAACGGCTGGTTGGGTGTAGAAGATGGGACCTTACCAGTAAAATCAGAGGAAACGGGTTCGTAGGGGCACGGCGTACCTACCGTGCCCCTTTTGCGATTCCCTCTCCAGGAGGGAGTCGCAAAAGCACCTCTCCCGCCGGGAGAGGGGATCAAAGGGCGAGATCGGTACCTTTTACGACACCCTCAGAGGGAGAGGGAGTTAAATACGTAGATTATGCCATGTGGCAGCATAAATGCAGCATAAATTAAGCATGGGAAAATCTGATGATCTTCCCTCCGGGATTCGGTTGCCTTGTTCATCTGGCTTGCCTATGACCAAACACCTGAGGGAAACTCCCCCCGTGACCAAACGACTCGATAAACTTGCCGGAGTGCTGGGGCAGCGGCTTCAGGCCGCCGGGCTCGTGCTCACCACCGCCGAGTCCTGTACCGGGGGCTGGCTCTCCAAGGTAGTAACCGATATCTCCGGCAGCAGCGCCTGGTTCGACCGCGGCTTCGTGACCTATGGCAATTCTGCCAAGCGGGAGCTGCTGGGCGTTTCCGCCGCCGCTATCGCCGACCATGACGCGGTGAGCGAGGAGGTGGCTCGGGAGATGGCCCAGGGTGCCTTAAAGCACAGCCAAGCGGGCGTGGCGGTGGCGATCACCGGCATTGCGGGGCCCGCCGGCGGCACCGAAGACAAACCCGTGGGAACCGTCTGCTTCGCCTGGATGTGCGCGGGCCGGACCCCGCTGAGCCGACGGGTACGGTTTGCAGGCAACCGGAAAGAGGTGCGCCACCAGTCGGTGCGCCTGGCGTTGGAGCATCTGCTGGAGCTACTCGAGGACAGTGACTGAGCGCCTGTTCTTTGCGCTGTGGCCCAGCAAGAAGCAACGGACGGCGCTGACTCGGGTCCAGGAGGCGCTGCCGGACCAGCGGGACCGCAGGATACATCCGCAAGATTTTCACCTCACGCTGGTCTTTCTCGGTGATCTGGATGCGGAACGGCGCAGCTGCGCGGAAACGGTGGCCGGTTGGATCCGGCGCTCTCCCTTCGTTTTGAAGCTGGACCGTCTCGGCTGCTTTCCCCGAGTAGGCATCCTCTGGTGCGGCGCCTCGGAGCAACCGGCGCCACTGCCGGACCTGTGCGTGCCCCTCGACGGCGGCTTAGCGGCTTGTGGATTTCGCCCCGAACGGCGCGCCTTCACGCCGCACGTGACCTTGGCACGTAAGGCGCAGCCGCTACCGGCGCACGGACTCGATCCTCCGGTTGTGTGGTCGGTCTCGGGGTTTGCGCTGGTGATTGCACGGCCGAGAGCATGCCCCCGGTACCGGGTGGAACGCAGCTGGGCATTGATTCCATGAGTGTTCCGGAGCGTCGCCATTTTTCGCGCAACCCGAAATGGGGTCCGTCCGATTTCGGGTTGCGCGAAAAATGGCGACGCTCCGGTATAAAGGGAAATGATGGAGAGAACCTGGGGAAGCCGTCCCACCCTGAAGCCCTGAGCCGGTGTGGACAGATTGGCTCCCCGCCCTCATTGTCCCTACCGGAGAGAATCCGAGGCCGTGAGCTAGTAGCTCTTGAGCCTGCAGACACAAGATCGGTGAGCGTGGGTCCGGCGTTAGGGAACCAGGTGCGTGCGGAGCTTGCGAGTTTTTTTCTGGGAGAACCGAACATCAAGATCGCCGGAATCGACGTCAGCAGCAAAACCGTCACGATGGCCATCAGCCACGGTGAACACACGGGAAACCCCGTGAACTCAAGAATACCCCCCAGGGCCACGCGACCCTGAGCAACCGCCTGCGTAAAGCGAAGGTGAGCCATGTCTGCCTGGAGGCCACCGGTCAGTTATTACTTCGTCCTGGCCCTGGATGAAGCCGGGTTGGATGTTATGGTGATCAACCCCAAGGCCGCCCAACGCTTCGCCGAGGCCATCCAGACCCGCACCAAGACCGATGCCGTCGATGCCACGGTCTTAGCTTAGTTCGCCCGGCAGATGCCCTTTGAGCCTTGGCAACGTCCTGATGCCTTGGCCCTGGCCATCCGCGCTGGTGCCCGCCGCATCGCGGCGCTCAACCAGCTCCGCACCCAGACCAAGAACCAGCTCCATGCGGTGCAGCAAACCACGATGACACCAGACTTTCTCTTGGCCGACCTGCGCTAAAGCATCGCCCAACTGGATGCCCAGATTGAGCATCTACGCCGGCAGGCCCCCGACCTGATCCGCACCCATGAGGACTTGCAAGCGATCTTCGAGCGCCTGGTCAGTGTCACCGGCATCTCGGCCGCCAGTGCCATTCAGCTCCTCGGTAAGCTGCTAGTCCTGCCCGAGGACATGCGCGCCAAGCAATGGGTTGCCATGGCCGGTCTCGATCCACGTGAGCACTCGTCCGGCTCCAGTGTGAGCAAAAAGCCGCGTTTGTCCAAGGCCGGTAACCGCTACTTGCGGATCGCTCTGTATATGCCCGCTCTCAGTGCCGCTCGCCATGACCCTAATGTCAGGGCTTTCTACCGCCACCTCATCGAGACGCGGGGGCTCAAGAAGATCCAGGCCGTCTGCACCGTCATGTGTAAGCTCCTGCTCGCCATCCATGCCATGCTCAGGAACCGCACGACCTTCGACAGCCACCGCTTCTTCTCACCGACCGAATCCACGGCCTGATTAAGTTAGGGTCTAGGGTCTGTTGAGATTCAGGATTCCCAAGCGTCGTGATTTGTGATTCAAGCTACCTTGTCGAAGGAGGTTCGGATGACGACGGAGCGTTTTGTAATTACGGATCGTCAATGTGCTTTGATGGAG
>Ga0209781_1000504_pt1 | contig 10289 bp, 2 predicted proteins | sample WorMetHERISLAND1_3_FD_187386 | JGI IMG/M metagenome (GOLD analysis project Ga0209781, IMG submission 187386) | Marine gutless worms symbiont microbial communities from Max Planck institute for Marine Microbiology, Germany - Olavius albidus HERON... | ecosystem: Host-associated > Annelida >...
CACACGGCGACCGGAAGTATAGTTCTCACTACGGAATAACGTTAAATAGATATTTTAAACACATTCTGCCAGCTGGCGTCATAGCCCAGTGGCTAGCGGCGTGGACTGCCGACTGCACGATCGGCGTTCGAATCCAGTCGCGTCTAAAATATTTTGTATTATTTTTTCTTCAACTTTTTCGAATTAATTTTGCGCAGTGGTGAAATTGGGCTGTAGTGGGTCGTTTAGGGTTCAGGGATGGGGTTAGTGCCAGCTATAGTTATTTCCGCCGTGTGATAATTTTGATATCGTGTACACGGCCGCCGTGTGGCTAAGTCCGGCCACGGTGTAAAATGGGCCAGTGGCGTAACTAGTGTTTCCGGCGCCCGGGGGCAGAAGCAGTGAAATGCGCCCCCTCCCCTCGCTAGTGTTTTTTTTTCGTTTTTTTCTGTGGCGCAGTGAATTGCATTGAAAAAATGTGAATAATTGGGGGCTCGCAGCTCATCGCTGGACGTCGTCACGTGGTCTCAGTATGCATAGGCGTCGAGTTGTGGAAATATTGAGGGCTGGTCCACTTTTCGAGCGCTGAAGTCGCGCTGATCGAGGGGGTGGGTGTCTGAGGAGGCAGTTTGTCCTCTTCCGAGCCTACAAATGGGTATGGGAAGAGTTGTAAGTTTCCTGTTGGGTCTGGGGCGAAGCCCCAGCCGCTAACAATTATTTTGTTGATTCTTAGTGCAATAATGTAACGCATTCCAGGACACAAAATCCGAATTATTGGGGCTCGTGGCTGGATGAACTCCAGAGCCAATCAAGTGGCCAACACATTGGGGTGAAGGTTCGGACATGGCTCTCTAAATAACTCCAGAGGGCTGTGGCTGGGACCCCATAAAGTCGGCACCTATGCTGTGCGGCGATTACCCACGTTTGGCACATTTGGCGGCCTATGCCGCTCTGCATGCAGGTCGGTGCCTTGTTACGGGATGCACCCCCTTCCAGAAATTCGGTCTTGTATATTCATCTTTATTCATCTTTTGGCCCTTTCAGTTAACAAACTGCATCAAGCTCATTTTTGTGGTTGTATGCCTAGTCGTAAAATATTATAGCCAGGCCATTTTGCGCCCCCTCAGCTGCTGCGCCCGGGGGCAACTGCCCCCTCTGCCCCCCGGTCGTTACGCCACTGAAATGGGCCGGCGTTACTTTTACTTGTTATGTTTGTTTTTCTGTTTGGTACCATTTAGTAACTGCACGTTAACTTTATGACTGATTCTCATCTGAGACTTTGATTCCACTTACTTACTTACTTACTTGTCACCTATCATTTCTGTTCACTGTGGGCTTAAAAAGTTAAAAGTTACAATATCTGCAGACACTCGTGTAGACTTTTTGAATGTACAAGTAGTTGGCGCAAATGCACCCAGAGAAAAATTTCAGTTCAGGAGACTTGGATCCCTAAATATAAATTGCACGATGCTAATGCGGTGGTAAATATCGCCACACTAAAAGTAAAAAAATGCTAAAGTGTCGGTAAATACCTTGCCATTTAAATAAACATAGGCTGATTTTCACTTAATAAGTGGGAAGAAATGTAATATTCAATATCAGAACAGTTTAATATAGTGAAATTAATGATGATTTAAAACCTCAGATTCATCATTTACCGCTGTATTAGCACTTCACCGCTTATTGTGGCGGTATTTTTACCGCCGCAAACCGCCGCGATAGATTTGTTTACGTAAATTTTATATAGTTGTGGTTGTGGTTGTGATGTCATTTAAAATATTGTTTTTACAATACTTATCAATACTTTTACAATACTTTTAAGCAGGAAGTTCATCAACTTCTGAACTTAGCTATTTAGACGGGGTCGACGAAATACCGCATCGGACCGACGAATTACTCGCACTGACGCATTGGACCCTAATTCAACCCAAACCCTAGGAGTCGGCACAACTTTCTGGTCGGACCGCAGAGGTCCGATGCGTCCTGATGCGTCCGATGCAGTATTTCGTCACACCCATTTCCGTGTATCACCATTCACCAAGGAAGCCGCCCTTTACCTAATTATAGGGCACGGTATATACGTTAGACATAGAATACAGCTATGCGCTGGGAAGAGTAGTTGGACTTGGAGTAGTACTAGTACCTAGTATGCACCTAGAGAAAAAAAGGCAAGTTAACTCCTATGCATAATTGCATATCTGTACTCAAGGCTTTTTCACCATTGCTTCTATAGTGAATATCGGCCTGCCTGTACGCATTCTCATATTTTTTTCGGTAACTAACGGTGAGTTTTTGAGTACACATTAATCCATTGTAGTTGTATATAATTCACTGATTCATACACAGCGTGTGTCTGTCTGTCTCTGTGCATATTACCGCTGTAGCACAGAACAGTTTCTGATAGGCCCATACTTTGCTTTATAGTATCAGTTTGATAATAAGCATACGCGTGTGTGAGCAGGTGGGCACCTTTGCTGACCTATCGCATCTACGTTGGCTCGACCTAAGCAATAACCGGATCCGCGCTCTGGCTGGCGGCACGTTCGCTGGTCTGACTCTACAGCATCTGTTCCTCAATGGTAACCGTCACGTTGAGCTCGTCCCGGGATCCTTCAACGAGTTGGTTACTACCGGTCTGTATCTACACGACTGCTCGTTGTCACGGCTGCCGGCCGATGTCCTGACGCCGCTCAACGCCACGTTACGCTATCTCTGGCTCAACGGCAACGAACTGACGGTCGTCGACGTCGGTCTTCGACCGCTGTTCGACTCGCTGTCCCATCTCCGGCTCGGTTCCAACCCGCTGCACTGCAATTGCGAGACGATGTGGCTCAAGGAGACTTTCGACCAGTCGCCGGACACGTTCCGTGGTGCGGTCGCCCCGTCCTGCCTCACGCCCGCCCGTCTCCGCGGCCGCTACTTCGCCGATCTGCGACCGACCGACTTCCGCTGTCGGCCGCCGGCGTTCAGCGACATCGAGACGGCGTTCGGCGCCGACGCGGGAGGAGCCCGACTGCGCTGTACGGCGGTCGGAGATCCGGCGCCGACACTGTACTGGATCCAACCGTCCGGCAAGACGACGCGATACGGAGCGCCGGTCGGCGATGACGCCCGGCGGAACGTTGGACTGTTGACAGTTCGCGAGACGAACGCGTCGAGTCTGTTCGGAATGTACATTTGCGTGGCGAACAACGAGGCCGGGAACGTGACTTTGACCATCAACGTATCGTGGCCGTTTACGTCGACAAACCGCGTCAGTTCGACGGCCGCCGCTGGAGACTTCCGGACACCTCTACCGCCGCCGTCCAACGCCCACTCGGGCGTGCCGGCGCCGACGTCCAGGACCGGTCTGGATGCTCAGAAACTAGGTAACTACACCGTGATCGACGTGACGGCGTCGCCGGGGTCCGGTGATGACGAAGAGCAGGCAGCACGGAGCGTCGGCGACCGTCAGAGGCTGTTCAACGTCACCGAGCTGGTCTGTGCCATCATCGGGACGCACCTTGGCACGCTGGTTCTCTGTCTGATCGTGCTGCCGCTCCTCTACCGACACCGACGGTGGGTCGCCGAGCGCGAGAAGCGCGATCGCGGCGTCGCCGTTAACCGTCTCCAAGCCACAGTTCCGGCGTACGGCTGCTCGTCGGACGCGGCGACCACCAGCGAGAAGTCATCAGCCGCGGCGTACCGACAACCTTTGCCGCCGCTGCCCGCAGAGTCCGTCTATCTGAACGGCACGCCGTACAGCACCGTACGCCGGCCCGCCTTCCTCACGGACTACCTAATTACACCACAGCGATAACACGATAACACGTCGTTATTTGAATAATGACCGTTTTGCCAATTCCTCAGTCCATATTCCGCATATCACGTGTACCGTGTACGTTCAGTGATGTTTGCGCGCTTGTGATGCAGCAGCAGAAACTAGGGGCGCCATCCCAGTTTGGGGGCCAAGTCAGCAGTTCGGCGTGAGTTAAGGTTAGGAAAGTTACCAAGGCAATGTGGGCTACCCAATGTATCCAACCAAGTTTTTGTAGGGCTTGTATTGCCCCCCCCCCCCCCCTATCTGAGCAGAAAGACTTACATACGAGCCCTGTGGAGACTTTTCACGCAGCTATGAAACACGGGAGGCTGTCATGTTTTGTTTCTGCGAAGTAGGAATACGTGTGACTATGATCAATGCTGAATTAGAAAGCACTCTCTTGAGTGCTTTCTAATTCAGCATTAATCATAATCACGTAGTCACCCGGACACTCTGCAAACCTCCGCCAGGCCCCCATCTTGCAGTTGTATTTCATGCCAAAATTACTTCTGTCGGATTGCCAAATTTGATGACGATATCTTAAACCACGACTGAGCGGACGATCTTACAAGCGGACGATCTTCAGTCCGGCGGTTTTGTGACTGTTGTCCTTGAACTTTGACCTTGAAACTTTTGAACTTTTGAAAAGTTTATAGTGAAATTTGGCACAGATGTTGAACGTCTTTGTCGAGTTTCATGAAATCGGGCTTGTGTTGTTCGATATATCACAACGAACTTCACGAACGAACCAACCAACGAACACTCCCGATCACAGTACGTTTTGGCGGAGGTAAACAATAAACATTTGGCGTAATCCAGTGGCGTATCTAGAAATCTGAAAAGGGCCGACCTAGGGGTATATTTCAAGTGTACATGTTCAAAAGTGTTCAAATATTGGCATAATTTTTTCACATTTAATACTAGTACAAAAAATTTTCACCTCACCTCCAAACGGGGCCCAGGCACAACTGCACAAAGGACCCCTAAATACGTCTCTGGCGTAATCAGACACTTATGCCGTCTCTAACCTGAAAAAGTTGATAAGACGTAAGTGACGGATTTCAGGCTCAATCAGATGCATCTGATCTTTCTCCATGTGTGTGTGTGTGTGTGTCTGTGGAAAACTTATACATCTGAATCTTATCACCGGCCCTGGGCGCCACGTGTCGCTATTTATATGATTTTATACACGCGGTTGCGCTTGTACTTGATTGATGTAAACCGCCAGATAGCGGTGTTGGCCCACATGACCGCTCACTGCTGCGCCAGATAATTTTTTTGCTGTACTGATAATAATTCGGTGTACTGTAAATATTGTGCCGCTGTGCGTCAATCGTTCTTCCATCGTTATGTAATTGCCAGGTATTTTACAGTACGTACTGCGGGTAACTGGATATTTCTCGGACAAACCGAGCGAGCGTATTCGTTGCTTCTGGCAAAAGCGATTACGGTATGATGCTCTGTATATAGACGAAGTTCGCGAAAATGCAGTTAGTCTATTTATACAGTTACACGAATTTAATTATACCGTACGGCGTATGGTTTCGACAGAGAGGCTGATGTAAGCAGCACGTCAGTCTGGCATTTAGCTGAGAATTATATAAGCAGTACGTCGTAACAAGATTGTTTCATATCACGTCGAACAAACTACACCAATTTATTATTTATTTATATTCGACTTACCACTACCAGCGGAGATACAGTTACGTTAGCCAGCCTTCGAACTGTCCAGGCCGGGAATTTAAATCAAATCAAAATACGTTTATTTCAGCCAACTGAGGTCCATATGTATAGACGTAAATGATAATAGTGTAATAATACTAATAATACTAATACTGAGCCTACACACTACTATAAAACTATAGAAATGATATAACAAGTATAAAAATAGAGCAGGCACACGTTCTACATTTTACTGTTAAATGTAGGTACAAAATTGGTTTGTCCGCGAATTGTCCGGTAAGAGACTGATCACAACTGCAATAAAACTTGCAATAAAACTTACGATAAAACTTAAAACTTGAAAAAAATATTGCACAACTGTTGCACATGCTAGCACAACATTTGCAGCCCTACAAAATGCTAATGAGGGCTGCAAATGTTATGCAACAGTTGTGCAATAATTTTTAAGTTTTGAGTTTTATCGTAAGTTTTATTGCAAGTTTTATTGCAGTTGTGATCAGTCTCTAACTAAGACGTATCTATCGAAGGCGTAATAGTGATGGCACGTGTGCGTATAGTGAATGTTGTAGTTGAGTGGCGCCACCTGGCGGCAATTTGTGTAAATGTGTATATACAGGTGCGCGGTGAGGTCAGAGCGGTCAGCTAGTCAGTGTAGTAGAGCATTAGATGAGCTACGAGCCTAGTTCGCATCATCTGCTCATTGCCAGTTCGCCACGCTACGCTAGCTGCCGCTACTCCAGTTGCACCAAGAGTCTCAAATATACGCTGGCTATCGGCTTATCCCCGCGCAACAAACCTAGTCACAGTTACTGTTTGTAAACCACTATGCAGAAGTTGTCCGTGCGCCTTAAATCGCTATTCAATTGTTATTTTACTGCAACGGTGATCAGTCGAAAAAAACTGCAAGAAACTAGAAACAACTCACCAGAATCGTCTGGACCCTGGCACTATGTTTATGTAAGTAAAGGACCGATCACAAGTAAAATAAAACATGCACTAAAACTTTAAAAAAGTCCTGCAAGACTTGCACAACTGTTGCAGCCCTCATTAGCATTTTGTTTTAGCTTGCAGCCCATGACGGCGTACCATCCAGGACTGTGCAGCAGTTGTGCAAGTCTTGCAGGACTTGTTTTATGTTTTATTGTATGTTTTATTTTACTTGTGATCGCTCCTTAAGACAGTTACCGATTCTCGCGCCTATGACTCGCTAGCGGCATTACGACGCTATGTAGGCTAAATGTATATTGAATTGATCGGTTGAGTGATTGCATACAATACATTTCATTGTCGAATTAGAGCGTTTGATATATGACTTTTTGACGTGGTTTGAGTCAGCCTTATTAAATCACTGACATAACCGATGTGCTCAAAAATTGCCGTATAAGCCACGCAGTTGTGGTGATACTTCCTTCGTGGGTGGTCCTCTCGTCGATGGTTTTGTGGTGGTATATTTTGTACCGATCGACATACAGATGCACACACAGACAGATCGGCGTGTTCAAAGCAATAATACTGTATGTGTGCAGATTCGTCGTTAATGTGACTGTTGCACGTTTTCGCTGACGTGTTTTAGCTTGTTGTCCTGCATTGCGTGCATTTCGCTGTTTTGCACAAAATTTTATACTAATCTGCATGGTGGGTGATTAAATCTCTAGTCTGCCAGTCACAAATTGTAATCTCTGTTGTTTATGGACGCCTACATACAGGAATTTACAAGGCCGTAAGAGACAAGGCAAACCATTGAATCCTAACTTTGTCTGAGATAAATCAACCTCATTCAGTCAACTGAACCAATTTCTACATCTGGGGTGCAAAAACTATATAAGCCACTGTACTCTTGTCCATATCTTCGTATATTGACATATTTTCAAAATCTTTCTTATTCACACTCGGCGGGAAATTAGCAAAAACTGATTGTTAAAAATCTCGCTACCAAGGGCTGATCCAGATGGGGCATAGAGGGCACGTGCCCCCCCCCCCAAACCAATGACCAGCGGAAGTGGCTGGGTGAGTCGGTCGGAACACGACCCGACCAAAATTCGGGTTTTCAATTTTTTACTGCACCCCAAAACTATACTAAATTAAAAATGGTATGTTGAATAAGTGACCTATACTACTAGACTACTACCACCACAACTACTACTGTTTCAGGCACAAAATGGGACAGAACCCCCACCCCCAGTTATATTTTGTTATATTTTCGGTTTTGTCAGCCTTGATGGTTAGATTCCAAAATGCACTAAAGCATGCATGAAATCGCCCTAAACTGCGTATGTACCCCCCGAAATCGTTTGCGGCTGGGGCTGCGCCCCAGACCCCGCTGGGGACGACGCTCCCCAAACCGGCTAGTCGGCTGGGGAGGGCGTACCTGCAGACCTTTCTCCTCGACGCCTTCGGCGTCTGTAGTCCAATGTGCCCCTCCCAAAACAATTTTCTGGATCCGCCCCTGCTCGCCACACCTCAAACGTTTCGCTACACTGCCTTTTGATATATTAGTTTTCAAAAATTGCACCCACCGAAAGCACAGCAACGGCACTCGCTGAAGAGAAACTGACTGCGAGCGGGAAATGAGCCAATGCAATATACCGAAATCTCGAAGTCAAGGTCGATGTAACGTATTATTATTATTATTATTATTATTATTATTTATTATGACTTGCTTCCGTCACAATAATTGCTGTCTGCCATGCAGGTCTCTGGCGAGTTCACTTTCAGCAGGATAGTATTCAAACGTACTGCACGGCTGGCTAGATTTCTGACATTAGTATTTCAATAACAGGAGGCAGTGTAGCGACGTGTTTAACGTGTGATATGATCCTTGTTGATTATTCTGTTGTAAGTTTTTTGCTGAGTGTGCCGGTGAAAGAATTTTAAAAAATCGATCAGTATTTTGCAAAAATATGGACAAAAATAAAGTGGCTTGTTTTTCTTAAACTCACGATATATTGCTGTAGGAGTAGATATGAAAGTTAAAGTAAAGGAATAATCTGAAATTTGTCTGTTATGATATACACTGTGGTCCATAAAAACGTGTTACATTTATTTTTACAATAACTTTGGCAAATATTTCACTGCTGACGATGAACTGCAGAAAAAGCTGGAATAAAATTCACCACCTCACCTCAAATTTGTTACCCCACTATGTTGCGAAAATTGAATGTTCATCTGCAGAGCTATTCATTTAGGCTATAGTAGCCAGAATAATATAGACATCAGACATTAAATGCCATGTTAGAATGATAAATTAGGCAGTACGTCTGTTTGACAGATTTATCTTTAGATTACTATACACTTACTTGCCGAGTGCTGCTAATGTGTTTAACGCCATTGCAATATTTTACGACGGCACCTGCTAAACGTTTTGCACTGCAGCATTCAACGCGTCACTGACGCATCAATTGACCAGTGGCGTGTACGACTTAGAATGCGTGTATGAGGGCAGACAACTTTAACACATGCTGTAATATTGCAAACTAATCTGTGTAGACATATGAAACAGAACTTTATATCTATGGTAGACAGATGCGGCAAATAAAAGATTTTGTATCACATTTGCATTGAATAACGTGCTGTAAAGTTGTGCAGTTGAACATTCAAATTTCGCAAGGTAATGCGACGATTTATTTGAGGTGAGGTGGTAGATTTTATTCCATTTCTTTCTAGAGTTCTTCTGAGAGTGGGATAGTGAAAGAGTTATTGAAATCGGTCCACATTTGCCAAAGTTATTGTAAAAATAAAAATAGCACGTTTTTATGGAGCACATTGCAGAATTGCAGTGCATATACATATTACAATGTCCCTCAAAATATAGGCCTATTGTCTCGTCATTATTTTAATAACAACTGGGAATTTTGAGGCCAAGTTTTACAGCAGTACGTTTGATATTGGGATGTAGTTTTGGTTTATGTCTTGACTTTGCAGATTTAATTCCCGTTTATCATCGACGATCGTCTGTAATCGCAATTTTATGAGCAACATTTTTTGCCACCAGACAGTTAACAGAATCTGCTAGAAAAATGCACGTGCTGTAAAGTTATCGTCAATTAAAGTTAAACAACAGTATCTGGATGCTGAATTACTGAAATTGCGATTTCTGAAGTCGTATGTGTGATATTGCGGTGATTCGAAGATGACTGCATGCAGAAGATCTGGAACGAGTTTCCTCAGAAGTCAGTAGGCTGTAGCAAGGACAGTTCAGGACTGTTTTAGTTATATACGGCTCGTAAGCGTCTGCAGACGTGCGTGGCCAAGGGGGGAATTTTGGACAGTTGAACATTCCATACCCAATCAGTGATCCAAGCAGTTGCTTAATTGATGGTCACTTTTGAACACGTGCGTTTCCATAGCAGCTTCTGTTGATGTCTTCCAATGGTGCTAAAAATTTTGCCTATAAAATTGCGACCACAGGCAACATAACATAACAAGAAGCTCAGCTATTGTTGGTTGACCGTGCGACGCGAAAGCATGCCAAGGATTGCTGAAATGGACGTGCAAATGACAATCTAGGCTGAAATGACCTTCAAATGTACTTCGAGGTCATCAGAAGTGGCACCAATGGAATGCTAGTGTATGATTTCCTATTAGTAGTCGATAGTAACATTTGCCATATCACACAGCGTTTTTGAAAAATTTGATGTAAAACAGTCCAATGACCTTGAAATATGCCCAAGGTCATTGACAGTCGTATCATCTGAAAGCTGTTGTGTGGCCATGTATGTAAAATGTTCGGAAGACAGTGAACGAAAGAAGCGAAAATCGCCATTTTCAACTACCCCACTCTCATTTGACGCCCCCTCTCCAGCGAACCCCCGCGAATATCTGCATAAAC
>Ga0209781_1000506_pt1 | contig 10278 bp, 6 predicted proteins | sample WorMetHERISLAND1_3_FD_187386 | JGI IMG/M metagenome (GOLD analysis project Ga0209781, IMG submission 187386) | Marine gutless worms symbiont microbial communities from Max Planck institute for Marine Microbiology, Germany - Olavius albidus HERON... | ecosystem: Host-associated > Annelida >...
GCACAAGGCACTGAAGCTTGCCGTGGATTCCAGGTCCGGAGACACACCACACCACGATTGGAATCGCCCCGCTGGTAGACCACGGACTACATGGATGAGTCAGATCGTGCGGGACACCGGACTCACCGTTGCTGACGCATGGGCTCTTGCTGATGACCGGTCAACATGGAGGGCGCTACGACCCACAGCCGGTTACGCGCAGCAGTGAGCGAGTGAGTGACTCACCAGTCATATCAAATTCACTCGGTGTATACGCAACAGAAAGCAAAGAAATTAACAGTAACTTTAACAGTAACTTTATTGAATGTTTGACGAGCGCCAATTTAAAAGAAACAAAGAAACTTTAGAAACAGAAGACAACAAAATGTTAAAGTCAGATATTTTGAGTGAAGTAGGCCTAACTTGAGGGTGATAGGGTGACAGAAGAGAGAGATTGCAGGGATCGAGTTACATCAAAGAATCCACCAAGACAGCAGAGTAAAATGGGTTACAACACAAAGAGAGAAATTAGAAGGTCTAGGATTAAGTTCAGTGTTAATATCGCAGGAAAAAAAGAAAAAGGCAAGAAATAGTAAAAGTTGCTATAGCGCAAAGTAGGGAGGAGATGAGTTTGAAGAATAGATTGGGGTATCTCGGCAAGACGTACGGTGCTAGGCTGGAAATCAATACAAACGACACTGAAACAGGAGAAAATGTTGATAAAGAAAGAATACGTGAACCACCGCCAGTCAATGTGCAAAATTCCGTTCTCATACCGTCATATGCCTAAACGGTTTTTAAAACGGCGGCCGGTCACCATCTTGAATTTTATCGCAAGTTATAGTAGCAGTCGGCGTCGCCAAATGTACTACTTAGTACTTCCGATAAGCCAGTATCTGCCCACACACCAAATTTGGTTAAGAAATCTTAAACCGCAGTTGAGCAATTCCGATTTTCAGATTTTCAAGTTGACAGCCGCCGCCATCTTGGATTTCAGGGGAAGTCATTTCAACAATATAACTGTATAGGTATTTTCGGCACTTCAGTACTTGTCAGTGTGGCAAATTTGGTTTGAATTATCTCAATCCGTTCCCGAGATATTGCGAAAAACGGTTTTAAAATTTATGGACAGCCGCCATCTTGAATTTTATCTGGTCATATTTTGTACTAATAGTATATATAATAGTCCTACTTCTGAAACTGTTAGACCAATATCTGCCCGCTTGCCAAATTAGGTGTATAGATATCTCATTCTCAAACCAAAGTCGAGCTATAGATCATATAGGCCTAGATTGTTAATATAATTATATTATATATATTTTATAATGAAAATTGGGCTTGCACTTTTTGAGAAATCATAACGAGCGTAACGAACGAACGAATTACGAACAAACAAACCAAAGAACGATCATACACCTCGCGCCAGCTCAGTTAACTTCGCGGGAAGACATTTTTGTTACCAATCTAATTACTCCTCGCGCATTGTTTTCTCCCACATACCTATTGAATTTGGTCAAACCGGAATTAGCGCCATTCGATCAGCCGAACCCGAAAACCCCATCCTAGAACTAAACACGGAGTAAATCGGATGATCCGCAGCGGAGATATCGCCATTTGAAATTTTCCCAAATGTGAGGTTGGTTGGTCGGTCGGTCGGTCCTCAATATATACTTCTTCTTCTACACTGATCTCATATACTCCTCTTCAGGAACGTAGCGCGAGAGGAGTAAAAAATTAACCAAATGCCAGAATTTTACACGATTATTGCCCGAAAAAAAATTTTCCCGAATATTTGGGAGGGAAGAGGAACATGCCCCCTGGGCCCTGCCCTCTCCTCCGTTTCCTACGCCATGGTGATTATATTTTACAAAGTGATGTAGGCCTAGTCAGATGTATAGCGAAGTGTTTGAGGTGTTGTGGGATCTTCTACATTTGTACGGCAAAGTCTCCATACCAATTAAAGACGTTGCGTGGCCATTATAGCCTAGGCCTAGCCTACATAATGCAGCCTGCAGGCCTATATTTAAATATTAATGTTGGCCTACGAGGTCATTGCCTGCCTGCCGAGGAGAGCTGACACGACACGCTTACTGACGCGACCTATATTTGATGACCCGGTGATAAGATTAGGTCATGATGCTCGAAATGCGGAAGTGTTGCTGAAGTGTTGCGACGGACGCCAGTGGATTGGGTGTTATGCTCGATGACGCAGTGGAAAATACACTTGTGGTACTATCGATATACTGGACTTTCCAGTTGGACATAATAAATTAGATACTTATGATGCGTAGTGGGTTATAGTTCGAGTGACAAGTTGATGAGAAACAGTGGTAGTAATCGCCAATAATGCCGATACACTGAAGGCCTAACCATCGCTCAGTGAAGTTGTGTAAACAGGTAAACCACTGTGCATAGAAACAGTGTAGCTAAACAGATGATTGTACACAGTTTCTACTTTCATTCTTTCTAAACACGCCGGGGTGCATAAAATTTGCTTATTATTACCGCGCGAAGCCTAGGGAGAGGCGCGTTATTGCCAAGGCATTGCAAGTTGTCCGTCTGTCTGTGACGTTGAGGTATCGTGATCATACAGGTTGGAATTCTGCGAAAATAATTTCAAGGCTGATTAGTCTAACCATTTCACTCTCTGCAGATCCCAACATCATGGATCTATTCCAAAGGGAACACCCCCAAAGTTTAACCTGAATAGGAGTGGGGTGGGGAAAAATTGTCGATTTTCGACATTTAAGTCGCCGTATCTCTGAAATGGTGCAAGATAGGGTCCAAGTTGCTATTGACCACTAACAGGAATATGTATACACACTTTCAATTGGTACCAAAATCGATGACCTTGAATTACCTCTGAGCGAGATTCAAGGTCATTGATTCCCTAAAAGACGCAAAAATGGCGAAATACAGCTTCTTAGTCGGGTATGGGGCAGTGGGGCACGCTAGTACCAGCCAATGAAGATTTCGGTACATTCTGAGCCTGCAATGAAGTGAGAACTGGCTCAAAGCCAAATTGTGTACACTGTTAATCATGCTCGTTTGTGGCTGTGCTAGCCCGTTGCGTGCAGCAGGAATCTGTAGGCCTACATTTTGTCATTTTCTGGGCTTTTGATCTATATTTTATTATCATTACAGGTTATTAGATTACAAGAAATAGCCTAACTAATGAGGAAGAAAAAACTTTACACACTTCACTTTAGCTACATTTTTGTGAAATTGCTTCTAATGGTATTTTTAAAGACTTGTTTCAGCATCTGGTGAAGAGAATGTCATAATATTGGAAAAACGAGAAAATGGCATGGCCGTCATCATTACCAGCGAAACATCTTCAAATACCGAAGCCAGACAAAGATATAGGTAAGTCTACGTGCTTTCAGCTGCCAGTGTGAGCTGAACGTTTAACAGAAACCCACCACCAGTCTCTCTGATACTTGACGAAAACTAACTCGAACTTAAGATAAACACAAAAATTCACAAAAGGTAATTTAGTAACATTAATAAGGAGGAGAAGAAGAAGAAATGTCATTCACTGGGCCAACGTCCGTATACGTGGGTGAGAATTACTTCTTATTCTTAACCCCATGAGAAGACTCGCGCTATCGGCCTATTAAACCGGCATAACTGACTATCAGAGTCAGTACACTGGTAGTACATGTACTTGGCCTACATATACAATGCGTACTGCATCCCAGAACACGCCGTTTCTTTCTATATAGTAGTGGACATAATCACCGAGAGAACTCATTGTGTGTACTAGACGGTATATACCCGCGTGATCGAGCGCTAATATGGCAGACTGAAAATGCCCTGTACGTATTTCCACGTCTGCCAGTTTCAACCCCGTTTCTTTTCTTACGGTCCGCCATTTTCAGTCATCGCTACTCACGAACGATCATCCTTCTCGGTATTTATCACTCATCACCAGTAAATTCATCAATCAGTGTAAAGAGTACAAGAAGTGAAAACACTTCTAAACTGAATGTCACTGACAACTTGACAAGTCCTTCTTGTTATCGTAGTATGTGAAGAAGGGCCGTAGGATTCGGTGTATTAGGTTTTAGGTACCGCCAGAAGGAGCAGACATGGCGCAGTTGTGACTTCAAAGGTAACCCGATTCGACATTGCAAAGTGCAAACCCACTATGAGCCGATGTCGGCCTGTCATGTCGGCTCGTGTATGTGTCGTGGGCTTAACTTCGTTAAAGTGCGCATGCACGCCTTCACACTTAGCCAAAACGTCACTCACTTTGACAGTTTATATGAAAAATTGCACGCCATATGACTGAAATTTATGCTTTTGCATTTTACAGGACACGACGATGCGTACGAATTACGTACGTTGTAGGCCTACTTAGTTATTCGTATCTTGTCAATCGTCATGCCTACATTTACACTGTGGGCAATAAAAATGTGCACATTTTATTTTTACAATAACTTTGGCATATATGGAACAATATTAATAATTCTTTCACTGTTGCATTCTCAGATGAACTACAGAAAAATGGAGTAAAACGTACCACTTCACCTCAAATTTGTTGCCGCACTACATTGCGAAAATTGAATGATCGACTGCACAGCTATTCATTTTAGCCAGAATAACGTACACATCATGACATTTATATCGTGTTGGGATTATAAATTTTGAGGTGACAGATTTATCTTTAGCTTATTACTTATTTTCTGGGTGCTGCTAACGTCGTTCAACATCGCTTCAATATTTTGCGGCAGTTCTTGCTAAACGATTTGCACTGCTGCAGTATTTTAACAACGCGTCACTGATGACGCACCATTGACCAGTCACGTACACGACTAAAGCTTACATGTTTTCTGAGGACATACAATTTTTACCGCGCGAAGCGTAGCGCAGCGCGGAATTGCCATGATAAGTTGTCTGTCTGTCTGTCCGTTCGTCTGTCTGTAACGTTGGTGGACTGTGATCATATGCGTTGGAATTCTTCTGAAATAATTTCACCGCTGATTAGCCTAACCTTTCTTCTCTCTGCAGACCCCAACATAACGGATCTACTCCGAAGGGAACACCCCTAAATTTTAGCCCGAATAGGAGTGGGGTAGGGAAAAAGTGGCATGCTGGAGAACAAAAGCGGCAATATCTCTGAAACACATAAAGATAGAGGAAAAGTTACTATGGACGGCCTATAGAAACTCACCAACGCTCTTTCGAACGGTACCATCCCTGACCCCCTGCGGCCTCCCCTTCCCCAAAATCTGGGGTTCGCAACCCCACTGAAAACTGCAATCTAAAAATTTCGGGCAAACGATTGCTGATACAGGAATAATATGTACTGAGGGCTAATAGGAACTGACCAACGCTCTTTCGAATATAAGTACCATTCCCGACACCTTATGGCCTCCCCTTCCCCGATATTGGGGGTTTGCAACTGCAACGTACAGACATACAAAAGAGAACTTGGCATATCAGATAGACAGATACTGCTTGTAAATAAACGACCCCCTATTATCTCAGAAACAAGTAAAGCTACGGACTTCACATTTTGTAAGAACATTCATAGGGTCGATCGGAACAAAAGCTCATGAAAAAAATTTCCAGGGCACCCACGTATAGGGCGCATTGCGCGGTCATCTTTGCGATAGGACAGCTTTCACATGAAGTTCCTCACTGACTTTGCATATCTCATACCTCTTATCTCATGAACAGGTAAAGCGACGGAGTACGGACTTCAAATTTGGGGAATATATTTATATGGCCATTCCGAATAAAAGCCCGTTAACAATTTTGGAGAAAATGGAGCGTGGGCGTATCCAGGGGCTGCCCATTTTTGGGCACCCCCTATTATCTCAGGAACAAGTAAAGCTACGGACTTCAAATTTTGTAAGAACATTCATAGGGTCGATCGGAACAAAAGCTCATGAAAAATTTTCGGAAAAGTAGCCGTGGGCGCAGTCAGGGAGTCCTAAAATTTTCCATGGCACCCACGTATAGGGCGCATTGCGCGGTCATCTTTGCGATAGGACAGCTTTCACATGAAGTTCCTCACTGACTTTGCATATCGAAATTTACACGGCTTCGCGCGGTTTCCCGGCGACAGCACGGCTCTTGTAACACATGTTGTAATACTGTAAATTAATCTGTACAGACATACGAAAGAGAACTTGGCATATCGAATAGACAGATACTGCATGTAAATAAACGACTTTGTATCACGTTGCAAATGCATTGAATAACGTGTTAACGTGCTATATATAAAGTTGCACAGTTGAATTAAACATTCAATTTTCGCAACAAATTTGAGGTGATGTGGCAGATTTTATTCCAGCAAGTGGCGTAATTACGGGAGGCAACGGAGGCAGTCGCCTCCGGGCGCCCCTCGCCCCTCGAAAGGGGACGCCGCATGCTGACGGAAATGTTTTTTTTTTATTTTGTTGATTAGGGTGCCAAATTGTTGCCGCCAGATGTCAGATTTTAGAGGCTAAAACACACCAAATTCGATTTCGGCTGGGGCTCCGTCCCAGCTGACCCCGATGGGGGAGCTTACAGCGTTCCCCCAGACGCCCCAGCTGCATTTAAGGGCCCTATACTTCTAACAGTGTGGGGAAGGTGAGGGAAATGGAAGAGAGGGTGGGGCAAGGAAGGAAAGGGGAAAAAGGGGAAGGACAGGGACACCGTTCAATTTCTTGCCTTCGGGCGCCTCAGACGTATTACGCCACTGACTGATTCCAGCGTTTTCTGCAGTTCATCTGAGAAGTGAGAATGCGACAGTGAAAGAATTGAAATTAGTCCACATTTGGCCAAACTTATTATAAAAATACATCTTTCACATATTTCATGGACCGCGGTGTACATTTTTTTCTTATTTAGAAAACTGTGAAACCAGACAGACTATAACATATGCCTACACAGTGTGATAACTGCGAACTGTCAAATACTGAATTGTATTTGTACAGCGCTCTCGTTTACATTCGGTATATATTTTTGTGACATTCAGCATTTGCCTTAATGGCGTCAGCGAATTTTTAATGCAGATAGAAAAAAATATGCCTCTACTTATTAAATATGTTTATAAACAGGATGCCAGGAGCTAGTGAAAAGGCCTGGTGCTCGGAGTGGATTTCTACGTAAGAAGCGATGTGAAGGATCTCTTATTGGAAAAGTTTTGAAAACGTGTAAGCACACTCACTCTTTATGGTTGAAGATAATCTTTCACAGTTGTATACAGTACGGTACGTACACTACAGGTGCGTAGTCAATGGAGGGACTGGTTGAATGTCCGACATCGCGATGGAAAATATCTTTTACGGTGTCAGAAAATGCACAAAAATATGTCATATCCGGAAAATATATTGTATGTCTTTGGATCAAACAACTGTCTGCCATTGTCTGGGTTTATTCCTTTAGGAAAACCTGGCTACGCGCCTGATAGATTACCTTTAAGTCTTCACATTGAGCCCGAATATTTCATCCTTCATTAAGTTGTTAATCATTTACACTATATAGGCTAAACTCATCGGTAACTTTAAGCTTTCAATGTCTGTTTGCGGCAATACACGATGTACATTTGGCTGTTCGTGCCTCACGTTTCCTGGTTGGTGCACTACCTTTGCAGCCGAGGGCCGTTAAACGTGATCTTGTAGGCACCGCGCTGCAGGCGATGTCTCATCTTGCGTCAGCAGAGTGATATATGTAGCCCATTGATACAAAATACAGCAAAATACAGATTCATATAAGAAACCAGAAGGCGCCCAGAGAGTGCATATATCCGCCAAATGAATTTTAGGGAGTCACGTGACTCTGGCAACGCCCCTTTTCGGAAATTTTTTAAGGGTCATGTCTGGACTATCCCTGGGAACATGCATGTAATGCATGCAACTTTGAAGTCCGTATATATTTAACCATATTAGAAAAATTAGGATTTAATGCTCAAACATTAAGGGGTCACATGACCCTGGCCACGCCCCTTTTCCAAAATTTTCAAGGGGTCATATCCGGAGTGTTTCTGGAAGCATGCTTGTCTAATTTGAAGTCCGTACCTTTAGCCATGTTGGGGCAATTTTTGAGACATTTATCGCCGTGAAGGGATCTGCACTGCAACCATTTGCGCCCAGACACACAGGGACAGACAGACAGACAGTGTTCATTGTTCACCCCATTCACTTGGCGGATATAATAATACTGGATGTTACGTTCATACTGCAACACATAAACATGAAATGACTGTTACATTTGGCTATAGCTGAGTCAGTGTAATTAATGGCTGATGTTGCATAACTGAAACTAGAAGTACTAGCACAGACCTTCGCCGAACGCCAGCATAATAGAATTGCTGAATGATTTTTGCAATGCAAATTAGCTATGTAGCTTTGATCTGAGTCCACTACGTACTTTTTCGATGATCCAGTAAATCCAGATTTCGGACTTCGGACTCCTTGATCCGGACGGTGATCCGGATCGTCACCAAAATTCATCCCCTTGCCCCCTACCCCTCCAATAAATTTCGTCAAAATCCGTTCACAACTTTTTCAGTTATCAGACGGACAGACAAACAGATAGACAAGCCGGTAGGCGACTGGATCTCCGCGCCTAGCCCAAATTTCGTTGCCATGGCAACAAGGGTCGGCCCCACAACATTTTGTATGGTTCCACTGAATCGGCCATCCCCGAAAACCCCTTGGTAGGCCCAAACATCTTCGGTCTATCTGCCATACAAGCCGACTTATAGGCGATTTTGTGCAAATTTTGGGGCGTAAATTTTGGGCGTTAGGGGCCTAAATCAAAAATCGAAGAACAATGTTTTGTAGAGGGGGTCATGGAGAACTGAAGGCCAAAAATGGCTCGATTCCATCAAGAAACAAAAAAAGAAGAAGCAATTTGAAATTTGTGACAGACAGACAGACAGGCAGAGTCAACTGTTGACAATAATAGACTCCTAGGCTAGGCGCGGAGATCAACAGACAGACCGAAGTAAAAACATAACCTCCTTCTTCGGCGGAGATAACAAGCTTCGCGTCGCCGGTCGCATGCCAACCAGTCTCAAGCTCGATGTGACCCTCGGCTGGACGTAGAACACCAGTCCGTCTTGTTTTGCAGGGCCGCATAAATTCGTGATCATCAGCAGTGGATGTCTTTATATATACAAGTCGGAAATGGCTGATACGTATGACAAGGCTCTGTCGCTCTTCGGTTATGACGGGTTTGTAGTAGCGTTGTTGTAATTACACTTCAGATTCACGAATTTTGCAAATGCTTGCGTTAGGGTAAAACGTTCACCGCAGCGCATGTATTGTCTTAATATGCATGTCTATGATTGTCCTCACAAGCTTGAATGCGGAAGCGGTCAAGATCGCGCTCATAAGAAAGCAAAATATACAGTGTTTGTGCACTGATATGATGACATAAATGTATTGCAAATTTCAACGCCAACGATTTGTAATTTTTACCGCGCAATGCACTTTAGTTCAAATGCGCGGTCTTGGGATCGCATGTCGTCCGTCTGTCCGTCTGTCTGTCTGTCTGTCTGTCCGTCCGTCTGTGACGTTGGTGATTTGTGATCACATAGGTTAGAAATCTTGAAAACTAATTGCACGGACAATTAGCCCAACACCTTCGCTCTTTGTAGCCAAAAGGCGATACACCTATTCCTAGGGAAACATGGGGAAATTTTGGGGAGACTAGTGGTGGGGTAGGGGAAAAGTGGCATGCTGCAGAACAAAAGCGGCAATATCTCTGAAACGCGTATAGATAGAGGAAAAGTTACTATGGACGGCCTATAGAAACTCACCAACGCTCTTTCAAACGGTACCATCCCCGACCCTCTACGGCCTCCCCTTCCCCAAAATTGGGGGTTCGCAACCCCCACCCAAAATTGCAATCTAAAATTTCGGGCAAACAATTGCTGATACAGAAATAATATGCATGGAGGGCTTATAGCAACTCACCAACGCTCTTTCGAATGGTACCATCTCCAACCTCCTACGGCCTGCCCTTCCCCAAAATTGGGGGTTTGGAACTTAGCTATCCCTTCTTATCTCAGAAACAGGTAAAGCTACGGACTTCAAATTTGGCGGGCATATTTACAAGGCCAATCCAAGTAAAAGCCCATTCAAAATTTAGGAGAAAATGGAGCGTGGGCGTATCCAGGGACTGCCCAAATTTTTTTAGTACCCCCTATTATTTTAGGAACGGGTAAAGCTACTGACTTCACATTTGGCAGGTATATTTACAGGGCCTATCCGAATAAAAACCCATTAAAAAGTTTGGAGAAAAGGGAGCGTGGACATATCCAGGGACTGACAAAATTTTCTCGGTACCCCCTAT
>Ga0209781_1000509_pt1 | contig 10268 bp, 2 predicted proteins | sample WorMetHERISLAND1_3_FD_187386 | JGI IMG/M metagenome (GOLD analysis project Ga0209781, IMG submission 187386) | Marine gutless worms symbiont microbial communities from Max Planck institute for Marine Microbiology, Germany - Olavius albidus HERON... | ecosystem: Host-associated > Annelida >...
CATTTTCCACCCCTGCAGAATCGTGCCGATATTTCCACTCCTGCATTTTCATCATCTGCATTTTCTCGTTCTTTCGTGCCGATATTTCCACTCCCGTTTTTTTCCACTCCCGCATTTTAAGCGCCCCCTTTAGGTTGACGGTATTTAACTTCTCAGTACGTGATACTTTGCACATCACAGTTCATGACAACATTCCTACCCATCGACACCGGACATCCGGTCGTTATTGCCGTGTATTTCGGCCTATAGTGACGCTGAGCTTCAACTTTTGAACTGGAAGTTACACGCTAATTACTATTGCCCTGGAAAACATGTAGTACAAGAAACTTAGTAGAACGTCCGTTGTTGAGTTAAGTCCGCGGGTGGGCCAGACGGACGTCAATTCTTAATACAGCTTCTCTATATCTATTAATTTATTGCGCCAAGAGCCACAGGGCGCAGTTACAGTAAAAACAACAAGTCTGAGCGTTCCACAAATTTCTGACTAGAAATTAACTACATTGTGATGCTACTGGACAGCAAGCAGCAGTTGCCTGTCGAGTTAATTTCTTGTCAGAAACGCGTGACGCACCGCACTCCATATTGTCTCTGCCTGTCGGCGTCGGCGCGACCATGTGATAGTTATGACAGGTTTAATTTTTGTCGCTAATGACGACATTTTCGCTTTGTTGTCGTCGTCGTCGCCGCCGCCAGACAATTAGTTTTGAGTGGGCGAGACTGCGTGGTCGTCGAGCTGAGAGGGACTCGGGTTGGTCGGAGGTATACGAGGGCATTAGAGGCAGGCTGGCGACACTAATGGAGTACGTGGAGAGCGTGAATTGTGTCCGATTGTCGTCGCTCTATACGATGACCGACTGCTGGCGGCGCTGCCGACTGGAAATGGACTTTCCGACGTTCCATTATCAGCCGGTCTGACGCCAGCAAAGACACGTCGTCGTAGCACTGGCAGTCATACAGACACTGGGCTTGTACGTGACTGAGGCATATTGCCGTCGGCTTACGATTGTCGTCGTATGAATTGAAGCATCGCCACTGGCGGCGTCATCGCCGCGAGGATCGTGCTAATTTGGAAATGTTGACAGTGCAGAAGAAACTGTGCGTACAAGCTGCAGACATCTGACAAATATAGATAACACAGTCGCCTGAACAGAATGTTTTAGTACAAGTAGCATTTTATGAGGTTAATTAATCCAAATTCTGCTAATTTTGTGATGTTTACTGCTCTACTTGAGCCATAGGCCCGCCTGTAGGCAGCTAGGAAACTACATCCACCATCGCCATAGCCCGAAAACTGATAGGCCTACTCATTTTACCGTCCCACGGAGGGTACAAGGCTGAGTCGACCTAGATGGCTGGCTACAAACCCAGACGATTTAACTGCCCGTAAGCAGTCACCCATCCAATAGTAACCGGGCCCTCAGCGTCGACTGTCGATTAACTATGTTGATCGAAGCTAACGCGCTAATCACTACACTAAGCCAACACCTATAGTCAATAGCTAGTCATCATGCCGAGAAATCAAACGAACAGTGATCGACGGTGTGGTGTGGACTGTGGAAATCAGCTGCTTTGATATTATCTTGTCTGCGCTATTGAAATACAACGCAGCTCTCGTGTGGCAGATGCTCAGTGTGGAACACACAATGGCTCATCTTTCTGTCACGGCAGGCTCGTCTCGCGCAACTCACGTAGGTTTTGTGCGTCGACGTTTTTCAGTTAGCTATGTCAAGTGTTTAGCACATTAGTCGGCCGCGCCGTAACAGCGATGACGATTGACGACAATAAAAAGAGCGCAGCATTCGACACCTGAAAGGCGCATCATCTGTTCGGCGCGATGCTTTTCCGCCGCCGTCGCTGCTGCCGCCATAGCGTCGGCAGCTGCAGCAGCAGTTTAGACGACACCGTGGAGTGAAATAAGACCCCGTCGAGTGTCGTTTCGTGTCGTCACAAGGCGCTCGAGCGCATCGCTGTCGACCAATATACCTGGTCGACGTCGATTCAAGCTGCTGTGTTGACTGAAGCGCGAGGCGTGGCCGACTGCTTTATGGCCAGTAGACAAACACGACCAACCATGCATCAGCAATGCACACACCATAGATGGCATAGAACAACTGCGCTACACGCACGCCTATGTACGAATTTTATATTAAATTTCTGGGTTTTGTCTTTGTAAAAAAACTATGCCAAGATTTGTCGTTTATTTATTTACTTATTATCTGTTCTTCGTTGTTAATAATATTAGTTAAGTTTTTTGTGAGTTTTTTTGTGAATTGTTTTGGCTGTTTCGCGTACTGTCTTTACCACTCGTGGTGAATAAAGATGAATATAATAGAGCAGGCAGTGTCGACATCATGACTTGTTGTAGAGTTGTCATGTCAGCAATAATTTTAATGTCAACTGTTTAATGACTATATTTCACTGTACACGTTAGTGGTCATGTCTTAAAGCGTCGTAACGACACGTTACAAATTCTATAGCATCTGTCGATGGATACTGTTAACACACATGCTTCTGCATAAATTTAATTCACCCACTTGCAATTGCGGTGACGCCAAATTCAGGACAATATTTCTTAGAATACATGTCATCCTAGACATTTCTTCTCTGAAACATGCCCGCTAAGAAATTCTTACGTGTTGAGCGTCCAACCGTCCATGTGTAGAGTCCATGTCCAGTGTCCATGATGGAGCACGGCGCCCCTGGTCTATACGTGTAAACACATGAGTTTGTGTTTCGTCACCAAGCATAAACACTACTGTTAACGACAACAGTATCTGCTGTGCAGTGCTGGGCAGTTTCTTGAACTGCAGTGTCTTCATTGCGAAAAAAACACTCCGCTTGCGTTGAAATATTGATACAGTTTTTCGGAAAAGTTGGCCATGGTCACATTACAAGCACATGCAATATGTTTTAAAAACCGGACCCCTCTAATTTTTTAATACCTGCATCAAAATCTTGCCCAGTATGCATAATTTTTGGATTAGGAACTGACCCCATACCGCTACTGGTCATGTTGTTCTTGTTGGGAGGGGGGCGCTCTTCAAAAAGTCGAAGGCTCTGTCGGGCTATCGCGCCTGTAACGTCATTAGTTTGCTGTACTGTTTAATTCCTGTCCCCGTATACTTGTTATACCGATGAACACCTAGCTGGATTAAGGGGGTATGAAAGGAGAAAGAATTTTAAAGCTGAGGAGGATAGGAAAGGGCAATGAATGGAAGAGATTGTTACATTATTAAGCTGCATATGTTTAGAACCAACGCCGCCTGCGGTAACAAACTTTATTTGCACGCTAAAGATGCGTAACATTACTTTCACGGTGTTAAAAGTTAGAAATGAAACAGAACATGCGCAGCTGAAAGACTGAAATTGATGTAGGCGTGGCGTGGCGTGCACTAGTGCCGCTTGTCCAGAACCTATTATTCAGTGTTGCACCTGGGAATCGAGTGGCCTGCGTGTACGAGTTCGCACTGGAAAATGTATGCATGACACGCCGCATTGTCTGTAGATCTCGACCTACGACGGTCGTGCAGTGTTGAAGAGGCCGGATATTGTTTGCTATTGTTTCATTGTTGATGCCGTATCGACGCACGAGCAGCAGCAGCACCTGTTTGCGTTCTACGCGAGTGACGCAGCCATCGACGGCTGCACGGTGCACCTGCGGTAATTTCCAGCCACCAGGTTCCACCGCGGCGACTTACGACTAACATGACACAGAAAACGACGCTCATGCATAAATGGACGTGATTTAGGCGCCGTCTATACTCTGTTTCTGGCAGACAAAACGGTTTTCGTTTCCGCCGGCTGTTTTTGTGCAAGTTTACGACGACCAGAACTCTTGGCGGCCTGTGAGTGTAGATCACGTGTTAGTGCGCTCCTGAGACAGTGACGTATACAGTAGCGCACATATAAGCAGTGTAGCGCGGCGTCGGCAGATGTGGATGAACTGAGGGTGGTCACCTGCTGAGGCTGGTCGGTCGCTCGTTGCTGCGATACGACGACGACGTCTTGTTGTGCGACAGTCCAGTCCAGTCGCCGCAGCTGCGAGGAAGCAATGATTGTTTTACGTCAGCTCCACAATTTCCGGCTGCCGCATCGCATCACGGCCACTAAGACCATCCGCCGGAGGCCGATGCCGGCAGGATGCAGTGGCTTCACCGAGCGGAACGGAATTAGTCGTGATATTGAATCTGTTGCGGTCTGGCCCGATGCACTATACCCGTCTCAGAACAGACCACCCAACCCAATCCAAGGACAACATGCTACAATATAATACACTCAGTTACACTGCATGGTGGTTGCATGTTGCTGCGCTCAGCCGATAACATAAGTCGTCCATATAGTTACTGCAAATGCCTCGTCGTTTTACTCTTCTACTCCTCCGCATTTCACTCTACACTCGTCGCAGCGATCCGACATTTGCGCCTCTGAAGTCATCCGACATGCTGGCGCTACATAAATAAGATTATTATTATTATTATTATTTTTATTTATTTATTTTTTTTGGTAACTACGAGTTATTATTATTATTATTATTTACAGTATTAAGACGTGCCGAATTCCTATACTTTTTATTTTCACCGCTCGACGCTGTACAAAGCGCGATATCCTATTCACGACGTGTACTGTTAACTACAGAGTGGTAACATGAAGTTATACAAACATATCTGTCGATCAGCACTGCTCCCATTGGTTGTTGGTGACATTGAATAACAGAAAATTAACCACGAGCTTCAAGATAAAGTGCAACGCAGTTTACATTTCAACGTGATCTTAGCCGAATTTTATAGCGAATTATCGATAGACATTTACAGTAATAAAGACGGAGCGACGCGCGCTTTCTCCGTGACCGCTGGCATTTTTGTTTCTTATGTGTTGTATTTCTGTTAATAGTAAAAATCTACAATAACACTGCTTCATGGGCTCTCGCAATTGTTCGGTAAGTATCCAGAATTTAATTGATATTCCGATATTTTGCTAAACACGTAGGAAGCATAATACTAATCGCCTGAAATTATTGCCAATTACTTTATGTCGACTATTGGACTACCTAAATATGAACTTCGTAATGCTGAAGGCCGTTGATATAAGAAAAGAAGTTAACACAATAAGACCTATGGCGTATAGAAGTCGACGTCGTTGCGTAATTATACAAATTGCCTATAATGACGGTATAATACGGGGTCAAAATAACCCTACAGGAAGAAAAGTCGCGAGAAACACTCCACCATTGCACTTATGGCTATAGACATAGCAACAGTGTGCTGCGTTGAAAGGAAAGGGCTGAGATACGCCTAGGTCTGCAATATCCAGTCGCTGGAGCTGATATTAACATCACAAAGCGGCATCGATTCATCGACTCCATTGCAAAACGGTCCGGAAACTGCAGCATTTGAGAACAAGAGCGATAGCCCGACAGATTGGTCCGAGGTTGCAGCTGCCGCTGCTGATGGTAGATCGTAGCCCGGGAACTGCAGCTAATTCACAGTGAATATTTAGTTTAGTGATGTATTCGGACGCTGTCGGCATTTCACGCCTCTCTGTTGGCAGTTGCTGCAGCTGTTTCAGAGCACGTGTATGTCAGCAGACGATTCGAGTTAGCGCTGCGTACGACGTCGCACCTGCTACGTGTGCACTCTACAGCTGTATTACTCGCTCTCTTCGTTATCTTTTCGCCACTCCGCGTGCAAGCCGTGAACAAAATTATTGTTCGTAACAATAAATTTATCGGAAGCAGTTTACTTGTAGGCGTGCAATGTAAAACATTTGGTAACGCACCCGAGTTAAAAAATTAAATCAGAGGTGCGTTTTCGCTGTCTCATGTTACAATCATTATACTGAGTCAGTGGCGTATGCGCTACTATCTCATTGCATCTTCCAGATGAGATAGTATACTATCTATTGCATCTTTGTAATATAAACCTTTGAGACTTCCCTAAAACCTGAATCACCACTCACCAGTCAGAACTCACGACGCTGTACCCAGTGTAGGCGAGGTAAAATAGTATGTTCTGGGATGCCGAATGCGTACTTTAGTTATTACGGTTATTAATGTGAAGGCGCATTATAATTTGAAAATTTAGTCGGCCCTACACCACTTTTGTTATTGTCGTTAGTATCAATATGTATTATTATCATGCATGATGAAGCTTTGCATTATACAGATTGTATGCAATATGGCGTGACAAGATAATGTATGGCCTAGAGCAAAAACAATTGTTTCCGCGGCCGTCAATTAGGGACGAGAGAAGATATCTATAAACAGGAAGCCGTGGCAACGGAAGCAATCATCAATTAAATCGTGAACGAGAAAGCTGGCGTCCCGGCGGGATTGCATAGCGTCTCTCGGGACGTCAGCTAGCTGGACTCAAAACACGGCGAACAGAGAATAATGCTGATGAGACGTCCACGACGTCCGCCGGCGACGCCTCTACACGGCGGCGCAGAAAAAAACAACTGGTCATCTTCGAGTTACGCTGAATGAACATTGGCATTAAAGGAGCGATCACAAGTAAAATAAAACATGCAATAAAACATAAAACAAGTCATGCGAGACTTGCACAACTGTTGCAGCCCTCATTAGCATTTTGTTTTAGCTTGCAGCCAATGACGGCGTACCGTCCACGACTGGACGGTACGCCGTCATTGGCTGTTTTATTGTAAGTTTTATATTGTGATCGCTCATTTACTATGACGAACTCTGAAAGCAGTATTACTGACCAACATTCATCTAGTGACAATGTTTAATGTTAGTGGGATGGCACACTCGTTCAGTGTTTACATAAAACGGTATCAGGGGTGGTGTATTTAGGGCGCCTTGCGTCTACTCCCCATTTGGAGGTGAAAAAAATTGTACTAATATTTAATGTAAAAAATTATGCTAAATTTTGAACATTTTTGACAATGTATGCACCTGAAATGTACCCCTTGTTCCCTCCCCCTTTTCAGATTTCTAAATACGCCACTGAACCGTATTGTTTTGCGGACTTTTATTTGCGGTTTTTTTATTATTTGCCGTCTCATATAAATCCATTCTGAAGCCCGAACACATATATACTTGCCAATACTTGGTGTATCCTCTATTGCATAAAATGCGTAATTGACCTATTTTTGTGCTTTAACTTGTTTTTTTGGTTCTCCTTCGTTATTGTGCAATTTATATGTTATGTACTTTGTATTTTGTGTTCTGTTTTTAATTGATTGTGCGGCTTAATGCGGAGTGAACTGACTGAATGAATGGTGAGTTTTCTGAGTTGTGAGGCAGCCTGTTTACTGTGATTACGATCATGACGTCGCGCGTCTCCTAGAAGTCTTAACAATATCCCGAGAGAAATGAGCTTGAACGTGACTAATCGAGCAGATTACCGTTTCGTCAACGACCGTCAAGTCCGTCATTACTTATTAGACATCATTATTCACCACCACGACAAACAATAATAACAAGACATAAAATAGGAAATAACTTAACTAACTTAACTAATTTTCTATAATTATCTTATCTAAAACTTTCTTAATACGTTTGTTTTAAATATCACTTGGTAAACGGAACGAAAAGTTTTATTGACTCGTTTTCACAATATTCATATCGTAGTCTTAAGCAGTTTCATAAAGAATCTATTAATAACGAAATCGAAGGATCTTAATTCTGTTTTCGTCAGAGGACATACTTATAGTCCAAATAATAGTAACGGTAGAGATTTTCGTTCAATAATTAGATGCAGATGCAGGACAACATATCCGACCTAATTGCCAAAAACGGCGTTAACGCTGCTATAAAAAGCCCAGCTAACGCAAGGATTACGCGCGACAGCGCCGTCATTCCAAGATGGCCGTCAGCCACCATTTTGGATATTATCGAACCGGAAATAGCGCCATTCGATCCGCCGACCCCAAAACCCTTGCCTAGAACCAGACATGGAGTGGATCTGATGCACTGTTTGCGAGATAGTCGCATTTAAACTATACCGAGACCTTGAAACTGGGGTTCGGGTTCACTCAAGGTCATCGAAAGCGGCACCATTAGATCGGCCGACCCCGAAAACCTGACCCTAGAAGCAACATCACGTCGATTGGCAAAACGGTTGCGAAGTTGTGGCCATTTTTGTATATCCAAGATGGCCGTCAGCGGCCATCTTGGATTTTATCGAACCGCAAATAGCGCCATTCGATCCGCCGACCCCGTAAACCCTAGCTAGAACCAAACATGGAGTGGATCGGATGCACCGTTTGCGCCATTCATTTGCGCCGGTTCGGGGTCACTCAAGGCCATCAAAAATGACACTATTCGATAGTGCACATTCGACTTTATATTCGTCTTCCATAGTAACTATGCCTCTATCTAGTACCCTTTCCGAGATATAGCCGCATATTGGTCGAAAATTTCTACCCCTTGTATTTTGCGCCCCCGTTTGGGTGAAGCCGTCAGATTTACGCAACGACCCTTGGTGACGAACAACGTTAGAATGATGGGCCTATGGTGAAAGAATTTCGATGATACGTTCAGCCGTTTTGATACAATACACGCGTGTGATGGACGGACGGACGGAGGAAATTGGCGTGGCATATGCGCGCTACAGCATGCTGTCTCGCGTAAAAACTGCGCTTAGCGTGTTGCAGTGAATACTTAAAGACTCGACTGCTCACAACATAAATAACGCAATTCTGATCATCTGATGTCCATGAGATAACAGAACCATTTAAACTATTGCAGAGTATAAATGCTGAACACTGTTTAGTTTACCATGCACAACGAACGTATACAACTTAACATTTCTGATACTCACAGTATTTAACTGTCGCGTTATTTCTGCGCCAGTCTGTATTATGCTAGCTGGAATGACGCTTGCGTGACATGATGGATGAAATGACGTCATGACCGTTCTACGAGTTGTGACCCGTTACAACGCATGATCATACATCAACCATTGTACGCCAACAGTCCAGCCCCTGCATGCGATGATGTCCGTCTGTGTCCGTGTCCAGTAACAATGCGCTGTTATTACAGTGCTTCTGAAGTGTCTCCACTGCCAGTCCCGCTGTGTTGTCAGCTTTTGTAATGAGATCCTTCCATCTGTCTTCGATTAGGATATCGCAAGTTGCCAAGGAATGAGCGTGAATGCTGAGAATGGTGTCGATGTTTATATAACGTTAGAGACGTGATCTCACCACCCGCGTACCGCTATAATTCTTTCATTGTCAGACGCTAGGGGACGCTACCGTAGCCATTTTCGAACTTTGACCATAGGATGATTCCCTGAAAATTTTGTGATGATACCTCTAGCGGTTCGCGAGTTATCGTGTTGGCAAACTGACAAACAAACGAAGTTACAAACAGACAATACTGAAAACAATACCCCCGCTACGCTACGCTACGCTGCGCGGGTGGTAAACGTCCATACCAATGAGGTCGTTTCCAGACAGTCTTGATGTCGAGCGTTCTGATATTTATTTACGACTGTACGCATGTCGTCCATAGTAAGTCCGAGTTGTTCCGGTTGTTAGTGTATTGATGGAATTGGACGCCACCCATGCAGCGGCCGCAGAAGCTATGAAAAAGTGGGACGGTGGGCGCTCGTCGAGGAGATAAATTTGTGGAGAGGGCTTACCCCCTCCCAGAAATAGACGATTTTCCGTCCCACTTTTAAAAATGGGACGGAATTTACCGTCCCTGCCGTATAGGTTCCGCGGCCTCTGACACCACCGGCCACAAGCGCTTGACTTGGTTCTGCTGCTGACATTCGTCGTCGTGTACTGTGAATGCACGCAGTCACTTAGTGTTTGAACACACACGACGGCTTTACAAACGTCATCGTCGTCCTCATTACTAATCGTATCACTGAGTTTTGTCGATCGAAAAACGTCCTCTTAACATTTAAAGTTTGCCATCACAAGAGCAACAACAATTTTCAGGCTTTAGCAGAGTTGGTTGGTAACTTGGTAGTAACATATGTTGGATATGACTCTTGTGATATATTTTTCAATTTAGTAGATTAGTAGTATGTGTGTTGTCGTTGATTACTGCCAGATTGCGTATTCTTTGATTTTGTTGTTAAGTGCATCCTCTCTCCTTCTTCTCTCTGCCCTTTCTTTATCCTCCCCTACACCTCCCTCAAACCAGTTAGGGGTCTGTAGGGGAGCCCTACTTTGGTGCAATAATAAATGAATGAATGAATATAAGACCATGTTCACACATCGCATGTGACTTCGTCATTGCTGGCTCGGTCACTGTTGATACTGCCCGTGGATTGTTATTGTGACCGCCTATTACTGCA
>Ga0209781_1000510_pt1 | contig 10259 bp, 8 predicted proteins | sample WorMetHERISLAND1_3_FD_187386 | JGI IMG/M metagenome (GOLD analysis project Ga0209781, IMG submission 187386) | Marine gutless worms symbiont microbial communities from Max Planck institute for Marine Microbiology, Germany - Olavius albidus HERON... | ecosystem: Host-associated > Annelida >...
CTAGCCAGTAAAAAAAATCCTAAATAAAGAAGTATTATAAAGACTTAAATAAATCCCCATGATATTATTCAAGTGATCGTCCAATTTCTTCTTGGAATTGGACACCGTACGCCACTGTATTATTTCTTCAGGCGAATGGTTCCATTCATCTACCACTCTGTTACTAAAATATTTTCTCACTTCTAATCTTGTCTTAGGCTTTACTAACTTCAACTCATAGCCACTTACACGGTACATCTAAATCTAACTTCAGAGAGAATAATTCAGAATCACTGTTTCCTAGACCCTTAAAAATCATAAGTACAAAGAAAAATTAATGAAAGTGTCTAGAGTACGGGAAATGACCCATCTACAGAAAGACATCATAGCCTTAGCAGGCTGCACAAGCTATAGCCTGTCTAGGCATTGTGCCTGGCTCTAACGTGCGCAAAAGTGCCATATCGGAACTTCATTTTTTCATAAATATAACGACGGTCATTGATAACATAATAATAAAGAAAAGTATAAATTACCTTCTCAGTGATGGGAAAAGTACCGCCAAAAGCATGTATTACCTTCATTCGTGGAGCGTAAACGACAGGAACATTCCCTGAAACTGACACTGAAGTTCCGATACGGAACTTTTTCCCTCACGTGTGTGGAGCTATCTACGGCTTCATAGCATACGGGAGAATATGCTGCCGATGGGAGAAAAAGTTACCATACATACCCATCTTTTTAATAGTGTCAATAACTCAATATGCACGCTTAAGTGTGTATATTGACACTATTCAAAAGTGTATGGTAAGTTTTTCGAACTTGACTCTGTTGACGATGGTGGGTAGCTTGGTGGTGTAGTAGTTGGGGAGTCAGACTACTGATCGAGAGATTGCAAGTTTGATTCCCGGCCGTTGCATTGCCAGGTTGCCTAGGTCAACTTAACTTTCCATCCCTGCGGGGTAGGTAAATCGAGTACCAGCTTACTGGCTGGGGTTAAGGTGGGGCGCTTGTGTCGGGTGGCAAGTAACTTATCCATTATGGCAGGTGATGTCCCGTAGCTGTGAGATGGGATTTCTGTGTGAACCAGTTACGCACACCTCTAAGCTTTAACCTTCATTGTGGCATATGACATGGCCAGCTCAGCCAAGTTTACGGAGCAAGACAAGTTGAGCCAGTGAAATGGAAACAGAGCAACATGAGAGGACTGTTTCATTTAACACATAATCTTGCCACTTGACTCTAAGGATTATTCGAAGGCAATGGAACTGAAATACAATTAGCTTGTCACCCACAGCACGAGACAGTGTCCATCATTTGCAGCCATAGCATGATCAGTGTCTGGAAAAGCTTCACACTTAGCTATGGTTAGAACGATACCAAGCAAGGCACCCTATACCCAATAATATTGGCCTAACCCAATGCCAATACCCAATACCAATACCAGTCCAATACCGGTGCGTGATGCAACACTGAATTGAATGCAAGTCAAAAACTGTACAAGTCAACATACTATACATGCTAGAGTCACGTGCTGTCACGAATTTAACTTAAAACTGACTAAATCATTTTAATTTAAATATTTAAATTTAATATTAAAATTAATTTAAATTTATTATAATAAAGTTTTAAAGTGAATTACCATATCAATGACTTTTCAACAAATGTACACTGTACAGCACTAGCTTACCCATACTATGGCTATTTAAATAACCATGTATGTTATAAAAGCTAATACTGCTGTTGTATTTCATTTTTAGTTCCTTCATTTGCCAGGACACCAGCTTTACCTTATCTCCTCCCCAATTTCCCTGCTGTCATCTGCTGGCAACTGGTATCAAGGTGTCCAAGCAATATCAGTATTGGATATGACAATCAATAAAGGTATTGCCCAATACCCAATACTACCCAATACTGCAAAGTATTGGGCAATACCCAATACCCCAATGCCAATATCGTTCTAACCCTACACTTAGCTTCACCGGCAGAGCAGAGCTATGGAATACTTTTGACAGTGATGTAAATGTGCTGTGCCATGAGAGTAGACCTTTGCATCAATGTCTCATATCTGTCGAATCAGACTGTCGTAGGTTTGCTACAGGTACTTGAATAATTCATTGTACTTGACCACATGAAAGACACGACAGCCGAATTGCTGTCTCTATCTGACTCATCTGCAGAACATCCCAGAGTCATCCAGAAGGACTTCTCAGCACTCAGCATCATGCCATATGCCCATATGTTGTCAAGTAGGGATTCCAATCCCGGACCCATTTTCTCAATCCCGGGATTCGGGATTGGGGAATTTCAAATCCCAGGATCCCGGCGGGACTATGGGATCCCGGCATTATGATATCAAAAACCGTTATTATTGAGTAAAGTTGCGTTTTTTGTCACAGCGTCACAGCCTATACATCTAGGCTAATGCTGTAAAGTAACGTAAGGAGGCGCATAAACAGTTTTTAGCACGATTGCCCGTAGAACGATGAGTGTTGGGGTCGAGTCTGCTCACTCTCAGCTTTAGAGCCGGGAATTGCCCCCAAAAATTCCGAGAAAAGGTATTTTTCGGGCAAATGTCATGCAAAATTCGTGGATTTTGTTCATTTTTCATAATCCCGAAATCCCGGGATTAAAGCATCGCCAATCCCGGGATTCGGGATTGGGAAAATGGACCGGGATCCCGGGATTGGAATCCCTATTGTCAAGATATCATTGAAGACATTGTAGATGGCGGAGAGCTGTGTCTTACTCTCAGGCAAGTATGCAGATACCATCAGCATAAGCCAGCCATCTCATCAGTATGTCACCTGTCTGAGTCTGATTGTCTTCGTGCCATCATGGCGAACCCTAGTCACACCATCTGTAATACCTTGCCGGGTTACCTCGTCAGTGATGGCTTGTAGCATGAATTGATGCAGTTCCAGTTAGTTAGTGTCATGTCTTTGGTATAAGTATTTCCAAATTCCATTACTTTTATGATCTATCTAGTTAAAACTAAGGACCTGCAAATCAGCCATTTGCATTCGAATCGAATCTCAAATCGAATCGGGCATTAAGATTTGAATTTGAATTGAATCTCGAATTGAATCTTTTTAACTCCAACGAATATTAATTATTAAAATCTGTAATTACAAATAAAGCAAGAGGTGTGCAGAACTGCATTATTCCTCATTACAATCCTCAAACACATTAAACTACTGGCGTATGATCACTCATAGAGCTAGCAAGTCTGTATACTATACCACTAAGCGGAGCGCAGTTAATGGTTTGAGTCGTTTGACTAAGCTTACAAGTTACAACAAGCAAGGGGCAGGCATGGCCAATTCGATTAGAAAATTTTCAAATCGGCCTATCCCTTTTGAATTGAATCGAATCGGATGGCTGATTCGAATTCTGAATCTCGAAGCTTCGCAGGTCCCTATGTAAAAACTTGCTTAAAACCAGGTCTTAAAATCGGCAAGTCTGCAACAGACAAGTCAGCCACAAAAAAGTCTGAAACTCGTTGCACACCTATTATAATCTGTGTCTGTGGAGCTGCAACAATAAAACTCTTTTTGTCGGACAAATTTTCCGATAAGTCACAGACTTTTTTCTGCTCAAAACTTGTCAGCGACTTTGTCTCCGACAAGACACAAGTAATGGAATTTGGGGTGTAGATTATCGCAGGCATATTGTTAATTCAGAACAATAATATTGTTCACGTGCTTCAGGTGCCTGGTTGCTGTGTGTCAGTGTGAAAAGCTGATGTAGCTGATGACATGGAATGGAATCGTGATGTCTGAAATATCTTCACCGTCGCTGCCGATGGGTAGCTATGACATCCGAGAGATGTCCTTTCAGAATGTCGTCGACAGGATTCTGCGTCCATCTGGCATCAAGATGGGTGGATTTCCGGTGGAAATGTTCATTGATCTAACTGATGCGGAGCAGCAGAAGTTCATGTGCAACATTTGGTAGGATTATGTTGTGCTGTAATCTGATTCAGTATGTTTTCATTATATTTTGTTATGATTCTTCTTGATCTTAGCATAACTCACATTATTGTTATGCTGATATTATATACCAGACCGGTGACCGTCAATCCTGCATGATGTGGCAAAATGTTTGTTTGCCCAAATGCCGAAATATGCCCCAAATGCCCGTATGACATGTCTTAATTATGCAATCAGTGTAAAAATGAAGAAATATCTTGTACTGTTGTTAAATTGCTGTTGTTCTTTTAGGCTATTTGGGCCAACAATCCACTGCGTTTTCACTCAAGTTGTGAAAGTATTCAGTGAATTAGCAGCTATAGAGACTGTTGTGTCTGGTACACTGTTTCAGATAAAAAATATCTTAAATAAATAAATAATTCCTCAGGTGTAGTCCTGCAAGTACTGGTAGCAGTTTACATTATTTATTGCTGCAGGATGGTCCTGCAGTGGCGGATCCAGCTATGGGCGGCCGCCCCCCTTCCATTGACCAAAACTTAGGGCTGGTCATGGCAGCGCGACTCAGACATGGGGCAAATTTTCACTTAAACCCTTAACTTTTGGCCACTTTTTTGTATAAAAATTTACAAAAAGCTTTCAGCACCCCACTAGGGGCTCTGCCGCTGGACCTCACTGAGCCCCCAGACCCCTATTTAGGCTCGCACTCTGTGCACTCGCCATGGTCCCCCCCCCTTGACAAATTCTGGATCCACCACTCTGGTCCTGCGTAAGCAACTGTGTTATTATTGTGACTTACTGAGCATAACCTGACAGTTTAGGTTATTTAATATGTTTATGCTAATGTTTTGAAATATATACCAGTTTTTGATCTAACTTTATGTTCAACGTGTTAAAGGGTCATTCCATGTCAAATCAACTAGTGCTGTCCACCATGCTGCCTCGGATTGCCATGATACTTATATTTTTTTGTTTCATAGCATTTATAGAGATATGCTGTTCCTATTTTTTTTCAGAATTTTATATCAAAAGTTGAATATCGCCCAATGCCCAATACCCCGATGCTGGTACCAGTATCGTTCAAAGCCTAGAAACCAAAAGGAGCAGCAGTTACCGGTAGATAGGATCAGTTTTAGTAGCAGCTAATATGTGGTGCTGCACATGTGGTCAGTACCCCCAGCACTGGCTATTACCTACAGTAAAGCCGTTTGTTATGTGATCTGCGTGTGACAGTTACATGATTGCAAACGAATGTCGCTGCTGTGACAACAAACACGTGTTCTGTCGTTCATGTATCCTCGCATGGTCAATGACATTTGGAGAAAATTCTCAGAAATGCCCATTCTGCCGGTATCACCACAAACATTTTGTCTATCCATTATACTATTAAATAAATTGTCGTCAGCATTGTCATAGTCGTCACAGCATTATCGTAATTGTTTTTTTCCATAAATATAGTTTAATTATGATTATATAGAAACACGGTCACATCAGAGCAATAGTTCTTTGACTCGAGTGGTGTGGTGACCAGGGACCAACCAAATTCAACATTTAACGGCCGTGACATTTCCGTGAAATAGGACAGATCCGTGAAAAAAATTCACTTATCCGTGAAATTCCATGATTTTCCATGAATGTCTGCCAATTTATTTTTATTTATGAATATTTTCTAACTTCATGTAGTTGGTAACGATGTTTTAGCCTGTTTACTTCCTAATTGTAGCCATTAACTGCTTATTAGTGAATGTTATCAGTCATCATCCATTCATCTTCATATGACATTGTGTTATATGTGGAGTTCTTTTATTTTCATTGTCATATTTTAATTGTATCCTGGTGTCAAAGTGCTTGACAAAAAATCAGAAAACATTACATGCATATATTTTATTACTTTATGCCGACAGAAAATGTGAAAAAGGCCCGTGAAATTTAGAAAATCTATCCGTGAATTTTACGTTAAATTTGGCATGTTTTTAAAAAGCCTCTGTGAAATTTTGCATTTTCCTCCATTTATTAGGTTGGTCGCTAGTGGTGACTCTCAGATCTGATCGTTTTCAGCATGCATATGTGACTGTTAGATGTGACCAGACAGAATACCACGCGGAGAAGGAACTTGACGACCAGCTGAAGGACAAGCGAGTCAGCTGTCACGTAGACGGTTGCTCGTACAAAGCTCCGCTTCGTGTGTTCTTGCTTCATAGTCACGGCCGGACGAAGTATAGCAATGCTGACGTCGACTTCAGTCGCATCCAGTCGGAGCAACGTAGATTCATTCCACTACCATCACTCGCTGCACTTGAAGATGGTAACGTGGCAGCAGGAGCGATCGACATACGTCAACAGTTGATGCAGGCAAGTTTCTTGAATGATAGCATCATCATCATATTTATTTACCGATCAGTATAACAATGTCAGTCATAAAAAATAGCTATACAATCGGAGGGCTGCCAGAGAAGCCATATTGCTCACTGACTGGCGTTATTTGGGCGGCCAGTGACTGGCCGCCCAAATAAAAAATGAGTGTTCCAAAATAATATCATACTGTACTCATACTGTACAGTATGAGGCTACGAAAAGACAACAAGACAACATCATCGTTGATCATAGTAAGATGTAACATATGATGTCATCGTTACAAATTGTTTGCTGAGCAGTCAACTCATAATGTGGAGTTATTACTTTTACTAGGCATACACATAGTTAATCCATGGAACAATTTACCAATACTGATTTTCCTCTCTTGATAGCTTCAAAGCAGCTTTGAAACGGACTGATTTGTCGAAACATGAATGACCGAAAAACCAACGAAATTCACCGTGTTCCAAAAAATCAAGCCTGTGCATTTTTTGTCATAGCATGGCCAAATGCCGGCTGATCTCAATAAAATTTTGTACACGTGTAGGCAAGTAAATTGTCAAACCAACATAAAAAACTTGTCACCAAATTGTGACTAATTATCATTTTTTAACACAGTATATATTATCGATAATTCATGAAAACAACGAGTCACAACATTCTGCTGTCAAATATCATATCATTCATGTTTTACAAGGTAGTGTAGCGACATACATTAGGTATGGTGGAATGTCTACACAGGGCTGTATAGCAAATTTCCTGCTGAGCCTGTTATGTGAATTTTTGTTTAAATCGGTTAAGATTTGACAAAGTTACTGCCAAAGTTTCGATGGCGGGGGCGTGGTTTTTTTGGAACATGGTGTATATCGAATTGGAATTGTGATATGTTTTGAATTGTGAGGATGTGCATGTGCAAATGACAGGGACGGATGATGATACATCAGATGATGTTGCTAATGCACCTTGAGATGCAGCTACGTCAGCAAGCACTTGTCAGCTACCAGGAGGCGCAGGACCCAGCGCAGCGGATGCAGCGACTAGACGATGTGATGGCCCTCAATGAGCAGCTCAACGAGGTCGGCTCAATACTCGGCCTGCTTCTTAGTACGCCACTCGACCACGGTGCATCCATCCGGCACGCAGGCACTGCCGGCACGGAATCCCCACAAGCCGGCCGTCACAACCCGTCCAATGCCGATGGCCGTTTTGTATCACCTGTTGCCGATGATTCTGGTCTGGGTTCGTTATTGCCCAGGTTCCGTTTCCGAGTGCTTAACACAGACCCCAATGATGATGATGATGATGATGATGATGATGCATCTGTTGATGATGTTACTGATAATAGTGTTTCCATTTCTGCATCAAATACTGCGGATGCTGATGACGACGACATATTTGATGAAGACTTTGACCGAGCTGATAGTTCATCTGGTAGCTCAATCTGGAATAGTTATGACTTCAGCTCGACTTCACCTCGCATTCGGCCGGCCCGAATTACTATTAGCCACACTCCCAGTGCTGGGATGTCTGTGTCAACAAGTGGTGTCAGTCGCCCTTCTGTGGTCGGTGGAAGCGGAACAAGTTATCGGCAGTTGGCTTCCATGATGCCGGCTCCGTCAACATCTATGGCTGCCGGTAGTAATGCATCGGTTGCACTGAGTCGCCGACGTAACCGACCGGTGACGCCACGATGGATGACGGCTGAGCAAACTCCGGTGAGTGTTACTATGAATGAGTTGCACCCATCTGCCGGCTGGCGCTCCCAAGTGGGCGTCCGCACCACATCATCACAGATGGTCACTTTACCACAGATCCCATCAGTTGCCGGAGCCGTTTCAGCTGCTGTCCAAGTACCAGTGACACAGGATGTTGATCATGCGCGGCCTGCTGTGGCAGCAAGGCAGTGGGCTGTGTCCGGTTCACCCAGCGGTACTTCAAGACAGCTTGAGCCTCTCTTGGGAAACAGGTCGTCTGGAATGTCAGCAGCTGCACATTGCATTACAAATAATGAGCAGCAGACATTACTGTCCGCAAGTACTAGTTGTTCCAACAGTATTAGTGGCAGTAATGCTTCTCAGCAGCTGGACTCTGCCCTGGACACCAGCCAACCATCAGCTGATAGATCTGGTGTGTTTACTGAGCCGTGGCCAGTTCTCTCGACAGCTGAACCACGTACTTCTATTTTAGTATCAACAAATCGATCCGCAGTCACCCAGCCTGCAGTTCAGACGTCACATACGCATGGTGGTTTGGCAAGAAACCACTCAAACGCAGACAGTCACTTTGCTCGTCATCCGGCCAGTGCAGCAGCAGCAGCTCAGGGTCCTCGGAGAGCCGTGCAAGAGATGCAGAACAACCGTCCTGCACTGCAGCTGCGTCGTTCTTCAGTTCGAAATACTCTCGGCAGACCAGCCGGTCCTGCCTCAGTCTCAGCACTTCGTCCATCTGTTTCACAACGTATGGTTCCACTTCCGCATCCATCGGTAAGAGGTGGACGGCAACAAGGCGCTGGCGACCACAGTACTGCAGCCAGCAGGACCTATGCCTCAAATGACATATTGAGACCTCGTCGTCGAAGCGAAATCGCACGTGAAATTATGTTTCCACCAGAGAAGGATACAGAGCAGTAACTGACTGAGCTCTGTGTGCTCTTTTGCGTCTGTCACTCTGTTGCGACTTATTGTGCAATATTGTTCCCTCAAAGCAGTGCTTCGTTTTGTCCCGTGGTCTTCAGTTTTTGTGGAACTACTTACCTTTGAGTAGTTTTGTGGCAGTTAGTTTTATTTGTCTTCCAGTTTGCAGAAATCTGATGCACACAATCATTGTCTAGCAAGATGCTAGAACATGTGTTCCCTTTAACTAGTAAAAAGCTAAAGGGTCTCCCACACTGTCAGAAAGTCTATGGGCTGGTGCTTATCTCCATTCCCGTTACTAAATTCTAGAACACGTGAAATTGTATTTTTCCATGTTGTGAGCTGTTCTGCCATAAACTAATTTTGTGCCTATAATAAATGATTATTCTTAACAGCAGTGGTACCGGTATTGATTTTTGTTTGTTTCGTGAAAATAGTGTAGCAATTTTTGTTAAATGGACAGAAGCAGTGATAAATCTTTACACTCTGTTAGTTGCTTATTATGTGCTGTACTCCGACTTTGTTATCAGTTGTTTACTAAATGTGAACAGTTCCAGTTTATTGCTGATCCATTTGTGCAGCGTTTCAGAAATGCATTGTTGAATCAACTTGAATGGTAAAATCAGTCATGTTTGATATGGGTATGAAAGCATCTGACAAAAATAACCTTCATACGCCTTGTTCATCCTCTGTTACAGGATGGAAGTATACTGGTGGTCTCTCCATTATTACATACCATGCTGCTGCACTGCAGTTGTCAGGCTGATCTGTTGCATACAATGTAGTGTAACACTGAAAGAGTATGAGTAGCACCAAGGTATAAAATGCAAACATGCTGTCTTCTAATTAATGTTAGTGCATTATTGTGAAACGAGTCATTTGTTATGTTTTATCCTGCAACCTTTAGTTTGGTGCATAGGGAAGTTAGACATTTTTTGCGACAGATTTTTCAGTTCTAAAAATAGACAGTATATGTGCAGCATGTGGCTATTGAGTACTATTATTTCTACAGGGTGGCCCAATAAAAACCGCACATTTTTGAGATACCATATTTTTTGCAGCCACTACAGATATAATCATGCGGTTTTGCTGAAGTATTTAGAAATTACAGCAGAAAACAAACGACAATTTTTTAAAAAGAGTGTTAAATATTATTTGCAAAGTAACCGGAAATGGACAACGTCATACAAGACTGCTGGACGATGATCAGCCAGGACTTGGTTGACACTGCCATATACCAGTTCTAAAAACGACTTACCCTGGTCATTTGTGGTCAAGGTGGACATATTCAGCATCGCCTGAATTAGGCTTAATAAGGCATACACGGATTGTGATAAAACTCTGTGGCATACTTCAAAATTAATAC
>Ga0209781_1000511_pt1 | contig 10257 bp, 6 predicted proteins | sample WorMetHERISLAND1_3_FD_187386 | JGI IMG/M metagenome (GOLD analysis project Ga0209781, IMG submission 187386) | Marine gutless worms symbiont microbial communities from Max Planck institute for Marine Microbiology, Germany - Olavius albidus HERON... | ecosystem: Host-associated > Annelida >...
ACCGAAGAGTGGTTGAAGGAGCAGTCAGAACTCTTCTATTTCACAGGCATTGAAAAACTTCGACAACGGTATAAATTGTGCATTGACAAAGGCGGTGATTACGTTGAAAAATAAATGTATGCTCATCAATCTATCTCTTCTGTACATAGGTTAGGCTCAAAACTTTTTGACCGACCCTCGTAATAGTGACAAATTGTTCTCCATGGCCAGACTGCAGGCCTGTCACTCACTGCCTACTAATCCTACTAATGTCAGGGCAGTTAACGCCAGGACCACGTTCTGCAATTGCTTCAAGACCTTTCTGTTCAGGACTAGTTATGGTAGTGTCTAAGCCTATTAGTCTGTCATTTAGTTTTTATTTAAGTTTTTAAGCCCTTCTAGCCTATTGCAGTGAGCACTAATAACTGTTTGTGCCTTAGCAGTTGATGACGACGACGATGATGTTTATAAGACTTGCAGGCTGGGTGTGATATTTGACCTGTTGTCCATTATAGTTGTCGTTGGTGTAGCCGAGATGATGTGTTGGCTGTGTGTATGTATGTAGCATTGCTGCATATCCTTGAGAACCCAAACTCTCTGCAGCAATGGCTTCGAGACACCGACATGAACCCACTACTGGTGCAGATCTCACGTATATACCACGCTGAGAAATATGCGCAGTAACTGGACTCTGTTGAGAAGCCGCTCCTGTTTGTTATGCTGTAAAATTGAGTGTGATAACCTAACATTATATTGCAAAAGCATTAATTTCAACCTAAATTTTAGTGCTATTAACATTTGAATGAATTGTGTTTTTATCATTGCAACTTGCTTTATAATGCTTTGTCCCTTTATGGGTTAATATACACTGTGGTCCATAAAAATATGCTATTTTTATTACTCCTCATGTGCTATGTTCCTAGTTAACGTAGCGAAGAGGAGTATATGAGATCAGTGTAAGAAGAAGTATATATTGAGGACCGACTGACGACCGACCTCTCATTGTGGAAAATTTCAAATGGCCATATCTCCACAAGGGTCACCGATCCACTTCATGTTTGGTTCTATGGTGAGGTTTTCGCGGTCGGCGGATTGAATGGCGCTATTTTGTATTGGACGAAATTCAACAAGTATGTGGGAGAAAATAATGCACGAGGAGTAATTAGCTTGGTTACAATTTAAAGCATTTCTTGTTTTCACAATAACTTTGGCAGGTGTCGACCAGTTTTAATAATTCTTTCACTGCCACATTCTCAGATGAACTGCAGAAAAAGTGATATGAGATCAACCATCTCACCTCAATTCTGTTTCTGCACTACCTTGCAAAAATGGAATGTTCAACTGCACAGCTATTTATTCATAGTAGCCAGAATAATGTACACAGCAGATGTTAATATCGTGCTAGACAGATACTGTAAATAAATGATTTTGCATCACATTTGCATTGAATAACGTGCTGTAAAGTTGTATAGTTGAACATTCAGTTAATTTCACAAGAAAGTGTGGCGACAGAATTGAGTTGAGGCAGTAGATTTTATTCCAGCTTTTTCTGCTATTTATCTGAGAATGCGGCAATTGAAATTGAAATTATGGAAATTGTTCCATATTTGCCAAAAGTTATTAAAAAATAAAAGAACAGTTTATGGACCACAGTGTATTTATCATCTGGCTGTGAAAAGAAACTAGTGAGTGGTGACACACGCAAAAGCACCACTAATTAAATAATGTAACAGACACTACATGGTTTTATGTAGGATGAATCGATGGTTGTTAACTGGAGGTTGTTAAATGGATTCTTTTTGTGGTGCAATGAAAAATAAGTTCTAGTATTATGCATTGTGGTCTGCACAGTTTCCATGCCTTGGCTCCTCACTCAGATCTGCAACATGCTGCTGTCTTACCACAAGGACGTTAAGTTTAATCATGAACAGGTTGGGTAAAGTCGGGCCCAACTTAAATGAGAACTTAAATGACGCCATACATATGTTAGATTTGATTGATTGATTGATTGATAGTATTTTAGCAAAAGTGCATATAATTGATATGAAATAAGACAATTGCATCCTGTCATCTTTTAACCGTTTAGGTGATTTTGTCTGTGCCGTTAGCGTTAGTAGATAAAAAGAAGCAAAATATTAGGTCCTTAGAATTAACGTGTTAACTTAATATGTTAAGGAGTGAATGATCATCAAAAAAGTAACACCATTAATATAGTGACCAAAATGCTTTGTAGCAGGTTGCTTTCCTCTTTACGGCAATCTCAGTGTACTTAAACATTGTCAAAACTATCCATAAAGAGCACTGGAAGCCAGCATAAATTACCTGTCAACATAAATACTCCAGAAATCAGACTCGGTTCATCAACGCTGTTTATGCTGTTAATTTATTTCAGGTTCTACATTAGTGTAATATTCGAAGTTTAATTGCTAATTTCTAGGCCGCTGTTTAGCAGCAAGACGGCCTTTTCATTTGAATTACGTCTACTTTCATACAAACAAGATATGCATTGAAGCTGTGATTGAGGCATGATTAAAATAATGACGCGATTAACATAATTAATCAGGTGATATAACGCAATTATAAAATGAATCCTTAAAGCAGGACAAAAATAGAATAATTCGAAGAAGTGATAGAAATCTATTAGGCCTATAAGCACGACTGACGTGCGTTAGCTGAAGCCGGTTCAGTGCATGATTTGTCCGCCTGCTATTACTATAAAGCTGACATGTGGTTTCAGTTATCTGCACAACTAGTTCTATCTACTTACCAGTCGTTTTATAACAATAAAGTCAATTATACTGTTTAAACAAGTTGAATGGCAGAAATATGAAAAGGCATTAACGATTATTATAGGCCTAGGCCCTACATACAAAATTGCAAATGAATGTCAAAACGCAGCACAAAAATTCGATGAGAGGCACTTCCTAGAGTCTAGCTGTAGATGAAAATGGACTGATTTAACAGAACATGAAATTAGAATTACAACAAGTACCACATTGTGGCCTTTTCTCTCTTTCTCGCATGTTATCAGCTGATTTGTTAGTAATATGTTCACAGTCTGATGGGCGTGAATCAAGTGGAACGCCTCGCCTAATAGTTATGCTGTTTCATGTCTAAAAAGTTGGTGCCATCAACCAACGGAAGACCTAATTACGTCCGTCAGGAAATATTTTCAGGGAACCCAACTTGAATAACCACATAAAACTTCGCCCTAAACTAAACTAGAGTCATTGGGCTACATTTTGCCGCTGGCAATACATGTATAACTGCGCAGCTCTGCAAATTTCCTAACAGTTTTGTCCGAAAGCCAGAACACGCAAACCCATGATATGCCGATCCAAAGACAGACTTTAACGCAAAATTGCCATTTAAGGTCATCTATTTCGGCATCAATGAAAAGCCACTAAGGAACTACATATTACAATATAATAATTGTAGCCTTGAACGTAAAAGTTCGGAAGATATAGCGAGCGGGAGAAGCGAAAATCGCTATTTTTGGCGACCTCACTCTCATTTGATGCTCCCTGTCCAGCGAACCTCCACGAATATCTGCATAAACCTTATCTTGATAGAAACTAGGATTCCTGGGCTACATTTTTGCCGCTGATAGTATGGGTATCTTCTTTCAAGTTTTTTTTGTGATGGGCTCCGAAAGACGTGCGTAATGTAACAGCGCATAATAGCCGTACAACTTCCAGGTGAAGTCAAGGTCAACTAAGCTAAGGGACAGTTTTGGTACTAATCGAAAGCGCGTATGCGACTTACTATTAATGATCAATAGCAACATTGGTCCTACCTTGCACCGTTTCGAGGACACGGCGGCTTAGAGGTCGAAAATCGCCTATGCGTACCAACCCAATCTCATATAGGCCTTACGCCCTCGCTCGGAGTGACCCGTTTCGAATGTCGGGATGAACCTGATATCTGCAAAAAAACTAGAGTCTTTGGGCTACCTATCAGTGAAGAAACGTTTGTTTTGTTCGTTTTGATACAATATCAGAATGCGACGGACGGACTGACACTGACAGACAGAAGGATATCTCTGCTGTAGCAATACCGGACCGGCGATTGCGTAGCTTGCTATGCTACCGCGCTATAAAAAGTAGGCCTACATGTACATGTTACTTAGTTGTCGACTGGTGGTGGGGGTTCTGTGCGATATTCGTCGTGCGTGGGATCATCCTGTGTGGCTGCTGTCTCGCCGGCTGATGAAAAGTTATAAACTTGGCTGGCGGATGACAGTGTCGTGAGAACGTCATCGAGCGGCGCTGCAGACAACGCAGCGAAGCGGGACGTAACAACGTGGTCGAAGTTGAAGACATTTCGACTGAATTGATCTGGCTGTTGCTGCAGCAGCAGTCTTGACATAGGAGTGGTCGGTAGTTGGGTGGACGTGAATGCTCGCTGTGGTGATCTCATTTGATTGCTGGCCGACCAGTCCGGGCCACTGACGTCGTCTAACTCTTCCGCTTTGTCTTCATCACACTGCTCGGCAGTTTCACTGATACAAGCGAGTTTGGAGCGCGGACTGAGTGACAAAGGACGTCGACTTCGAGGAGATAGTGGACCAGACAACTGTCCCGGTGCCTGGAATGTATCTAGAGGTTGCAGTGCTTCCGCCTTGTTTGCCGTGACTGACTTGTCGACGAGCGTCACCCTGATCGGCGAGGTGGCCCGGTCTACTAGTGGTTGTGGCGGTGCAGTGAAGGTGCTGGGTGTCGCTGTACCGCGACTGACGGACACAACTCGCCGCGTCGTGGCTGCTGTCGACGCCAAGTAGGCGCTGGTCACGTCGACCGACATCCACGTCTGTTTGTTAGCTGTCGACAGCGAGTCGGTCGATACAGTTCTGTTCACTTGATGAGCTCGAGCTGTCAATGTTTCTTTGTCGAATGTTATTGGCGCCAACTTGGCCAGCGTCGACGCGTCGCTTGTCGTAACCACGGACTGCCCAACACCCGTATCTACCATATCGCTGCACTCTGCCGCCGTCTGGGTCCACTTTACTTCAGAGCAGATCTGAGCCTCGTCCAGTGCGTTGCTGGGCTGATGCTCCCTGTTGTCAGTGGCAGCGTCTCGTGTGTGGTCCCTGCTTGATGACGTCATCCGTTGACCTACATCAACGATCTCTCGCAGCAGTTGAGCCGTCAAGCCCGATGAGAAGTGTGACGCCTCCAGTACGTCGGCTGTTCGCGTTATCTCCGGCAACAGCGCCGCAAGACGCCGTGATGGTAAAATTGATTCACAGTTGTCGGCAGAACCGGCCGTCGCCAGCGACAAGTGTGGAACGTTGACAGTAGAAGCTGGTGCTGTCTGCGGAGATGTGACTGAAGTCTCGGCGGACACAAAACTCTCGTTAACTCCACTAGTAGAGTTGTGAGGATCCTGTAATGCCGGACCGTTGTTAACAGTCGATGCAGTACACGTGGAACAACTGGTCGTCTGCGTCAGGTCAGCGTGACCGTCATCGGACGCTTGTAGTTGAACGTGTTCGTCGGTGCACGGGTGTATCGTTGATGTAGACTTGTCGGTAGTGCTAGGAGCGGCAGTGACACTGAGTGAACGCGTCTGTGGTTGGTCCGTGCTTGTAGAACGGTGATGCACGTCAGGCAGTGGCTCGGTGCTCGTCTGCTGATCATGACAGACGGCAGACGACATATCGGTGAATGTCGACTGATCACAGGTCACCGGCTGGTCAGTGACCGTAGATGAACTGACCACATGGACAGTTGCTGTCGACGTCGACGCGTCACACAGTGACGTCACTGGTTCACTGGACAATGACGTCACTGGTGCTGCTGCAGCTGGTGACTGCGGTCGTCGCGGTGTGCTTGTTGGTGAAGTTCCACCGATCATCAGCCGCCTGGTCGTCGACACTGACACACTGCCGCTGGCTTCACATCGACTGCTTGGCGTCAGAGACTGATCCTCGTCGTCCGCCTGAACTCCGATGTCGCTCAACTTCACTCTGGTCCACTTAGCGGCGCCACCGTCATCACTCGGAACAGCCACGGCGTAACTGTGTTGATGAGCCGAGTTAACGTCATTACGTTCTCTCTGTTGAGACTCCGCCTCCACGTCGCTCACAAGTCGACCGAGTGCCGAGTCCAACCCGTACGCCTCAAAGCGCACCTGCCGCTCGTACACGGGGAGCCAATCAGCAGCGCCGGTTGTCTGTGACGTCATGAGCGACGTCATGGCGTCGACGGTGCGTCGTCGTTGTAGCAAGAATGCAGCTGGTCCGCTGCCTTCACTAATGGCGTGCAGTTGTTTGTCGGCGGCGTCGCAGGCGTCCTCCAGTCTACGCACGTGCTCCGACAGTTCTTTCTTTGTCTCGACGCGAGTCTCATCATCAGTCTCATCACCACACAGCTCGTGTAACGCCGACACTAACTGGCGCTCTTGTCGCCGTATCTGACTCACTGTCTCTGTTGCGACTTCGTGTATGTTGTCCTCCACCTACGTCCACACACGCAGTTATAACAATTATGCTTGTACATACAGGAACCGCTCACAGGAGGAATACGTTTACTATTTCGTCATGTAGCCGCTGAAATTGCCCTATAAATAACACGTCAGATTGAGTTCCTATGGGTGATGGCCAGCCGTCGCATCTTTCCCCGGGACTGAGTTATTTCTGGTCTCATGTATACACAAATAAAATAGCCCCAACCTCACAACGAAAAAGCTTTGGCTTCTGGGATTGCATCTGCCACTCCTCACCCCTCAATTCCCTCTTCGACCACTGACCCCACCCCCCCCACCCCGCTTGAACTTTGAAGTTTGAAGTGTCTGGACCGCAATGACTGTTTATTGGATCTTCAAGCTTTGGTTGTTTGTTCTTTTATGCGTTAATTGTCTGTTTGTTTCGGCTACTAATGTTGCACGTGCACTCGAAGCACTGAGATGCTCGGAAGTGTTCACCGCGGTGTCCAACAAATCTCAGGTACAATAACTGCCACCGTCGGTGGCTTAATTACTGCACTGCATGATCAACAGTTTACCTTGCGGACGAGTTGATCAAATTTTGCGACAGCATCATAACGAGCTCTGACGTCACACAGTCGTTGTCTACACTGAGCGAGTAGTGCTGTTAGCGGTGCTTGATGCACAGCTACCGCATCGCTGAATGAGAGGACGTCATGGTCGTCTGAATGCGGCTGTCCGCGGTACGTACACAGCACACAGACGCAGACGTGGCAGGTGTCACAGTAGAAACGCACTAGTTCACCAGCGTGGTGTTGACATTCCATCGACAACTCGGCGTCATCAATGTCCAACAGCGAGTGACCGCTCGTCACCTGCACTCCACTCACACACACGCACACCTACAGATAACATAACATAGGCTGCTGTCTTGTTCAGTACATGTACTCAACTAGTCATGCTTCATCACTCAGCTCATAAACGTAATTTCACATTCAGCATCACACACGCACGAACACACACAAGCAACGTTCAGCATGTCTCTTACTCTCTTACCTTTAGTATTGGTAAAAGATTTTTGTACCCGGTAACGGGTCCCCAACAGGCTGCAGCTGCCAGCGTTGTTCATCATCATCACCATCGTTGTCGTCCGCATCATCGTCATGGAGAAGACTGAAGCAGCCCTGACAGAGATGGATTGATGGAAATGGGTCATCTTTCGTGACCCATGATCGACCCAGCTGGTGACAGAGATGGATTGATGGAAATGGGTCATCTTTCGTGACCCATGATCGACCCATGATGACCCATGAGCATTACATAATTTCATCCTACGCATGGGACTAGGAGGTGGCGTGGCATGGTGGGGACAGTGGTGGCGCGAGAGTCTGTGGCGCCCGGGGCAAATGTTCGTCCTGCCGCCCCTCCTTGCTCGAGGTCCCAGCTGACGAGACTAGAGAGTGTGGGGAGCTCCCCAGCGTGCGTATGGGGCGCAGCCCTGGCCGACTATGAATTTGATGCAGTTTAAACGTCACAGAACACCTCTGGTGGACAGATATTGAGAGCTGTAAAGCATTTAAATGGCCGTACACAGGCGGAAATTTTTTTATCTTCCTTGAAATGCCGCCCCCTGGAAAGTGCCGCCGAGTCCACATAATGGTTACGAACGTTGCTGTTGTAGTTGTTTGGACCCGTGATGAGAGGGCAAAGTTAATAACTTGACTATCACTGAAAATGTACAGGGATCTCGAACACAGCGGCCTATAGTAAACCTTTGGGTCGTTCGAGAGCAGTTTGTGCACAGTGCCACAGTCTGTATGGGAGTCTGAGAAATCGTCTGGAAGCACTTCAGTGGAACATTTCACTGTCAATGACGTTTGATTTAAGTCAAACGTCTGAAACATTGAAATACTGAAATGTCTATATTTTTGTCTTCGATCATTTGTGCAGAAATATCACACATGTATCATGTATGATAAAGACAGTGATGACCTCAGATACTAGTCAGGTACATGTAGGCCTAATGGACACATGGAAGCGTTAGATTGCTTATGAAGCGTTTTATGCACTGAAATGGCAACTGACAAAAGCCAGTACGAAGTAAAATTATCGTTGTACGAGTAGGCTACGTACGTTAGTTCGTCGATGTAGACGAGCACAGTGTGAACACAGCAACTTGCCACATTCAACACACTTGACGTGTGCGGCGCGGTGACGTGGTCGAACACCGGTAGTAGTCGACTTACAACAAATCTCACAGACCCCACTGCCATCAGCACTCTGTGACTTTCTCCGCTCGATCACATTGTACAGCTGCGTGAGAACGGGATCGTCCGGCAGTCGACTGACACCGCCCGGCGGCAGTGGACAGCTCTCATAGCAGACTGGGCACGTGAGTCGTAGAGCTGGCACTGCCGAGCCGTGTGTACGACGACTCGTAGTCGACGTACGACGACTCGTGACCAGTCGTACGTCGTCATCGTCGGTAGTCGGGAGCTCGGAGTCTCGAAGTCTTTCTAGACAGACTTCACAGAACGTGTGTCGACAGCTGAGGGTCTTGGGATGGCGCAGCGGCTCGAGACAGATACGACAGACGAGCAGCTCCTCACAGATATCGTCGATTAGCGACGATGACGTCATCACCTGCGATCACCTGCACACAACTCCGTATATAGTGCATGTGGATGTGTGTGACTGATCTGGAAAATGGCTGACGAAAAGGGGAGGTTTGTTACAAAGATAGGTTGAAGCATGACGAAATGAACGATTTGTAATTTGTAATCTGGAACTGGTTAATATCAAGGTCGACTGGCTGAGGCAAAGGTACGGTAATAACAGATGAAGAACGAGTGCTGGAGGTGATGTGTTGAACAGAGATAAGCTGTTGAGATATTGAGTTGTTGAGTTGTTGAGGTACACACATACACATAGTAGGTCTACATAGCTGCTGCTGCTGCTGCTGCTGACCCTGATTTGAGCATCAGTTTGTTGACAGACAAAATCTGTGTGACGCTATTTCTAGCAGAAATGCTAACGATGAACATGCAGCAAAACATCAGACTATAGTCTACTAAGTAGACTTGATAACACACACTGTAGACCGAAGACGGTTTGTAATGGACAACAACCTATGCATCGGAAAGCATTATGATGATGTCGACGACGACTAAGATAACGACGACTATGATTAATAGTAATAACATTAATGACGCTAATAATAGTAATGATAATAACGTATGATAATAAAAATATAATAATAAAAATAATAATAATAATAATGATAATAATAATAATAATAATACACCCAATATTTACGTTGTTTCGAATCTCGGTCGTAGTTAGAGTGCGTCTCATGGTCTGGAAGCGTTGAAACCTGTTGCAAGAGTGAAGCATGTTCTAGACAAGGAACACTGCATGTGTGTGAATCCATCTGAATTTTAATATTTCTGTTGGAAGATCACGGAACTCAACACACAAAGCTGTGGTGTGATTGTCTGGCTTCCGTGTCATGACTGGAGTGGACAGGTGTATTTGCGGTCTTTAGCGGTGCGCGACGTTTACATGTGCCTATCAGTTGATTCCTCAGAGGTCTGGTGTAGTTTCACCCGTGTTTTAACAGTGTTTTAACCAGGAGGTGTCTCGACAGATAGGCTACAAGGATGATAATACAACAAACTTTTCTTGTCGACTAATAATACAGTAACTAAGTTAGCTGCCTAGTTTGCATTGCAAAATAAGCAAAACTAGATGGGCAGGGCAGAGCCCGACGTGAGGCCGCCCGTCGCCGCAATTCCGAGTGCAAAATCAATTTAAGTAGTCGAAATTCCTCTCGCGGCAATGGCAGTAGGCCTA
>Ga0209781_1000512_pt1 | contig 10249 bp, 10 predicted proteins | sample WorMetHERISLAND1_3_FD_187386 | JGI IMG/M metagenome (GOLD analysis project Ga0209781, IMG submission 187386) | Marine gutless worms symbiont microbial communities from Max Planck institute for Marine Microbiology, Germany - Olavius albidus HERON... | ecosystem: Host-associated > Annelida >...
CACCCGCGCAACCCACAATACCGCGTCCACGAACAGCCGGTTGTCCCGTCCCGACGACCCGCGGTCGGTCTTCTTGCCGCGAACCAAATCCTTGATCCGGTCCCATTGCCCATCCGTCAATTCCCTACGAAGCATGACCAGGCCCCTCACCTTGCACTGGTCTCACTCGATCACACCAACCATGAATAGTCCGTTAACTGTCAACAGGACCTAGCGCATAAACCGTCAAACCGGGTTTCCGTCGGCATCCAGTGTCGCGCCATTGAGTTCGCATGCGGCTTCCGACAATCGGACGAATTGTTCTGTCGCTTCCTCTGGGGACTTCACGCTTGACGGGTTTTCGCCCGGCATGGCTTGCGCCCGCATGGACGTTCGCGTGGCGCCGGGGTTGAGCAGATTGACGCGGATCGAAGTCTTGGCGACTTCCTCGGCATAGATCTTGGCCATCATTTCGAGAGCCGCCTTGGAAACCGAATAGGCGCTCCAAAAGGCCCGCGGCTGATAACCGACCGTCGATGTCACGAAGACGCATCGCCCCGCGTCCGATTGGCGAAGCAGGGGATCGAAGCTCCGGATCAGTCGCCAGTTCGCGGTCAAATTGATGGCCAACACCTCGTCCCAGACGTCCGGCTTGATGTGCCCCAGGGGGGACAGCGTCCCCAGGATGCCGGCATTGCCGACGAGGATGTCCAGTCGACCGAAGCGCTCGTGGATCGCCGCACCGAGATTGTCGATCCCGTCGAAGTCTTTCAAGTCCAACGGCACCAACGTCGCCTTGCGGCCGGAGATTTCCTGTACGCGGTCGTCGACTTCCTCAAGCGCTCCCGGCGTTCGAGCGACCAGGATCAGCTGCGCGCCTTCGGCAGCAAACCGTTCGGCGACGGCGCGCCCGATACCCCGCGACGCACCGGTGATCAGAGCCACGCGGCCTTCCAATCGTCCCTCAGTCATGGTCAGTTCGGCTCGTCCAGGAGAGTCAAAAGGTTGGGAATTGGTTCTTCCTCGCGGTCGCGAAGCGGGATCGGATACTCACCGGTGAAGCACGCATCGCAATACTGGGGTCGGTCATTGTCCCGGTTCTCCGTGCCGACGGCCCGGTACAATCCGTCGGTCGAAATATAGGCGAGGCTGTCGACACCAATGTAATCCTGCATGGCTTTCACGTCCATGCGGGCGGCCAGCAGTTTGTCCCGTTCCGGCGTGTCGATCCCGTAGAAGCAGGCATCGGTGGTCGGCGGGCTGGAAATACGCATGTGAACTTCCGCGGCACCGGCATTTCGGACCATTTCGACGATCTTGACCGAGGTCGTTCCGCGCACGATCGAATCGTCTACGAGAACAACACGTTTACCTTTAAGATGCGCGCTATTGGCGTTGTGTTTGAGGCGGACACCCAAATGGCGGATGTTGTCCGTCGGCTCGATGAATGTGCGCCCGACGTAATGATTGCGGATGATCCCCAGTTCGAAAGGGAGCATGGCTTCTTCCGCGTAGCCGATGGCGGCGGGCACGCCTGAGTCCGGGACCGGAACGATGACGTCGGCGTCGACGTGGCTTTCGCGGGCCAGTTCCGCCCCGATGCGCTTGCGTACCACATAGACGTTTTGCCCGTCCATGACGCTGTCGGGCCGCGCAAAATAGATGTATTCGAAAATACAGAACCGCGACGACCGCTTATTGAACGGCTTCAGGCTCTGCACGCCCATCTCGTCGATGACGATGATCTCACCGGGCTCCACATCGCGGACGAAATCGGCGCCGATGATGTCGAGCGCACAGGTTTCCGAGGTGAGAATATGCGAATCGCCCAGGCGTCCGATAACAAGCGGCCGTACGCCGTAGGGGTCGCGGACCCCGATCAGTTTCTTCTGGGTCATAGCGATCAGCGAATAGGCGCCTTCGATCTGCGACAGGGCGTCGGTGATGCGGTCGACGACGCGGCCGTATTCGCTGATGGCGATCAGGTGGATGATGGTTTCCGTGTCGCTGGTCGACTGGAAAAGACAGCCTCGTTGGACAAGGCGGCGGCGGAGCGTGTAAGCGTTGGTCAGGTTGCCGTTGTGGGCCATGGCCAGGCCGCCGAACTTGAAATCGGCGAACAGCGGCTGGACATTCCTGAGCGCCGTTTCGCCGCTGGTCGAATAGCGCACATGGCCAATCGCCATGTCGCCGGTCAACCGGCCCATGACGTCTTGCGATTCGAAGTTGTCGCCAACCAGACCGAGGGCCCTGTGGCTGTGGAACTGCTCTCCGTCATAGGCGACGATGCCGACCGCTTCCTGGCCGCGGTGTTGCAGGGCGTGTAGTCCGAGGACCGCATGGGTCGCCGCATCGGTTTGACCGTAAATCCCAAAAAGGCCGCATTCCTCTTTGGGGTGGTCGTCGTCTTCCGGCGAAATCTTGTTGAGTGTGCTCAGTCTTTCGGGGTCGGCCATGTGACGTCGGTTCCCTCGGTTAATTGGGATTCTGGCTGGAGTCGATCAGCCGTTCCATGTCCTTCAGTTCCTTGCGCCTGTAGGCGCCTTCCGGAGCCGCTTTCTTGTCCTGTGCGTCCTTCGGTCTGGGCGAGATGATGGCATCCACGGCCTCGCTGGCGCCCATCAGGTCCTTGGTCCGTTTCTTGGCTCGCTGGGCGGCGTTGGCCACCGCTTCGTCAGGAAGCAGCGAGGTCAGGAACTGGGCGCCGGGCTGGATCAGCTCCATGGAGCGCGCCTCCTTGACCAGTTCCGGGTGCTCGTCCTCCGGCATCGCCAATTCGAGACCGATATAGGCGACGCAAACGATGGCGGCGCCGCGGACCAATCCGAACAAGAAGCCCAATGCCCGGTCGAGCGCGTTGAGGGCGCTATTTTGCACCAACTTCGCCGCCGAACGGGTGAAATAGGAGAACAACACCAGGGAGACCACGAAAAGAACCAATCCGGTCGTCAAGTCGGCCGCCAGTTCGATGGGGATGTACTCGCGGGCATAGGGTTTGAGGATGGGAAATCCGTAGAAAGTGGCAAAAATCGCGCCGATCCAACCGCCGATAGACAGCACCTCGTGAACGAAGCCGCGGGCATAAGCGAGGAATGCCGACACCAAAAGCACGGCGATGACGCCGGCATCGAAAAGGTTGATCGGAAGGTCGCCGAGGTTATCCATGCCTCTTCCATTCTGCCTGGGCGGGACTCGCGTCGCCGCCCGAGAACAGGGCCAAAAGGCCGTCAAGGTGGTCGATCTCCGTCACGTTCATTTTAGCGCCGAAACTGGGCCTTGAACCGCCCTTTTTCGTTGTTGCCTTGGGCACGATGGCGCGGGTGAAACCCAATTTTTCCGCTTCCTTCAATCGCGCTTCGATCTGCGACACGGCCCGCACCTCGCCGGACAGGCCAACTTCACCGAAAACGACCGTTTCGGCCGGAACCGGTACGCCCTTGACGGACGACACCAGAGCCGCGGCTACGGCGAGATCGGCGGCCGGTTCGGCGATTTTCAGGCCGCCGGCGACGTTTAGGTACACTTCCGAATTGCCCAAGGCAAGCCCGCACCGGGACTCCAGGACGGCCATCAACATGGCCAGCCGGCCCGAGTCCCATCCGACCACGGCGCGGCGTGGCGTCGCCAGGGCGGAAGGCGCGATCAAGGACTGGATTTCGACCAGCACCGGCCGGCTGCCCTCGATGCCGGCAAAGACCGACGCACCGCTGACCTCTCCGTGATGGTCAGCCAGGAACAGAGCCGAGGGATTGGCCACTTCCTGCAAGCCGGCCTCCGTCATTTCGAAGACACCGATCTCGGCGGCCGGGCCGAAGCGGTTCTTGACGGCGCGTAGGATGCGGAACTGGTGGCTTTGATCGCCTTCGAAATAGAGCACCGTGTCGACCATATGTTCGAGAACGCGCGGTCCGGCGATCATGCCTTCCTTGGTCACGTGTCCGACCAGGATCAGGGCCATGCCGCGGCGTTTGGCGACGCGGATCAGTTCCTGAGCCGAGGTGCGGACCTGGGCAACGGTGCCGGGCGCCGAATCGAGCGTATCCACGTACATGCATTGGATGGAATCGATGACGACCACATCGGGGCCGTCGCCGTCGTCGATGGTGGCGACGATGTCGCGCACCGAGGTCGCCGAGGCCAACGCTACCGGCGCGTCGGCTAACCCGAGGCGCTGGGCGCGCAGCCGCAGTTGGTCGATGGCTTCCTCGCCGGAGATGTAGGCGCAGCGGAGCCCGCCGGATAGCGCCGCGGTAACCTGCATCAATACCGTCGACTTGCCGATCCCCGGGTCGCCGCCGACCAGGGTCGCTGAACCCGGCACCAGCCCGCCGCCGGTCACCCGGTCGAACTCGGCGATACCGCTTTGCCGGCGCGGCGCCTGTTTCTCGTTTCCCTTGAGGCCGACGAAATCGATCTTGCGGCCTTTCTTGGCGCCGAGCCCCTTGGGTGCACTCTCCGGGGCTTGCTCCTCGACCAGACAGTTCCAGCCGCCGCAGGCGTCGCAACGCCCGGCCCATTTCGGATGGGCGGCGCCACATTCCTGGCAGACGAAGGCGGTAGTCTTTCGGGCCACCGGGGGCCTTTCTTCCGTTTCCGAAACGGCGCGGTTCCAGCCCCTGACTTAGAGGATATTGGTGACGCGTACAACCCGCTTGCCGTAGGCGTTGGCGTAAGCTTGATCGGCACCGGTCGGAATCGCACCGCGGGCAGACAAAACCCTCGAAAACGGCCGAATCGGCGGCCTTTCAAGAGGGTTTCAATTTCTCCAACTCATCGACCGTCCGCGGCCAGTCCTTCTTGAGGAGCCGAGACAGGGAGCGGTCGGCCAATACCTTGCCTCCGGTTTGGCACTGCGGGCAGTAATTGGTCTCGTTGGATGCATAACGGATACGCTGGATCGGCGCCGCGCAGACCGGGCAGGGCTCTCCGAAACGACCGTGCGCCGCCATGCCGTTTCTGAAAGCGGTGACCTTTTCCGGGAAGCCGTCGCCGGTCTCGTCCCGGAGAACCGTCGTCCAATGATCGAGTGTTTCCAGTGTCGCAACGTGAAGCCGGCCGATCTCCTCATCCGTCAGGCTGCCCGTCAACTTGACCGGGGAAAGCCCCGCGGCATGCAGGATCTCGCCCGAATAGGCATTGCCAATGCCGCTGAACAGCCTGGGATCGGTCAGCGCGCGCTTCAGCGTGTGGTTGCCCTGGCGCAGTTGGTCGCCGAATGCGGCCGTGTCGCAGTCCGCGACCTCGATGCCACCGGGATCATGTTGGGCGAGACCTACCTCGCCCTCGACCACGTGCAGGGAAGCCCGTTTCTTGGTGCCGGCTTCGGTCAGCACCAGACTGCCGGTCTCGAAATCGAAGCCGGCCAGCATGGTTTTGCCGCCGACCTTGGCGCCTACCTCCCGCCAATGCAGTCGGCCGGCGATCATCAGATGCAGGACGAACCAGATTTCGTTGTCGAAGCCGATGGCGATGCGCTTGCCCAGCGCCGGAGGCCGACGACCGGATGGCCGTAAGCGGCGTCCAACGGCGGCTCCACGGTGCGCAGCAGGAACGGGCTGTTGCGCCGGACCTCCGTCAGGCACTCACTGACGATGCGGGCCCCGAGAGCCTCTACGTAGATGGTGATGTCGGGGAGTTCGGGCATGGCGGACGCAGCATACCCGCCGACCGGTAATTGGGTCTACGCCCGCAACGCCATCTTGATCGGGCCGTCGGCGCGGCCGTTGATGAACTGGTCGAGGTAGGGGTTGCCGGACTCGCCGACGAGGTCCGGCGGGCCGGCCCAGATGATCTTACCGTCGTAGAGCATGGCGATGCGATCGCCGATCTTCTTGGCGCTGGTCATGTCGTGGGTGATGGTCAGCGCCGTGGCGCCGACCTTGCGGTCGACGGCGACGATCAGGTTGTTGATGACGTCGGCCATGATCGGATCGAGGCCAGTGGTCGGCTCGTCGAAAAAGATGATCTCGGGATCGGCGGCGATGGTGCGGGCTAGGCCGACCCGTTTCTGCATGCCGCCCGAAAGCTCCGCCGGCCACACATCGGCGATGTCGGGGCCGAGACCAACGAGAGCGAGTTTTTCGACGGCGATGTCGCGGGCTTGGCGCCGCGTACACCGTTTCTCGGCCAAGAGCCCGAAGGCGATGTTCTCCCACACGGGAAGGCTATCGAATAGGGCGGCCGCCTGGAACAACATGCCGATCTGGTTGTTGATGCGTTCACGTTCGGCCGTCGCCATGCCGACCACTTCCTCGCCGTCGATCTCGATGGATCCGCGGTCCGGGGTCAGCAGGCCCTGGATGCACTTGATGGTAACCGATTTTCCGGTGCCGGACCCGCCGATGATGACCACGCTTTCCCCGACGCCGACATCGAGGTCGACACCGGCGAGTACCTTCTTTTCACCGAACGCCTTGTGGATGTCGCGCATGCGGATCTTCGGGCGGTTGGCGGGCTCCTCGGTCATTTGGCGAAGAATATCTCGGTCAAGATGTAGTCGAAGCAGAGAATGAGAATGGAGGCGGAGACAACGGCGTTGGTCGTCGCCATGCCGACTCCTTGGGCGCCGCCCTTGGAGTGGTAGCCGTGATAGCAGCCCATGAGCGTGACGAGGAACCCGAAGACGGCGGCCTTTACCAGGCCGGAGATGACGTCGGACGCCTCCATGAAGTTCCAGGTGTCCTTCAGGTAGTTGGTCGGATTGAAGCCGAGTTTGTAGACGGCGACGATATAGCCGCCGAAAACGCCGATGACGTCGGCGACGAAGACCAGGAGCGGCAACATGGTTAGCCCGGCGATGAGGCGCGGCGCCACCAGGTACTTCATCGGATTGGTCGATAGCGTGGTCAGGGCGTCGATCTGCTCGGTCACCCGCATGGTGCCGATCTCGGCAGCCATGGCCGCGCCGATGCGCCCGGCGACCATAAGGCCGGCCAGCACAGGCCCCAGTTCACGGGTAAGCGCGACGACGACGATGTTGGCGATGGCGCCCTCGGCGGAGAACCGGGACGCGCCGATATAGGTCTGCAGGGCCAGCACCATACCGGCGAAAACGGCGGTGAGGCCGACGACGGGCAGCGAGTAATAGCCGATCTCAACCATCTGACGGCCGATGATGCGGAAATACCAAGGGCCCCGGAAACAATGGGAGACGCCTTCGATGGTAAACAGCGTCAACCGCCCGGACGTCGCCAGGAAGGCGAGGAAAACGCGGCCGATGGTTCGTAGGAATCTCATGGACCCGGCCTCATGCGCCTTCGCCGACGTAAGCCCGATGAAAACGTCGGCCCAAGGACGTCAGGATTTCGTAGCCGATGGTGCCGGCGTCGTCGGCAACGGCGTCGACCGTCCGGTTGGGTCCGATCAATTCGATCCAGTCGCCGGGACGGCAGAGATGATCCGGGACGCCGGTGACGTCGAAAGTGATGAGGTCCATGGAAACCCGTCCGACAAGTGGGACTCGATGATCGCCAATGTAGCCGCAGGCGCGGTTGGAAAGCGAGCGCAAATATCCGTCCGCGTAGCCGACGGGAACGGTGGCGATGCGCGACGGTTTCGACACTTCGTGACTGGCTCCGTAACCGACGGTTTGCGGTGCGTCGGCGTTGCGGATTTGCAGGATCCGCCCCTTCAAGGTGACCGTGCCTTGCATGGGGTTGGCCGTGCCGGGCTGCGGGTTGACTCCGTAGAGGGCAACGCCCGGACGGGCCAGGTCGAAATGATAGGCGGCACCGAGGAAAATGCCTGACGAGTTGGCGAAGCAGGCCTTGCCCTGAGGTAGAACCTGGCGGGCCTTTTGGTAGGCGGCGAGTTGGGCCGGATTCTGCGGGTTATCGACTTCATCCGCCGATGCCAGATGGCTGATCACGTATGTGATGTCGAGCCCGGCAACCGCCGACGGATCTTCTGCGATCCGGTCGACCTCGTCGGGAGGCAAACCGAGGCGCAGCATACCGGTATCGACGTGAACGTCGCAGGGCAGGGGACGTTCCCCGCAAAAGGACTTCCAAGCGTCAATCTCACCAAGACTGCCAAGCACGGGCGTCAGCCGGTGCTCACGATAGGCGTCGGCGTCGGTGGCGATGAATCCGTTGAGGATGTGGATGGCGCAGGCGGGAATCCGCGGACGCAACCGCACGCCTTCCTCCAGATGGGCGACGAAGAAGGTGTCGCAGCCGTCGGCGGCGAGCACCGGCGCGACCTTGTCGGCACCCAGGCCGTAGCCATCGGCCTTGACCACGGCGGCCGACGGAACGCCTTTCAGGCGCTCTAACAAGATCCGGTAGTTGGCGCGAACGGCTCCGAGTTCGACGGTCAACACCGCGCCGGCGCGGTTTTCGGGAATGGAGGGGTCGGGACCGGTCATCGCCGGTCCTCTCTATCCGCCTTCGTGATAGGGATCAAGGTCCCCGAAGCGGGTGAACTGGCCGTCGAACATGAGCTTGACGGTGCCGATGGGACCGTGGCGCTGCTTGGCGACGACGACTTCGGCGATATTATGGACGCGTTCCTTGCTTTCCTCCCAGTTGCGGTAGCGCTCCGCGTACTTCTCGGCGCTCTCCTCGGCCCGCTGCTGCGGCTCCGCCTTTTCGACGTAGTACTCCTCGCGGAAGATGAACTGCACAACGTCGGCGTCCTGTTCGATCGAACCGGATTCCCGAAGGTCGGACAGTTGCGGTCGTTTGTCCTCGCGGTTCTCAACCTGACGGGACAGCTGCGACAGGGCCAGCACCGGGACATTGAGTTCCTTGGCCAGGGTCTTAAGGCCGCGGGTGATCTCCGAGACCTCCTGTACGCGGCCGTCATTCCTTGACTGGCTGGAACCCGACAACAGCTGCAGGTAATCGACGATGATGAGCCCGAGATTGTGCTGGCGCTTGAGGCGTCGCGCCCGGGTGCGGAGCGCGCTGACGGTGAGCGCCGGCGTGTCGTCAATGAAGATCGGAATCTCGTGCAGGGCCTGGCTGGCGTGGACGAGGCGGGTGAACTCCTCGTTGGTCAGCTCGCCCTTGCGCATGCGGTCTGAGGAGATGCTCGATTGCTCGGAGAGTATGCGCGCCGCCAGCTGCTCGGCCGACATCTCGAGGGAGAAAAACCCGACGACGGCGCCTTCGCCGGCCTGCGCCTTCAGGTAATCGTAGGCGGCGTTGAAAGCGATGTTGGTGGCCAGTGCAGTTTTCCCCATGGCCGGCCGCCCAGCGAGGATGACCAGATCGGACGGGTGCAGCCCCCCAAGGAGCTTGTCGAGGTCGGTGAATCCGGAACCGACACCGGCTAGGCCGCCCTCGCGCTTGTGCGCGGCTTCGGCCATGCCGATGGCTTCGAGGGCGGAATCCTTGAAGTCCTTGAACCCGCCCTCGTAGTCGCCCGAAGTGGCGAGGTCGTAGAGGCTTTGTTCCGCGCTTTCGATTTGGCCCGTGGCGTCGTCGTCGACGGCCCCGCCGAATGCCCGGTTGACCATGTCCTCACCGAGATTGATCAATTCGCGTTTCAGGTGGAGGTCGTAAACGATGCGGCCGTATTCAAAGGCGTTGATGACACTGGCCGCGGCCCCCGCCAGTTCGGCGAGATAAGCCGGTCCGCCGATTTCGGCGAGCCCCTGTTCGTGTTCGAAAAACCGCTGCAGGGTGATGCCGTCGGCCACTTGTCCGCGTTCGATCAGTTTCGAGATGGCCTCGTAGATGCGTCCGTGGCGCTCGAAGGCGAAATGTTCGGGGCGCAGGAATTCGGAGACCCGTTCGTAGGCCCGGTTGTTGATCAAAACGGCGCCGAGCAGGCCCTTTTCCGCCTCGATATTGTGAGGGGGCGTGCGGAACGGCGAATTGGGTTCCACTTCGGTTTCGTGGTGCTCGTCAATGTCCCCGTTGATCGGTGGGTTTGTTGTTGTCGTTGACATGGGCGAGGACCCTAAGGGCACATCGGTTTCGGCGAAACCCGATAGTTATTCTCCAACCTGTGTTACCTGTTGGAAAATCCGACGACTTGCCCCTTGACTGGGGATATGTGGATAGACGGTGGAAAAAGTGACGACGGGCGCGACCCAGAAATCGGGTAGGCGGGTTCCTTACGGTTCCCGCCTCCCACACCACCGGGCATACGGATCACGTACCACGGCGGTTTCCGCTCCGTTGTAACGCAAGGTGTCTGTCGGTCAGGGGAGTGAGCCCTTGGGCCATGAACCAATCCAGGTTCATGGCTTCGGTGGCCTGGTAGCTCAACGCCTTGCGCCACCAGCCCTTTCCGGACATTGCCATGATCCGGGCCCGCCATG
>Ga0209781_1000513_pt1 | contig 10245 bp, 9 predicted proteins | sample WorMetHERISLAND1_3_FD_187386 | JGI IMG/M metagenome (GOLD analysis project Ga0209781, IMG submission 187386) | Marine gutless worms symbiont microbial communities from Max Planck institute for Marine Microbiology, Germany - Olavius albidus HERON... | ecosystem: Host-associated > Annelida >...
CAGAGCTTTCACCTGTTCCTAAAGGAGTGCGAATGGCGGTTCAATGGAGGTGATCACCGGGAACTGCTTAACCAATTAAAGACATGGGTGAATTCGAGACAAAAACGTCCTTAGCTAGGACAGCCCCTTTATATTTCGAATAATCGTAACGGTCTGACCATCGGTGGGCTGGGACTCCAACGGTTCAGCCGGACGCCGAGGGCCATCTGCGGAGCCACCGTGTTCGGCTTTTCGTTGGCCTGGACCGCACCGGAACAACTTGGGGACAGAGCATGCACTTTCCAGGAAAAGAACGGTTTTTCGACCACGAAGACCTGATCGTCAGCAAGACCGACGTGACGGGAAAGATCACCTATGCGAACCATACGTTCCTGGAGGTCGCAGGTTATGAGGAGGTCGATTGCGTCGGCCAGCAGCACAACCTGATCCGCAATCCGAACATGCCCAGGGCCGTGTTCAAATTGCTGTGGGATACGGTGGCGACAGGCCAGGAGATCTTCGCCTATGTCGTAAATTCGGCGAAGAACGGCGATCACTACTGGGTGATCGCCCATGTGACGCCCAGCTTCGAGAACGGCAACATCGTCGGTTATCACTCGACACGGCGTGTCCCCAATGGCGAGACCATCCGCGGCACAATTATGCCGCTTTACGACAAGCTTCTGGGGATCGAACAGAACAATGCCAGCAAGAAGGATGGGATGACGGAATCGGTCAACGCCCTTCTTGGTATCCTGTCCGAAAAGGGTGTCAGCTATAACGAGTTCATGTCCGGATTGATGAGGAACGACTGATATGTTTGGAAAAGGTAACGGCCAGCCGGTTGCTGCGAAAGGTGGCGTGTCGAATGCCAAGATCGATGAAATCCTCGCGGTCTGTGACGAAATCTGCCAAGGCAACTTCGAGGCCCGCATTAAGAAGATCCCCATGGCGGATGGCCCCGAACGCCAGCTCTGTCTGAAGATCAACGAAATGATCGACCGCGCCGATGCCTACGTCCGGGAATCGACGGCCTGTCTTGGCTTTATCGCCGAAAACCAGTATTTCCGGCGCATCGCCGAACACGGCATGCTCGGCGCCTACGGCAACGCGACACGCAAGATCAATGCCGCCGCGGACGGTGTCGAGCGGAAGATGGTGAAATTCGCCGAGATGGTCGACACCATCGCCGCCGCCTCCCAGGAACAGAACGCCAATGCCCAGTCGCTGAGCACGACGGCGACACAGGCTAGCGAGAAGACAACGACAGTCTCCGCGGCGGCGGAAGAGGCGGGGACGAATACCCAGACCGTCGCCTCGGCAGCCGAGGAACTGAATGCCTCGATCCAGGAAATCAACCACCAAGTCACCCAATCGACGGCCATGGCCGGTGAGGCGGTGGCGGAGTCGGAAAAGGCCAACGAACTGGTCGGCGGGCTATCCAATGTCTCTCAGGAAATCGAGAACGTCGTCGGCCTGATCACGGACATCGCCAATCAAACCAATCTCCTGGCGTTGAACGCGACCATCGAAGCGGCTCGCGCCGGGGAGGCAGGCAAGGGCTTTGCCGTGGTCGCCTCGGAAGTCAAAAACCTGGCCAATCAAACGGCCAAGGCGACGGAAGAGATCCAGCAGCAAGTCCAACAGATTCAGGGCGCGACAGGCACGGCGGTCCAGTCGATCGCCGACATCAGTGCCAAGATCGCGTCCTTCAACGAGGTCTCCAGCGCCATCGCGGCGGCCGTCGAGGAGCAGGGCGCGGCGACTCAGGAGATCGCCCGCAACGTGCAAGAAGCCTCGGCCGGCGTCACCGAGATCACGTCGAGCATCGTCGACGTCAACGGCAACGTCATCGAAGTCAACGAAATTTCGGGCGAGGTCTTGACCGTGTCTAACGATCTGGCCAAGCAGGCGGAGACCCTGTCGACCGTTCTGAACAGCTAGTGATGCTCGTCGTCGGGGCGTAAACCCAATCCCAGTAGGGACGATCCATGCGCAATGAAGGCATTCACAATGTCTGTCATTCGGCGGCACAGATTGTTCAGTCGCCTTTAGCCAGCCCCCCGGTCCTGACCGCTTTTCGCGGCGGCATCAACCGTCTCTACGGAATGGCCGGTCATTCGCCGCTTCAAAATGACCCGGAGGCAGGGGAGGTCGAAAATGAGGCCATCACTGTCGACCTTCGTCACACCATCCTGATGATCGCAAGAGCGCTCGATTACGTTGCCATCGACGATTTCCATCGTGGGCATCGGGTCGGCTTCATCGCTTATGAATGTGCGAAACACCTTGGTATTTCGGAGAGCCGCCAGGAGTTCTCTTTTTTGCCGGTTTGCTCCACGATTGCAGTGTTTCATCAAGTTCCGAACACGAAAGACTGATCGCGAAAAGGAACCCGGCTGGGCTGACCGATCATTGTATTCGCGGCCATAACTACCTGGACAATTGCCTCGTACCGCGCTCGTTCGCGCCGGCTTTCCGATACCATCACACGCCTAGAACCTGCTCGACCTGCACCTTGACCCGACAGATCGCGTTACCGCCGCACTGATCTTCCTGGCCGGCCGGGTGGACGCCCAGCGAGCCCAATGGGTCGGCGATGACCGTCCCGACTATTGCGAAGCTGCGGCTGAACTGGTCCAAATCGAAGGGATCTGGTTCTCCGTGAACCGCGGTTTCATCGAAGGTATCGGTGATTCTATGGGCCGGGACGGCTCCTAAGATATACGCCTGAAGATCTCCGAGGTGATCAATCTGGCGACGCTCCTCTCGAGGATCGTCGACGCGAAGAGCCTGTCTACCGTCGAGCACTCAGAGAGGGTCGCCCAGATCGCCATGAAACTCGCCGGCGACCTCGGTTTGAGCGGTTGGGAGCAGAAACAAATACTGGTCGCCGGGCTGCTACATGATTTCGGCAAACTGCGCGTGCTGGACGAGATCCTTCACAAACAGGGAAAACTCGACGATACCGAGTTTTCCCAAATGAAACACCATCCCGTCGATACACGTCTCGCATTGCACTGGTGTTTCAAGGACTCGCCGATCGTCGATTGGGCCGCCAACCACCATGAACGGCTCGACGGGACCGGTTATCTCCACCGGCTTACCGGCGATCAGCTCGATTTACTGTCGCGCATACTGGCCGTCGGTGACATCTTCCAGGCCTTGGCCCAAAATCGCCCTTATCGGGGACGCCTCGACTTCGAAGATATCACGGCAATCATGGTTCCTAAGGCCGAACGCGGCGCGATCGATACCCAGGTCCTGGCCCGAATCCAAGATCGACCGGATGCCTATTACACTCTCGCCACCGCGTGACCCCGTTACTCGTCCGGTCGGCGGAAACCGTCATGGCAGCCGCCGCAGACACCGCCTTGCGTTATGACACGCGTAGGTGAACCGGGGTGTATTTGCGCTTTGTGGCGCCGGTATAGAGCTGGCGCGGCCGCCCGATCTTCTGGGACGGGTCCTCGATCATCTCATTCCACTGAGCCACCCAGCCGACGGTCCGCGCAACGGCGAAGATCACCGTGAACAAGGACGTCGGGATACCCATGGCCTTGAAGATGATGCCCGAATAGAAATCGACGTTCGGGTAGAGCTTCTTCTCGACGAAGTAGTCGTCCTCGAGGGCGATGCGCTCTAGTTCCATGGCGATATCGAGCAACGGTTCGTTCTTGATGCCGAGTTCCGAGAGCACCTCATGACAGGTGCGCTGCATAACGCGGGACCGCGGATCGAAATTCTTGTAGACGCGGTGACCGAAGCCCATGAGCCGGAACGGATCGTCCTTGTCTTTGGCCCGCTTGACGTACTCGGGGATGTTCTTCGGATGCTCGATGTGCTCGAGCATGTTGAGAACCGCCTCGTTGGCGCCGCCATGGGCCGGCCCCCAGAGCGAAGCGATACCGGCCGAAATGCAGGCGAACGGGTTGGCGCCGCTCGACCCGGCCAGGCGGACCGTCGACGTCGACGCATTCTGTTCGTGATCGGCATGGAGGATCAGGATCCGGTCCATGGCCCGAGCGAGAACCGGATTGACCCGGAACTCCTCGCATGGCGTCGCGTACATCATGTGCAGGAAGTTCTGGGCGTAGGTCAGGTCGTTGCGCGGATACTGAAAGGGTTGGCCAATGGAGAACTTGTAGGCCATGGCGGCGATGGTCGGCATTTTGGCGATCAGGCGATAGGATGCGACCAGCCGGTGGCGGGGGTCGGTGATATCCGTGGAGTCATGGTAAAAGGCCGACAGGGCGCCGACGACACCGCACATGATCGCCATTGGATGAGCGTCGCGCCGGAAGGCCCGGAAGAAATAGTTGAGCTGCTCGTGCAGCATGGTGTGGTAGGTAATGTCGTGCTCGAACTGCTTCTTCTGATCGGGTGTCGGCAGCTCACCGTATAGCAGAAGATAGCAAACCTCTGGAAAATCGGAATTTTCCGCCAATTCGTCGATCGGATAGCCTCGGTAGAGGAGAACGCCCTTGTCGCCGTCGATAAAGGTTATCTTCGACTCGCAACTGCCTGTCGAAGTGAATCCGGGGTCGTAGGTAAAATGGTCGGTTTCGCCGTATAGCCTGCGGACATCGATGACGTTGGGTCCGACAGACGATTTCAAGACGGGAAGGTCGTACTTCGTTCCCGTGCGGTTGTTCGTTAACATGTAGCCTTTCCCCCCACCTTGAGATTTCTTCTTCATTGGTTCCTTCTCCTCTCCTAGCAATGCAGGCTCTCGGCCTTCCCCTATATTCTCCACGCGCCGCCCTTTTTTACCGGGCGGCGCAGGTAATCTCCGTCACGCAGCTGACAACGCGTCGTCGAGACGCCCCAGCGTTTCGTCGCGACCGAGAATTTCTAAGACATCGAAAATCCCCGGTGACACATTCGTCCCGGTGACGGCTGCGCGGATCGGCTGGGCGACCTTGCCCAATTTCAAGCCTTCCTGGTCGGCGAAGGCGCGGACCCTTTCCTCGATCGCGGGAACGGTCCAGGGATCGGTTCCCGCCAACAGGGTGCGCAATTCGCCGAGCCTTCGGCGGACGTCGGTGTCGTTTAGAGTGTTGCGGGCGTGTTCGTTCAGGTCTAGGGGGCGTTTTTTCGCATAAAATGAAGAATTATCAATAAGTTCCAATAGGTTTTTAGCGCGTTCCTTTAGACCATTCATACCCTTGTTTAGCCGACTATGGGTCTCTTCTGCAAGCCCGCCGTCGAGCGTGTCCCTCAAACCCGTTTCCACGAGGTTGACCAACCGAGCGTTATCTGATTGCCGGATATAGGTCCCGTTTAGGCTCGTCAGCTTGGCGAAATCGAAACGGGCCGGAGATCGGCCGACGGCGTCGAGACCGAACCACTGAATGGCTTGTTCCGTCGCTATCAGTTCCTCGTCGCCGTGCGACCAGCCAAGGCGGAGAAGGTAGTTTCGCAATGCCTCCGGCAAGAACCCCAGATCACGGTAGGCCTCGACGCCCAGGGCGCCATGACGTTTGGACATTTTCGCCCCATCCGGACCGTGGATAAGGGGAATATGCGCGAATAACGGTGTGTCCCATTCCATGGCCCGGAAAAGCTGGGTTTGGCGAAAGGCGTTGGTCAGGTGATCGTCGCCGCGGATGACGTGAGTAATGCCCATGTCGTGATCGTCAACGACGACGGCCAGCATATAGGTCGGCGTCCCGTCGCCGCGCATGAGAACCATGTCGTCGAGCTGGTCGTTGTTGACCGTGACCTCGCCTTGAATCAGATCGCCGATCTCGGTTTCCCCGGAAGTCGGCGCCTTCAAACGAACGACCGGATCGATGCCCGGTGGTGCGTCGGCCGGATCGCGGTCTCGCCAGCGTCCGTCATATCGGGCCTGGCGGCCTTCGGCGCGCGCCTGTTCGCGCATTTCAGCCAGTTCATCGGGTGTGCAGTAGCATTTATAGGCTTTCCCCTTGGAGAGCAGGGAATGGACCACTTCACAGTGCCGCTCGACCCGGGAAAACTGCGAAACCGCATCACCGTCCCAGTCGAGGCCAAGCCATTGCAGCCCGTCATAAATGGCGTCCACGGCCTCCTGGGTCGAGCGCTTGCGGTCCGTATCCTCGATGCGCAGAAGGAACTGCCCGCCGTCCCCGTATACCCTGTGGTGGCGCGCGAACAACCAGTTGTAAAGCGCCGTGCGCGCGCCGCCGATATGGAGAAAACCGGTTGGTGAAGGGGCGAATCGGGTGACGACAGTCATGAAATTCCTCTTGTAACGCCCGTGAATTGTCCTGGGGCATGAGGTATTTACCATATTTTGTTAGCAAGTGCAGCACCCATGTTGCATCGCATTATCGGCTGTTTTCCTGGAATTTCGGCGGCAACCGCAGGACTCCGATCGAAATCCGGGTCCAAATATCATGGGAGCCCGGGTGGAATCCCTTTGTTGCCGTCGGTCGAGATTGCTATCATCGCCCCGGTTTTCTCATGGTATCCGGAGATTGGGGATGAAAGCGCTTTGGGGATTACCTGCGGTCGCGGTCGCAGCCATGATGGGCGGTTGCACCGCAAGCCAGATGTCAAGCGAAGGGGTAATTTCTCTTCCCTATGCCAGCTGCGCCGCAGCGACGGTCGAACAGTCCGCCATCAAGTGGGACCAGGCGGAGACCATCGATATCGAATACGTCAACGACAGTTTTTCCAATGGCCTCTTGGAAATGACCGTGGGCCAACCCGTGGTTCTACGCGTCACCAACGCGAGCGACGAGTTGAACTGGTTCCGCGCCGACAATTTCTTCCCGACGACCGCAGTCAACAAGGTCGTCTACGATGGTATCGGTGTTGCCACCAATTGCCCCGATTCGGTGGGTATCGGGCCTTCGAAAACCGCCGAGTTCCAGCTGATCCCGACCCAGGAAGAGGTTTATCAGTTTACTGAAGGGTCGATGAATTCACCGTTCATGAGCGAGCTTTTCGTGAGTAGCGCATTGGGGTACATTTACGTCCGGTAGTTGCGCGCCGGACGAATAACGCAGAAATAGTAAACCAGACCGGCCTTCCAGACCGACGCGCGGCGTAACGTTGCGGGGGACGCCATGTCTTGGCGCGTCATTGGTCCGCTCGGGGCCGCCTTGATATCCGAACGAGGGTGCTGGCCCCTCTGGGTGCCGGTCGATTCGGCATCGGAATCGCTCTTTATTTCAGCCTCTTGGAAGAGCCGGCGGTGGCACTCGGCCCGCTCACGGTCGTGGTCTCGTTCACCCTCGCTCTGATCCTTGGCCGAGAGAGGGACGGGACACTGGCGCCCGTCGCGCGGTTGGCTTTTTTCGCTGTTGCCGTAATCGCTTTGGGTTTCACCGCCGCATCGGTCCGCACCCAGATCGTGGCCGCGGCCGTGCTCGAGAAGGCGATCGGGCCGACGACACTCACCGGGCGTATCCAACGCGTCGAGACCTTTCCCAGCGGTTTGCGGATCGTGCTCGAAAAACCCCGTATATCGGGAATTGCCGCCCATAAGACACCAGAAAGGGTCCGCGTTAGGTTGATGGCAACGCAGCCGGACATTTGGCCCGGCGATTGGGTGAGGGTGAGGGCGCGGTTGTCACCGCCACCGCCGCCCGTGGCGCCCGGGGCCTATGATTTTCAGCGGTGGGCCTTTTTCGAGGGTCTGGGGGCCGTCGGGTTCGGGTTGGGAAAAGCCACCGTGCTGTCATTGGGGGCCGATCATTCCGGCATGTCGCCCGAAATTCTGATCGAAAGGTTGCGCCGCGCCATCACCAAACGAATTCTGGTGGCGGTAGACGGTGAAACGGGAGGGGTCGTCGCCGCTCTGATCACGGGTGAACGTCGAGCGGTTCCGGAAGACGTGATGGAAGTGCTGCGTCGTTCGGGGTTGGCCCATCTGCTCTCCATCTCGGGACTTCACGTCAGACTCGCCGCCGTCACCGTGTTCTCGGGCCTCAGATTCATCCTGGCCGCGGTACCGGGAGTTGCCGTCCGCTTCCCCATTAAGAAAGCGGCCGCGTTCGGCGCGATCTTGGCGGCATTCGGTTACGCCCTGATCGCCGGGGCCACCTTGCCCACCCAGCGCGCCTTCATAATGCTTTGTTTCGCCCTTATCGCGGTCATCATCGACCGACGCGGATTGTCGGTGCGCTCCGTCGCCTGGGCTGCCTTCCTGGTCCTGCTTTTCACGCCGGAAAGCCTGTTCGGTGCCAGTTTCCAAATGTCCTTCGCGGCCGTGCTGGCCCTCGTCGCCGCTTACGAAGTGTTGTCTTCGAGAGACCGCCGTTCGGACCGGTACGGGTATCGCCCATGGCGACGAGTGGCTCTGTATTTCGGCGGCGTTTTCTTGACGACGCTGGTGGCCAGCGCCGCAACCGGTTCCTTTGCGTTGTTTCATTTCAATCGGTTTGCCGACTACGGCTTGGCCGCCAATCTGGTCGCCGTGCCGCTCACCGCTCTGTGGATCATGCCGTGGTCGGTCGTCGCCATGTTCCTGATGCCGCTCGGACTCGAAGCCGCGGCGCTGACACCAGCGGCCTGGGGCGTCGACGGCGTCGTCGCCGTGGCGCGAACCGTGTCGGCCTTGCCGGGTGCCGTGACCCTGGCCCCCGCCATGCCGGTCTGGGGATTGGCTGCCATTACCCTCGGCGGTTTGTGGCTGTGTATCTGGCGCCACCGGTATCGCTATCTCGGGATGGTCCCGATCGCCGTCGGATTTGCATCCTTTGCTACGGTCAGCCCGCCCCAAGTTTGGGTCGATACGGATGCCCGGGTCTATGCTCTGCGGGGAGCCGACGGCGAAATACGGTTCTCCGGTGGCACGGGGGCGCGGCACGCTCGAAAGATCTGGGGACATACCGAAGCCGGCACGTTGCCTCCAAATGGTTCTTTGGAAACTCCCTATGCGCCGCAATGCGATGCCTTTGGCTGCCTCGCCACCTATGGCAATCGGCAGGTGGCGATCAGCGATCGCGAAGAGGCTTTATCTGAAGACTGCTGGTCCGCCGATGTCGTCGTCAGCCTAATCGCCATGCGGCATCCCTGTCCGGCACCAGTGGTGATCGATCGTTTCGATCTGTGGCGCGACGGCGCCCATACCATCCGCTTTCCTGCCACGGGCCCGCCCGAGGTCGATACCGTGGCGCAGCATCGGGGAAACAGGCCGTGGGTCCCCCGGAAACGGAGCGGCGGGCGGGATCGCGCAGGTGCCGGGGAAGGCTCCTAGACGTCGTTCCTAGTATTTGCGCAGAAGACCGATCAGGCGCCCTTGGACCTTGACCTGGTCCGGACCGCAGATCCGCGTCTCATAGGCCGCATTGGCGGGTTCGAGGGCAATCGAGTCGCCTTTTCGACGAATACGTTTCAATGTCACTTCCGTATCGTCTACGAGGGCGACGACGATGGTGCCGTTCTCGGCCGTGTCGGCGCGCTGGATGAGGACCGTGTCACCGTCCTGGATTCCGGCCTCGACCATCGAATCGCCGTTGACCTCGAGCGCATAGTGGTCGCCGCCGCCGAGCATGCTGGCCGGCACCTCGACCGCGTTCGAATTGTCGCGAAGCGCCTCGATCGGCGTGCCGGCAGCGATACGGCCATATAGCGGCAGGCTGACCGCCTCGGCATCGCCTTGAACCGCGGTCCCGGCCATTCCGAATTCGCCGCGGATAACGTTCGGGGAAAAGCCCGGTTTTTCGGACCGCGGGCTGCGGACCGGTTCCATGTTTTCCGGCATGCGCAGGATCTCGAGGGCCCTCGCTCGATGGGGTAGGCGGCGGATGAAGCCGCGTTCTTCGAGCCCGGTGATCAATCTGTGAATGCCGGATTTCGACCGCAAGCCGAGCGCATCCTTCATCTCGTCAAAGGAAGGCGACACGCCGCTGTCGCGCAACCTCCCGTCGATGAATACAAGCAGTTCGTGCTGCTTTTTGGTCAACATCCGATAATCTCCTATGGCACGCGCTGTCCCCGGATCGGGGTAGCGCCATGAATTTTGCCGCACGCGATCCGCCGTCTCGTGCCCCTGACGGACCGGTTATCAACGCCGTAAACAGAATTTGAGGTATTTCTTACCCACAACCCCAACATATAGAACAAAATACAAACGTTCACATATGTTCTACTTTGGTTCGCTTTTTGTGTCAAGTCTGTTTTCGTTTTAAATTTACCCGAGGGACTAGGTCCTGTTGACAGTTAACGGACTATTCATGGTTGGTGTGATCGAGTGAGACCAGTGCAAGGTGAGGGGCCTGGTCATGCTTCGCAGGGAATTGACGGATGGGCAATGGGACCGGATCAAGGATT
>Ga0209781_1000514_pt1 | contig 10238 bp, 6 predicted proteins | sample WorMetHERISLAND1_3_FD_187386 | JGI IMG/M metagenome (GOLD analysis project Ga0209781, IMG submission 187386) | Marine gutless worms symbiont microbial communities from Max Planck institute for Marine Microbiology, Germany - Olavius albidus HERON... | ecosystem: Host-associated > Annelida >...
ACATTCATAGAGTCGATCGGAACAAAACCCCATGAAAATGTTGGGAATAGTGGCCGTGGGCGTAGTCAGGCAGTCCCGAAAATTTTCAGGGCACCCATATGTAGGGCGCATTGCGCGGTCATCTTTTTGATAGCACAGCTGTCTTGTTTTATTGTGCGTCTTGCGCGTTCTGCATGCGTCCACCCGGTGTGAGGAATCGATTAATCGACGCAAATAAGCGATTATAATCGATTAATCGAATGAGTAAGTAAGTAAGTAAATCCTGTCATTCAAGGCATTAAATAGTTCGTTCTTAGGCCACCCTTTCCTTAGCCCAACTTACTGATTATTCTGCGTACAGTATTTTGCTTTGTTATTACTGCATGTTTGTGGATTATTCATTGCTTGGAAATTGTAAACAATCTGTTCCGCTATAAAGTTGTATTTTCAATGAATATGGCACGTTTCTACTTTCCGCAGTGACGATTCTTGATTTGTCAATGAAATGCACGCTGCAATGACGCAATTTCGATTAATCGTTCGATTAATGTAATAATCGATTATTTTAGTAATCGATTAATCGATTTTAATCGATTTATCGATTTTACTCGATTAATCGTTGCAGCCCCAAGTTGTAATATTTTTCAATGACATCTCTTTGGTAGACTCTATGGTGCAGTTGGCAAGATGGCGTTGTTTGGGAAAGTGGTTGTTTGTTTGCCGCAGACATGGTATAAATACTTTCTAGTCGTACACACTGCGTGTTTTCTTTTTCTGCAGTATTTATTTTTTGCACCAATGTTAAGCTCCACTTTCAACTGTTGTGTTGCATTGATCCGAGCAATACTCGTATACCAAGGTCACAGCGACTGGGTACAGATCGGGTCATACTAAAAGACGACGGGACAGACGACGGGACAGTAGTTAGATCACAGTGGATTGTCGTGCATTGTACAGGACATGGTCCGTCGTCTGACGACTGGACAATTTGCAGTACTGGGCTGTCGACGGGTTAGTCGCGCTGTTTAGGCATCAAGCAAACCTTTTAACTTGTAAACGGGCCTGTAATTAAAGGCAGGAAAAATTCTGAAACAAACTGCCTGATAATTTATATATTTCTTTGTTTATTTATGTATATCTAGATATGTTTAGCACGTGAACAACTTTTATTACGAGGCAGAAGTCATTTATTTGCAGGCCTACACTGTTTACTAATGACAATAATGCATTTTTTTCAGCACCAGTTATTATCTGTCCTACTGCTATAGCATAGCCTGGGACAGATTTGCAGCATAGTCTGGAACGACGATCTGACTACCGTCCCGTCGTCGGAGGACGGGACAATGAACAGTGCACGACGGTCCAATTCCTGTCCCGGCGTCTTTTAGTATGATCGTACAGATCCGCTCTATACACAATGCACACAGAGCCGACTACTGGCGTAACTGTAACCTAAACATTTACCCTAGCCCTGGTACAGGGGTGTTGTTAATTGTATCTGAGGAAGTGGATGTTAGAGTTAGTTAGAACAAAGTGTTTATACACACGGCCAGCTGTGTGCACGGCCAGCCGTAGAATTAGGGTTAGTGTTAGGGTTAGCACACGCCACACGGCCAGCCACGTATCACGTTCCAATGGAAGTGTGCACACGACCGCCGACCGGCTGTGTAGTGTTTTCCAGTGGACGGCCAGCCATGTGTATAGCATCGTTCTAGTTAGAAAGTGATAGTGATGTCCACACACGACATGTTTTAATGGCCATTTTCTAGGTACACATGGCTTAGCAAGTTTTTTCCCTGATTCACGTTCTATATTGGTCGGTATCCTGAGCATCGATCTTCGACAGAAAGTGATGATTTCATTACTCAAGAAGAGTCTTGTACTACAGTTGGGTATATCGACACCCTAAAATAACGAATGCACAACCTCTATCTTGTGAACCATTGGAATGATCAGTTGACGTTGATTTATTTTTGTTGCAGTGGTACAAACACACAATGGCGCAGCATGGCAACTCTGAAAGCTAGTAAGTGCTGGTAGAATGTTCAATATAAGAACTTCTATTGCACAGTGCTATGACTGTATATTTACTGACAAGTCTGTATGTTCATTTATCACGCTCATGATCTCTGTCAAATGGGCTAAACATATTGTCACACTTTCATCAACACCTATTACCATGAGTCCAGTATTCCCATGCCAAATACCACTGTAATATTTTGTATCAGTTTGGAAGTTAGTGAGTGCTGGTGGAATTTAGAATACACAGTCTGATGCTATGCATGCAGTGATGATCTGGTTTTGTCACTTGGCAAATAGTAGCATACAATTTCGTAACCAGTGACAGAATGGAAAGCCATTTTGTCTTATAAACACCGTGTCCCAAAATGAGCGACACCCCTACAAATAAGTTGGTGTAAAAGCATTAATACCTGACAGATTTTTACAAAATGTGCAACATTCATGGAGATGATCATTCTGAACTAGTCTTCAAAGTCTGTGCTCGAAGTGGCCACCTTTGGCCTTGACGTAAGCTCTTAGCCGGGTGCGCCACTGCTTGATCGCCTTATCGTAATACACTGGCTGGTCAAGTTCATCCCATGCAGTCTGGTCTCTGGATAGGCTGGCACAGCTCATCAACATCGTTGATCTTCACCTTGTACACTTGCTCCTGGCAGTAAGTGATGTTAAGATAGTGCAGTGTACGATATTTCATTGAAATCCATGAACTTCAAACTGAATTAAGCGTGTTTGAAGCAAGGGGTGTCGCTATTCGCTAATTTTGGGACACGGTGTATTATTCGTCTGATTAATTGGCACTGATGTTACTGCATTGCCCTCCTGTACAAGATGAGATGAGTGGATGGAGGTAACAGCTGTGAGGTGGTAACTGAAGTTGAATTGTGTGAATTACCTAATAATTTTGAAATAATGTTACAATGTGTACTTTGTATTGCACAAATATTGTGTAATTTAGTATTACTCTGAATCACGTTTGCGCCTCTGAATCATGTTTCTGGCAATGAATTACAGTGCTGTAATACAGATTAGTGCTGTGCGAAATATTTGGAATTTCGAATGGAATAGTTACATCAGTATTCGATTCGATTCTAAACGAGCACAATTGTTCAAAATTTTTGAATCTTACCATCACCGATTTCTTACTTATTTAACAGAATGATGCCGATTTTTCACCTTAGCATCCACGCCTAGCAACCAACAAAATCAATAAACATGGAGTCTCTACTCCTACAACAGAAACCACAATAGTGCGGTGCCATAAAAACAGTTGAATTTATTGAACAAGTACTTACTACTGGTGACTTCTGAGACCAACGATAACTATTCGATTCAATTCAAAACGAAAAAACACTATTCGCACAGCACTAATACAGATATGATGATTGATATGATGATTAATTGAAACATATGACATATTTAATGTAGATGTAATGTAGTGATAAATGTTTCCACTTTAACATTTTTGGCATTTCATGCGGTATTATTTACCGTCACAGTCTCACAGTATTTGTCATGTTGTCTGTTTACTGGTAATTTGGCCGTGTGGTTGTGTGTTGTATATTGTTTGATAACAAGTGTCTTTCAGTACAAAGGAGTTGGCTGTTTTTGGTGAATTAATTACCAGGTAGTCATATTTACATTTGGTTTTGTTGCTGTGATGTAGTTGGGATACGACTGAAGGCTATCAAGAACATACAGAAGATCACCAAGTCAATGAAGATGGTCTCTGCAGCCAAGTATGCTAAAGCTGATCGTGACCTTCGTCTTGCCAAACCATACGGCACTGGTGCACAAGGTATTGTTAGGTCTACTACTTCTGGCTTAAAGTTGAACTGATGTTGAATTATAATGAACAGCTGTCTGTCTAGAGCAGGGGTCGAGGGCTGGATGAGCCCCCAAGGAACTTGCTGCGGGCTGGACAGGTAAATTTTACGTGAAAACTTAATAACTATGGACTAGCCCATCCCCCTCATCATGATGTCATGTCATATCTGCAAAAGCACTGAGAGGAACCGTGGAGATTTTTTTTGTATTTTGTTCAGGATTGTTTTAAGATCAACTAGACCAGTTTTCAGCTTTATACTATTTTTTCCAACTTCACCAAAATGTCCCAATTTTACTAGACTAGTGACCGAAGGGTCAAGTATAAAGGGCATCAATGCGTCAACGAGTGTAAGAGAGCCGATCAGCATTGACTATCAGTGTGCGACTAAATCACGCTCAGCGTGAAAACATTCGCTCATCGTTCGCTACGTTTTCCGGGCAGAATTTAATGTTGAAACTAACGATCCGCCGCGGGCCGGATGGATGGAACTCGCGGGCCGGATTTGGCCCGTGGGCCGGACTTTGCCGACTCCTGGTCTAGTGTCATTCTGGAGGTTATTAATTCCTGCAAGCTGGCTAGAACCTACTTCAGATCAAAGCCTTACTCGTCAACTTTCACTACTGCACTTTACCTAGTACCTACTACATATTGTGTTATTTTATTCCCATGACTTGCTAGAGTACAGTAGGATTGCCAATCATCCCACATTTTACGGGACGTCCTGTATTTTGATGGGTTTGTCCATGTTCCAACCCGCGTTGTTCCGGTATGTCGAATGTCCCATTAGACCAGTGAACTTGGAATTTGTTGTTACTTCATTTAGTTGACAACAAATGTTGATTCAGTTCTTTGCTCAGACGAGACCTACTACCCGCAGTCTTCGCTCACGGCGTTATAGCAGAGTAATTATTTTGTGCCATGCCATAAAAATGCTATTAATTACAGCTGCTGTTAAATCTTGGTAGTATGACATTAGATTGATTTAACTCTTAGTTCTGTTCAACACATATTTAACTTAATGCTGTGCTGTCAACGAACCCAAGTAGAACAACTGCATAGTGTACAGTATACATTGTGAACTCTATTTGATAATGCCGGCAGCTACCCTACATTCATATTTCACAGTACCGGTACTGAAGGCATTAACAGTCTGTCCATGGGAGAGCTCAGACTGGAGACTTGAATGCGAAAAACGTGTTGGCGGCTAGGCTTTCTTGCAGATCCCATATGGGGTTCATAGCGCCATCTCTTTCAATGCAACTGCTAATTGGCAGGAGGGGAAGAGAATGGGGGGCTAAGAAGGGAATGGGAGGGGGTGGTAAGGCATGGGGACTAGGGTAAATGGGAGGGAGTGTCCCATATTTTGGAGGTAAATGTTGCAACCCTAGTACATAGCAACTGGAAATTATTCTGTGTGTCAGAATTTGTGTGTTTGCCGTCACAAGGTGTAGTTGCTGTAGGACAACTGTATAAAAAGTAATTTGTGATATACCATTGACCTTGATATTGTGTTGTCTTTCTAGCTAATATTTACCTTTCTAGGTCCAGTGAAGAATGCAGTCTGTATAGGCTTTCAGATATATGGAGCTAGGGCTGTGCTCATGGGATCATTTGAGTGATTGATGATCGTGACATCATGCCACGATCTGATCGCGATCATGATCGCGACGTCAGCGCCCCCTAGTGAATAAAATCAAATGTGGACAACTGCAAGACTGCTCCTTGTCCCTCAGTAACTAGTAGCAGCTGTGAGTGTAATCTGATAGCTGATGTCGTCTGTTCAGTGTTGCAGCTGCAGCAGCCCACCAACTCTGTACAAATATCTTTTCTAGACACCGTGGCTGGGTCACATCTCCCAGCTTCCTCCTCTCCTGCCCCGGCCCACCGGCATTCTCCTGCTGCAAACGACTGTAGGTGGTGATGGCTGACATGGCACTGTCGGTAGATGGCCGGCCGCATCATATTGCAGCCGTAGTAAATGATCATCGCGATCAGGAATTTTAGTGATGACTGTGATCGCCAGGCCCACTCTACGATAGATTGCGATCGAGCACAGCCCTACATGGAGCTATGTATTGTGATTGTGTGACAGCATTCTATGAGAAGGCAGAAATAACGCAGGACGACAAGAAGCCGAATCACTTGATAATTGCAATGACGTCAGATCGCGGCCTCTGTGGCTCCGCCCACTCAAACATCGTTCGAGCGATCAAAGCGGCCATTCCAGAGAAGGCACCTGGAACGAACCTCAAGATAGTTGCCGTCGGTGACAAGTCTCGTGGGATGTTATCACGGTAACTGTCTACACTGATGATAGTTGTAATGATGTACTAACTGTCAAGTCTTGCATGTTTTGTTGCTATTGGTCGTGTGACAGGAACAATGCCAGGCCTGTAAAACTGGGGCCCAATTTACAAAGAATCCTAAGTAAAGTGTAGGACAAACTTAGGCAAAAGTTAAGAAAAACACTCTATGCTAAACTTAGGTTAGAATATTAGGTGACTTAGGAAAAATGCGAAGACACATGCAATATTATTTAAATTTATCAGTTTAGTATAATTTCTAAATTGTGTCAACATGAATAAAAACTTCTTTTCCAGCATAGGCCGCAAAATCACCTATTTTATAAATGTTTACATAGGTAGCCATTTGCAATGTGACGTCTGTAAATGGTGGCGTAATCGATCATGGAGTGCGGGAACGTAGACTTGGGTGTCATCATTGGCTAGTGATTATCTGTCAGTTTTACAGACATAAGAAGTGCTGAGATTACTTTCGAAAATCAACTTACGAAATTCCCAGGAATAACTTAGGAAATCCTAAGTTGCTGACTTACGAAGAACTTAGGACTGAAGTTAGGAAATACTTGGGAAAAATCCTAGGATTCTTTGTAAATAGAGCCCCTGTTCAACAACAATTCCCATAAGTTCTATTTTGGTGAACCTAAAGTAGAACTTTTGTTGAGCAGTTTTACAGGCCAGATGTACTTGTTCCTGTCACACGACCAAAAGCTACATTATGCCACAGCAGTGATCTGATCATTAAATACCATACCACACCTGAAACACATTAGTACACTACTTCATGAAATATTATAGTTAGTTCTTGAGTAATAAAATTTACAAGTTAGTGTACCAATACATCGAAGGTGTGGTGGGAACTTCAATGAGTCTGTGGTGAAAGTATTGGAATGTAAGTTAATATTTGAGAACGTTATGACATTATTATACTTGGTGGCTTTCTTCTTTCTGAATTAGCTGGTATTTATTAGGCACCGACCTGTTTCGCGCAGAAAAAAAGCGAAATTTCACCGGCTTTTTGAAAACGCCAAATTTCACGGAAAATTTATGGATAGATTTTTAAATTTCACGGAAACTTCATGGCCCTTTTTCAGATGTTTCATGTCGGTGTAAAGTAATAAAATATTTGCATGTAATGTTTTTGAATGTTTGTCAACCCCTTGTCACCAACGTACAATTAAAATTACAAATATGAAAATAAACGAACTCCGCATATGACTCACCGAGCAGATGATGACTGCATATGTGCAGCTGATGATGAATGAGTATTTGATTGCTACAGTTAGGAAGTAAATTGTTGTTTCCGACTACAGGAACGTAGAAAGTATTAAGAAATAAAACCAAATTGGTAGAAATTCACAGAAAGCAGCGAAATTTAACAAGATTTCACGAAAGGGTGAGTTTTTCATGGATGGCGCCCAATTTCACGCAAATTGTCACGGTCGTGAAATCGTGAATTAGGTCGTCCCTAGTTATGACGTTATGAAACTTGGTGGTTTTCTTCTCTATGAACAAGCTGGTATCTATGACTGTCTGATGTGTAGACTGTTCAAGGATAACATGCTGATGCATTTTGTGGACATCGGTAAACGTCCTCCAGTGTTTGAAGACGCCGCTCGTGTTGCCCTTGAGTTACTTCAGTCACAATACGAGTTTGATTTTGGACAGCTCTACTACAATGTTTTCAGGTTTCCTATTGTTTTGCCTGTCAGTGTCATTATATGTAGGAATTATGATGTCTTAACTAGATCCCTGCACAGGCCCAGTAATCATGGCTCGGCCCAGCCTGTTATTTATAAGACCTGCCCGACCTGCAGTCCACCAATTAGGCCTGACCTGTTTTAGGCCCACCAAAGTTCAACCCAGGCCCATTAAACCATTGGTTGACGTTCACTTCGACTATAAGGTTTGAATGTCATGACAACCCACGGTCTAAGGTTGTCACCGAGTTTGAATTCACATCCAGTGGATTCTGTCAATTTTTCACAAATCTAAAATCTGCCAGATTCAAATACTTGTTCATGTTGGAGTTGAATGTGAGTTTCATTTTGATGCAATTCAGTGTTTAGTCTATGTGAACATAAGTTATAACTAATTAGGCTATTTGTTATTTCTGTGAATAGACTATTTGTTATTTCTGTGAAATAAAGTAAGAATTACGCAGAATTGTTTTACATTCTTTAATCATTATTTTATTTCTGATTTATAATTTAACTTAGATGATTTGATCAAGTAACTTTGATCAGTCAACAAATCTGAAACTGAACATATATGATCCATAAAATCTTAATTCAGTGGAAATGATTTTCACTGGCTCTATCACAGGGGTCGACTAACTTTTTGGGGGTCGAGGGCCGGATGACCCCCCCCCAATGAACTTGCTGCGGTTCGGACAGATAAAAACAAGTCATCTTATCTAATATGACCAAAGTTCACCTCCACCAAACATTTGTTACATAAACACGTACGTCGTACAGTAGTATTTTGTTCAAGATAGTTTTAAGATCAACTCCACCAGTTTTCAGCTTTATGCTAGGGGCTTATTTTTTACAAACTTAACAAAAAATCCCAATGTTACTGGACTAGTGACTGAGCGGGTCAAGTGTAAGGGAGCTAGTCAGTGTCTGCGAGTGTAAGACAGTCCCGCTCGGCATGAAAACAGTTGCTCAATTTTCGGTGCATTTGGCAGGTGCACACGGGCCGGATTTAATGTTAAAACTGACGAGCTGCCGCGGTCTGGATTGATGGAGCTCCTGGCCCGCGAGCTGGACTTTGCCGACCCCTGTTCTATCATATCACCATCTGGATCATTGTCAGTCTGCTGAAACAATCCCATAGGTGACAGTCTTACCTGGATTAGCTCTGGAAAATAAGCTAGTTGAACAAAACAAAGTAGTAGTGGCAGTGTTTGCACACCTGTGCAGGTCGGTGGTGGCGTACAAGACTACGATTATGCCGATCCACTCAATGCCGAGCATCGTTGAAGGAGGGAAGCTGAGTATGTATGATAGTGTTGACGAGGAGGTTCTACGTAGCTACCGCGAGTACTCACTGGCCAGCCTCATCTTCTACGCTATGAAAGAGTCGTCGTGCAGTGAACAAAGTCAACGGATGACGGCCATGGACGCTGCCACAAAGAACGCTGGTCGGCTGCTTGTCTTGTTATAATTATTTTCATTCTGCTTTGATATTTGGGGTTGGGTGACACGATTGGCATCTACCCAGTAAACAATGTGGTAGACCAAGCCTAAGAAGGGCCCTGGATTAACCCTGGAAAGTGGGTCAACTTTGGGGTGGAAAAATAGGCACAACAAGTACTGTAGGTTGGTTTGATGGAAACTGAGAGTCACAGTAGATAATTGCTTTGTTAGAAATGGCCGTGGCTTTGGTTCAGTAGTGAAGGTTGAGATATGATAGAACCAAGACTCAGATAGTATGGACTGTGTACTGTGATTGACAGCAATGTGGATAAATGTGTGACCGGTAATGAGGTTAGTTGGAATTTTAACAAGTGTGCAAAACCAGTGGTCGATCCACCATTTGTCAAGGAGGGACCATGTTGAGTGCATGGAGCCGCAAAGCCCCCTGAAGCTGAAACCTTTTTGTCCATTTTCATACAAAAGATGGGCCATAAGTTAAGGATTTAAATGATAGCTCACCCCCATGGCTGAAGTAGACTGCTTCGCGTGAGTGTGACCAGCCCAGTAGTTTTGGTCAGTGGGGAGGGTGGCTGCCCAGTTTGTCCATACATGGACTCGCCACTGTGCAAAACGTGATGTGATTAGCAAGTGTGTGACATGAAAATGTTGTACAGCATTGTGAAGCATTAACAGATGTGCCAGTGATTGTAATTGTCAAGGTGTGCTAGTGATTGGATGACAGGTGTGTGGGTGGCTGACAGGTAACAGATGTGTTAGTGATTGTAATTGTCAAGGTGGGCTAGTGATTGGACAACAGGTGTGTGAGTGGCTGACAGGTAACAGATGGGCAAGTGATTGTAATTGTCAAGGTGGGCTGGTGATTGGATGACAGGTGTGTGGGTGACTGACAGGTAACAGGTGTAGCAATGATTGTAATTGTCAAGGTGGGCTGGTGATTGGATGACAGGTGTG
>Ga0209781_1000518_pt1 | contig 10209 bp, 7 predicted proteins | sample WorMetHERISLAND1_3_FD_187386 | JGI IMG/M metagenome (GOLD analysis project Ga0209781, IMG submission 187386) | Marine gutless worms symbiont microbial communities from Max Planck institute for Marine Microbiology, Germany - Olavius albidus HERON... | ecosystem: Host-associated > Annelida >...
GTCGTTACGCCCCTGATCGTTAACTAAAAAGATCAGTTTAGTTAAAGCATTAGTTTATTTTAGTTGTAACTAAATAGTTTAACTAAAATACTTTAGTTATCACAATAAGGTCTGCCATTATCCGACGATCCGTAGTTTGTCATTAAGAACTAGGATCCGTAGACTGAACAACTATGCTTTGAATATTGCTGATGTCGAGAACTCGGGTTGATATTAAACACAAATTCCAACATGGCAGTTACTGTCAGCTGGCGTTACAGTATGAGTGATGAACATAAAAAGTTAAAAATTAGTTGAAAAAAGTTTAACTGATTATTTTTAGTTTAGTTACCAATGTTGTAAATTAGTTGGCAACTAAAAGTTTAACTAAAAATTTAGTTAAAATGTGCTTTAGTTTAACGTAAATTTTTTTTAGGTAACTGACCATCACTGATAAAAACTTAGCAGCTGCTGATACCGTGCAATGATGATCATGACTGATGTTCAATCCAGGACAAATCATTTTATTAGCACAAGTTGACAGAAAGAATTGATTGAACTTTCAACCCACGTCACGTGACCTCATTTTACCTTATGTACTGTGTCGTTGTGTTGCAAACCAATAAAGGTAGGAAATATGATTCTCTATGTGAACAATAGGGGTATGTATAAGTTTGTTCACTCATCTAACATCACAAATTCTGAATAACTTAGTACTGAAATGGTAGAAAGAGAATGAAAATAAGAGAATTGTAACATTGTTATATTATGTGTCCCATTTGCACATAGATTAGGCCTATATGCACATTCACATATGGGAGAAATGTGGAATGGACTTACAGAGCTAAAATCATTACTGAGCTTGTCTGGTCTGAAATACAGCACAGGATAATTCTGCCAAAACTTGATTTGTGCCAATTCAGGAACATTATGCTTTGGGATTTGTCAAAACACGGCCAATTTTGTGTAAAAAATGCCCAATATTTTCTTCACATACATATTCCAATCTACTCATCACTCTTCTGGCCATCTATATTAGGTGCAATCACATTACACCAGTACAAACAGAGACTGATGAATCATTACCTGTGTTGACATGGACGTTGTGTTCCTTCATTACACTGCAAACAGTTTATATTAATCACAGACATTAAAACATCCTATTCTCGGAGATGGATTTGTGTTACAGTACTTTGTTTGCATTTAGGGCAGTGTTGAGTACTCTCAGTCTCACTGTCCTGTCCTACTGCATGTTGAGTTGCATTTTAAATTGTTCATTACTGGACGAAAGTAGGCATGGATGGATGGATGGATCCAGTGTTGGATAAAGTAGCCAACAATTCTACTAGATGTCATTTCTGTCAACAGACAATAAGCAACAAAAAAGAATGATTCCACACTAAAAAGTATATTTGTATTATCAATAATTTGTAGAAATTATCGAGGAAACAATCTTGCACATAAATCCATGGACAACTGTTACTGATTACCGTCTACACAACATAACAATAGTCCACGGTTGTTGCAACATATAATATACACAGACACATCTTACTAACACAAACTACAACTCTGCCTTGCTGCTTCAATACTGAACAAAACGATAGTAACCACGTTGACAAGGTACAGCTACAATGTATAATAACTTTAGCAAAACTGTGTCAGCAAACATTAAGCAACACTCAGTAAACTGAATTAACAAATTTTCCTACCCAGAGATCTCTAATGTAAGTACTGTTTACTGACACTTCCAGTTTCTAAAACCTCAAGACAGTCATACAACCAAAACAGTCATAGAAACGCAGCTATTTACCGTGACAGATTCAGTGTTTCCTGCACAACCACAGGTCGCATGTTACAGCCGGTCATTTCCACTGGAAGGTCAACGTCACTAGTTGCAGTTTCCACGCAACTGGACACTTGAGGCTAATATAAAACCAACACAACAAACAACGTTATTCCAATCACAGCATTTTATCTGATATTGGCTGCATTCCACTAGGCGAACTAGTTGGTAACTAGTTGGTAACCCGGGTTGGCAATTACCGGGTTTCCAACTAGTTGCCAACTAGATGCAAACAAGTTCGCAACTTTTTTTGGGTTGCCAACAAGTCAACTAGTTGTCAACCTGATAGAGCTATCACAACATGTCGTGATAGCTCTATCAGGTTGGCAACTAGTTCGGCGGTTGTCATGGCAACGAAAATTTGCAATTTTCGACACAAAATCGGCTATAACTTAGCGTGTGCAAGAGATACGGCCCAGATGCTTCCACGCAGTAGGTGGGTTTTCAGGATCGGGCAATTTAATGGCGTCAGTCAACCTTTGCTCAGACGATCCCTGTTGCCATGGTAACGCGAATGTCAAAATTTTACCAGAAAATTGGCAGTAACTCTGGTTGGGTAGTGATTTTTACGGCGCGACGCTATGCTGAGTGCGGTATATGCGACGCCAATTCCGGCTGTTCGTCTGTCTGTCCGTCCGTCTGTCTGTCACACCCTTTTTCACGGTCTGCTAGGACCATCATTCTAGTTTTTCGTCACCGAGGGTCATTGCGTAATTCTGAGGGCATCACCCCCAACGGGGGTGCCAAATACAAGGGGGTAGCGATTTTCGACCAATGTGAAGCTATATCTTGAAAATGTTTATACAGAGATAGAGGCATAGTTACTATGGAAAGACGAATATAAAGTTGTATGTGCTCTATCCAATGGTGCCGTTTTCGATGACCTTGAGTGACCACGAACCCCATTTTCAACATCACAGTATATACTTTAAAGGCGAATATCTCGCAAACGGTGCATCCGATTCACTCCATGTTTGCTTCTAGGCTAGGGTTTTCGGGATCGGCGGATCGAACGGCGCTATTTGTGGATCGATAAAATCCAAGATGGCGGTTGACGGCCATCTTGGATATACAATTGGATATGGATATGACCATAACTTCGCAACTGGTTTGCCGATCGACGTGATGTTCGGTTCTAGTGTGGGGTTTTCGCAGTCGGCCAATCTAATGGTGCAACTTTCAATGACCTTGAGTGACCCCGAACCCCAGTTTCTAGTTTCCGCCATCTTAACACAAAAAGGTCAATCGCGATGGTCAGGTTCGGTCACAGGTTTGGCCACCTCTGCAACTAGTTGGCAACTAGATTCCAACCGGACACGAACAGTTGGCAACCTGGGTTCCCAACTAGTTACCTACTAGTTCACCTAGTGGAATGCGGCCATATAGGCTTGTAGCAGTGTTGTTGTCCTCGTGCCTTGGTCTTGGTCTCGAGGCGCCTCAAGACCGGCATTACCCGCTCTTGGTCTTGGCCTTGGTCTTGGTCTTGAATCATTTGGTCTTTGTCCAGGGTTGGGTTTCTGCCGGCAAAAAATCTATTTCTGCCACACATGAGGTTTAAACTGGCAGAGACTTGGTTTAAACCGGCAAAAACTGTTATGTGTTCATAGGACAAATTTTTCTGGTATCTCATATCGAGCAAAATTCAAAATTGCCACTATGCAATAATGAAAGTGAATAATAAACAATTAAAAACTAGGGTTGTGAAACTCGGTTTTTTGCCATAACCGATCATCGACGGCTTGTAACCGGTTAATAACCGATCATCGGTTTCTATTGCAATAACATCTGTTCGGCAGGACAGACACAGACGGCGAGCAGTAACCTGGATTAACGGCGTTACACAATACCTACTCTGCGCCCCCTGCCGCACACGCCAAACGTGCATTATCTCCAGGGGTGGGCCGTGGGCGCCAGTGGCAGCGGGAGAGACGAAGTTTTGTACAGAGCAAACTGCAGTCACACGCCGCCACCGCCGTCGCCGCCGCGTTTATGCCCATGGCGTCTGCTATACAACAGATGCATGCTGAGTGTTGAGTTACTCATGACACTCCGGCTGAAAGTCCACTGCCCAGTTAATACAACAGGCTCAATCCCTCATCCCTGCCGCCGGTTACGCAACAGCGTCAAACGTCAACGCTGTTCCCTATGCCGTCGGCGCACAGCGGCCCCTTCACCTGCACTCGTGCATGTGGTGGGCAGGGAGGTAAGCGATAAGCGTAGCATCAGCGGTGGCAAAGTGAACAATCTTACATTCCTTAATTTCATACAACTGTGCTTCACTTCCATATGCAACTGTGGCTGAGCGGGGAACGAAGATCTGCCCCTCCCCAGGTGACTCGGTTGAGCGTGCGTGCGTGCATGTGTGAGAGACCCAGACAGGCAGCCGTGTTGATAACACAATACTGTGGCGTTTGACGGCTGCTTCAGGCGCGACGCTGTGGCTGCGGCGGCGCGTGGTCGGCCGCTTTTGATCATCGGTTATAAACAATGGTAACCGATCATCGGTTTTAAAACCGATGATCGGATAACCGATTTTCGATTCACAACCCTATAATTAAGTATGATTAAATATGTCTACCAGTGCTTGTACACTGTTGGTAGAGCGACAGGTCCTACTTCCAACAACTACCAAATTTTTAGTGCACGACAGCATGCTGAGTGCACTATATGCTAGCGCAAATCTGTCTGTCCGTCTGTCCGTCACACGGGTGGATCAGTCGAAAGGGTTGAAGTTAGGATCATGCCGTTTTCGCCATACAGTAGCCCATCCCTCTGCTTTTTACGGGTTAAGTATCATCCTGAAATTGTGAGGGGTTCCCCCTAAGCGGGGTCGTCAAACAATGGTGGGTTGGGGGAAACATGCTATTTTCGTGGTTCTAACGCTTTCTCTAGGTGGCTGCACAAGTTAGAGCTTCTATTACTGCTGTGGTGTCCGAATTCAAAATTATTTGCCAGATGGCGGCACTGTCGCGCACTTATCTTGGCATTAGCTAGGCTTTCTTGTACTTTTTGGAGCCGGCCTGACCTGGAGTAACTGTAGTAAAAGTTAAACTAGAGCCGAAATAAGCATGACTTAAGACTTAGGTCATCGCGTGTCAAGAGACACATCGGGCTACACTTCTGTTGATTGCTGCTTTTTCAGCTTTATCTCTGGCCATGCCAGTGGACTAAGTATAACTAAACACGTAATAAATTAGTCAGTAAGATGTTTGGACCCGGGAATGGGTCCCCGACAGCTACCAACGTTGTTGTTGTTGTTCTCCTTGGGACACCAGAGATGTTATCACATTTTCAAAGTACTAAAACTTTTCCTTTTGTCAACCGATCATAATTAAAGTTCGGCTACTGATTCTGACAATATACCGATTTTCGTACCATGTCAGATTATTTTTTAAAAATTAAGTCTGAATTAATTAGTAAGTAGAAAATACAGAAAATCAACGGGATAGCGACACCTGGTGAATAGAAATGAAATACACATTCCCGCGTACACAACGGATACAAACATTGTGTTGTACGTGTTCCTATTACTTTCGGATCACAATGCATTATTGATGTTCTATAACAGATCTACGTGTCGACCAGCTATGATGCAACGAGCCACTTCGAAACAACGTGCCGCGATGTCCTGGATATCTTCCGTCAGTCAACCGGCGCCGACTTTGATTTTACCAACGTGAAGCACGTCCTCGACGAGGCGGAATAAGCCGCCGCCGACGACGAAGAGTTTATGTGATTAAACGCCTCTCCACTTGCTGTGTGGTCTCAGTGTTATGTGGTGTACTGTATGTGAATCTGTGTGTCTGTGTGGCCATATCGCCGCTGCCGCTTCTGTCGATGTATGATTGAAACCAGTGCAGATGCTATGCTTATCGAACTTACTGCATGTAGATGGTGTTGTCGCTTGAATCAAGACGCGATTCATGGGCGAACTTTCTCAGTTTGAATTGTACGCTGTAACGTATTCTAATCCATACCACCTGATTGTGTCAAACAGGGTTTTCACTCTTCCTGGAAAGTCCTGGATTTTTTTTTTGAAAATTCCAGGACCTGGAAAGTCCTGGAAAATCATTTTGGTTCTGGAAAGTCTTGGAAATTAAAGCGTACGGTCCTGGAAAGTACTGGAAGTCGTGGATTTTTCTAGCGGTTTAAATGGAAAACAATTGAACAATGTAAGTACGTTTTTTTCTGGATTCCGAACAGCTAATGTCCACGTTTTGCTTCATGCTGAATTTTCTGCAGTGAATGACACTGTGAATAACTAAATGCCGGTTTTTTCTTTTTTTCTTTACATTTAAAAATTTGCAGGCTCCGAACAGGTTCTGGGAAATTATTTATGGGAGTCGTGGAAAGTCCTGAAAAAGTCATAGATTTTGTCAGTAAAAGAGTGGGAACCCTGGTAAAACTGGCAGGAATTTGTGACATTCAGTGAAAACATCGGTACTACAGTAAAGAGTGATTTCAGCCGCAGCTGTAGTCTGTATTAATTTTTTAAGAGACACCGAGTGATAAATGTTAGCGTCACGGTCGTGTGTTACCACAGTACAGACTTGCATGTAAATGTATAAAATCGAACTAACGTCTTTGTTTGTTGGAAGTGTTTGCTGCATGGTGTCAGTGGTGCGTGTATGAACAAATTGCCCTGAGTTGTTACCTGCCAGTGAAATGGTCGGAAGTTGAACCCACAAGCTCCCAGTCAAGACTCTGACATTACCAGCATAGGCGCCAACTCCATTAGGACTATTGGGACGATCGCCCCAACGGCCAAAAAGTTTTGGGGGCGATGCCGTCAAGTTCCGCCCCAGACCCCGCAGAGGGAGCTCACAGTGCTCCCCCAGACCCCTTAGCTGGATTTAAGGGGTCCTACTTCTGAGGGAAGGGAGGGGAAGAAAGGGGGGAGGAGGAGGGATGGGGAACGAAGGGAGGGGGAGTTTGTGTCACGGCTTTTTTCGGGGGTGGACGCCCTGAAATCTCGCCCCCACGGTCATTTCCAAAAGTCGGCGCCTATGATTACCAGTCCACATTGATAGCAGTGTAATGTAATGTGCCATTAAATGATAGATGTGTGGTTCTTCTAAACGTACGTGCTTTATGTGAAACAAATACCGGTAGTGGATTTTGGTGATGGATGTAGTTGTTCAGGTTATTGGCATAACCGTTACTACACAGTCTTTGTTTTATTCGTTGCTGTAAGTTTTTCAGCACATTAAGTTTATTTCATATTAACATTGCTTTGTTTCGTGTTGATTTTCTCTTGCAGTGATGAGTTTGTCTCAAAGCGTAGACTGTAACTTCAACCAAAGACAGTATTGCTATTTCCAGTTCTTCAGAGCATAATGCTTTCTTGTCATACTTGTATTTTTCTTCCCATGACGACTAACTCGACTTATGTCCTGCACTTCCAGTGGAACATAGGATACAAACCATTTGTCGCCATCCAGCTTTGTTGCTTCCATCTTCCTGCAATTGTACAGAGCTCCACATTTAGTTCTCAGGATATCTTTTACACGTGTTCTTTGGCCACCTTCCTTGCAATGTCCACAGTATGGGCTCTTTGTGCATGCCTACTCCTAGGAGGCGCCTGTGAGAAATTTTGTTTAAGCAGCATTGATTGATTGATTGATTGATTGATTGATTGATTGATTGATATAGCTCGTTTAGCAATGCTGTATAAATTCTGTATAAATTAATTTGTCCATTTAAACAACTTTGATGTTTAGATTATGGCACAAACACATAATACAACCACATATGTTTTGTGAGCATAGGCACCTACAGTGCAGCAAAATGTGACTGCGGCTCCACCCTGGACCCTGCTGAGGGAGGGGGGGCGAGGGGAGCTAGCACTCCCTCAGACCCATAAGCTGGTTTTAAGGGGGTCACTTTGAGGCAGGGAGGGGAGAGGATGGAAGGGGAAGGGAGAAGACGGAAGTTGGAATAGGGCTGCCGGTTGGCATGCCGTTAGAAATGTTTTTCTCCTAGCCTCAAACCATCTTTGAGACTGCCAGTATAACATGTAACTGGTGACGGGTCTGTGTAAAGATTCAGCATAATTCACAAGTTATCAGCCACACAGTGGCAAATTGAATAGATATCAACATCTACTGAAGGTAGCCGGCAGTATAACATGTAACTGGTGACGGGTCTGTGTAAAGATTCAGCATAATTCACAAGTTATCAGCCACACAGTGGCAAATTGAATAGATATCAACATCTACTGAAGGTAGCCGGCAGTCATTTCTCAAATTATTTCCAGATGTTTTCATTGATTAACCAGTGAACTGCTTCGCATATTTATATTTAAGGCCAATGACCAATCACATGTAAGCTGAAAATAACTTGTACGGGCAGTAGCAAAGCATGCTGGCACAAGGCTATTAGTGTCATTTTTGTGTTTTATTGGTTGTTGCCACACATCTATAGCTGCCAATTGTAACTTTGTTTATATACATATTCCTGTGTATTAATGTTATTTACTAATACGCTGTGAGCCTGTGATTCGTGGGAGGCATATTAGGAATATGCTGAATTGTTATAATATTACAGTGCTAGTCATGACGTATTATGTATTATATTTGCATTAATGAATAAAGTATATATTTTATTTTTTGTTGTGTTTGTTTGAAATAATGCTTTTTTTCCGTTGGCCGCGTGCTTTCAGTTGTATTGGTTCATCTCCATGATTTGGTTCAGGAGTTCGTTAACAAGTTTGTCAATGCTGGTATAGTTCTTCAACGAAACATGACTCAATCTGAAGTCATCACTCCTGCTGTCATTCGTTATTTGTTTCTGCATGCCATCAGTGGATGACTGGTTACTGGGTATATACTAAGATATACACCGTGGGCCATAAAAAACGTGCAAGTGTTATTTTTGAGATAACTTTGGCAAATATGGACAGATTTTAATAATTCTTTCACCGTTGCAGTCAGTGATGAACTGTAGAGTCAGACGTTATAAAATTTCCCACCTCTCCTTAAATCTGTTGCTACACTACCTTGCAAAATTTAAATGTTCAATATATATATACGTCTTCAGCAGTTGTTCAATTCAAAAGTGGTGCAAAATCCATTATCAACAGTAAATATTTACGAAAGATGGTATGTTTTCATTCATATGTGTATGCAGATTAACTACAGCATGTTTTAAAACTGTCTTCTTTTAGCAAGCACGCGTGCTTTGAGTCGTGCACGCAGCGTGTCAATGGATGCGCTGATGACGCGTTACTCAATGCTGAGCGAAGCCTTAACAGGCGCTGTCGCAAAATATCACACTGACATCAAATGACAGCTACAGCAGTCAAAACAGAACAAGTAAGCTGATGATAAATATGTCAAACAAATGTGCTTGTTAATTTATCTAATTGAACCGAAATTACGTTCAAACGCTGTGCAGACTATTTTGGCCAATACACGTGTGAATGTATAGTTGAACATTCAACTTTCACAAGGTAGTGCAGCGACAAATTTAAGGGGAGGTGGTAAGTTTTACTTCAGCTTTATGTGCGGTTCATATCGGAATACAACAGCGAAAGAATTATTAAAATTGGTCCATATTTGCCAAAGTTATCCTAAAAATATAACTTGCACGTGTTTTATGGCCCACGGTGTACACTTGAGTTTACACCTGATGAGTGCATTAATAAGTCACAACAAACTTTATGCCGTGCGCCATCTGAATTTAATTAGATCGTCAAGTGTTGGAGGTGATAATCTTGTATTTTACTGTGTTTTGTTTAGGGTTAATAATAATAATAATAATAATAAAACGATAATTTGTAGGGAGCCGTAACATGTCCATAGTCACTTCAAGGGCGCCGTACAGCAGACAATACTCGAAAGTTACGTTGTATAATAAGATTGGATGAATAATTGAGTCTTGAGTAGGTTCTTGGGTTGCACCAGATTTCACTGCTTCTAATCTAACTGGAGCCAGACCTTACTGGATTTAGAAACTCAAGTCCGGCTGGATCCCGAGCCAGAGCCGGATTTGGGGAGAACTTGTTTTCGGATCAGAGAACAGTACGCTGGATGAAACTAATGGTGTACAATGGTTTTATCCGTAATTAACGGAACATACTGCAGCTGCACTGGCACCCGCCTAGAAACTTGGCTGGAGCCGGACTTGGCTTAATATCTGAAAAATTGCTGAATTCCAGATTTGCCAGTGCCGGAGCTGAAATCCGGTGCAGTGCTAGTTTTGTTGCCGTTTGTGTTATAACGTACACCGTGTCCCAAAATTAGCGACACCCCTTGCTTCAAACACGCTTAACAGTCCGTGCTGACATGGGGTCCGTTTGGACCCCAGGCCGTCATTTTTCAATCAATTCAGTTAGTTATTGATGTAGTAAAATTATGAGGAAAAATGTAATTGTTCTCAAGTAT
>Ga0209781_1000519_pt1 | contig 10207 bp, 10 predicted proteins | sample WorMetHERISLAND1_3_FD_187386 | JGI IMG/M metagenome (GOLD analysis project Ga0209781, IMG submission 187386) | Marine gutless worms symbiont microbial communities from Max Planck institute for Marine Microbiology, Germany - Olavius albidus HERON... | ecosystem: Host-associated > Annelida >...
CCTCTTCTTCCTTCTTCTCCTCGTCCTTCTTTTCTTCCTCTCCTCATAGTTTTTTCTTCTTTCTCCTGCTTCTCCTTCTCCTACACTCCTACTTCCTCTTCCCTCTTCTTTTTCTGCTGCTGTGGCTGCTGTCACTTTCTTCGGTTTTCTCCACTCTTTATCTCTTCATAGTCTCATTCTTTCGCAACGTGTATCGTTCGAATGCCTCCTGCCGCTGTCTGGAACTTCGCCCCAGTCGCCGGCTTCCCTACCTCAGATGCCGGCCGCCAGTGCAGTAGTGACGACCGTGAGACGTTTCCGCCAGCGCCGACGCCAGCTGTCATCCGAGTCCAGTTCGGTGTCGCACGCCTGGTCAGCGGCCACGGCGCCGTCTTCGATCCAGAACAACCCTGCGACGACCGCCGGCTGCTCCGCGACCGCCGCGCCAGAGCCCGAGGGAGCTCGCGCCTACTCGGACCCCACCGAGATGATGGAGAAGCGGAAACGCTGCTGCGAGCGTGCCGAGCGCATGCGCAAAGCGTATCGGCGACGACTTCGCGAAGAATTTGGCCAGTGTCTGTCTGGAACGGAAGCCACTGCCGCTGCTGATTCGGGGTCGCCGGTTAGTCGTTCCAAACACGGAGACGAGGACTTAACCTTCTCTGACGGATCCAGGTCCGTCAAACAAGACTTCAGCTATCCTCGACCGCTATTCCAAGCTGGCGGAGCACGACTCCAGGGAATCCACTGTCCTGTCCTTGCGGTAGACCAGAAAGCCAGAGATACGATGCTAAAGTCTATCCCCAGGTCCCTCTAGATGACACCGGGCGTTCCCAAATTCGCTGGCTGTTCTGGCAACACAATCGGAGTTCGTCAAGCAAGACTTCAGAACTCCAAGACTGGTGTTTCGCGCCGGCAATACCCTGAGACCTCCGGCTACGTCGAGCCGTTATCACGGAGATGAGGACCTAGTCTCTCCGGCAGCCGGCGCCGGTGCGACAGCGAAGAACATGAGTAGCTCGGTGGCGACCACGTCGAGCGGAAGCGGAAGTCATCGACCGCTCAAGATATCGCCCGGCTCGATCTGGTTGCTTCGACGTCAGCGAAGTCGCTGGACGTACGACAGCAGTCTCTGTTCGTTGGAGTCCTGCTCGACGGACCTGGGAACACCGAGTACTGTCGGAACGTCCCTCGACATGTCTGATTCGCCGAAGGTCACCGCCAATCGCCGCCGTCAGATGCGCCGTATGAGACGGGCGAGTTCCGTATCGGCCACGTGTGACGCCGACTCAGTGGAGTCTGCTGCGGCGGCCGCCGCTGACTCGACGCTCCAGCTACGGTTCAAGTCGCTGGTCCGTCGACAGGGCTCGTCGTTCCGCATGGCCGCCGGGCTGCTGGTGTCACACTGTCGACGTCGTTCAACCGGGTTCAGCTCGGGTGGCGATAGTTTGGGTGACATTAGCATCGGCGCCAGCTCGCTAAGGTCCGTTCAAACCGAACGCAAGGCCGTCAAGGTGCTCGGTACCATGTTCAGAGCGTTCGGTACAATGTTTAAGGTACTCGGTACCATGTTCATGCTCTTCTTCATCAGCTGGGCTTCATTCTTCTCTATGAACCTCGCCATGGGACTCTGTCCAACGTGCCACTTCGAGGAACTGCTCTATAAGTGGTTTCTCTGGCTTGGCTATTCGTCCAGCATTCTCAACCCTATTATCTACACCGTCTTCAACCGGGCTTTCAAGCAGACCTTCCTTCGCCTGCTGACGTGCGGTCTCAAGCGGACCCCGAGCCGAGATGCTACCGGCGGCCAGGCGTGGTCTGACGGCGGCGGCGGCGGCGGCGGGAGCCGACACCGCTGCTCGTCCTTCGGCGGCGGATCCGAGAGGAATGGTGGATCCGAGAGGATCGCGGTCCGCAGGCCGGTGTCTCGCGGCATGAAGACCGGTAGCGAAGAGACCCTGCAGACGTCGAGGTTTCGGCTGAGGTTGGACACCGGTGGTGAAGACAGAGACAACGAGACGGCTCTATGAACGTGTATCTAACGAAATCAGTCTGTACGCAGAGCTATTGTTGCCGCCTGTATTCCCCTGTAATTCGCATTGCCATGACTAACTGCCTGGCGGAGGTTGTGGTATCTCGGCACTTTTTATAGTTTCGTGTTGTATTGTACTCTGAAAAGGAAACTGTGTATCGTTTTGGTATACGATATTCTGCAGGCTTCTGAACTATTGCAACTTTCATGCTGACAGCATAGCTTTATGTTGTAACATGTATCGTTCGTTATTGTTGCGTTAAACCCTTTAATATCTTCAATTGTGACAGTCCGTTGTTTTCATGCATGCCCTCTATTTTATTCTCGATAGATACTTTATATCTGAGATTTCGTCATTTGTTTAACAATACAATATTTTTCATACACAGTAGTTGGTGTTCGCTGTAAATAGTCAACAAGTCAATATCGCTGTTTCAGTGAAGTGCCATTGAAGTAATATAGTGATATAAGATTATCCACAACTCTAAAGCCTAAGACTAAGATAAGACAAAAATTGTTTTATCTTAAGTCTTATCTGATTTGTGCGGCCGGCTTAAGTCTCCAATGGGTGAGAGTACCCGACTTCCACCAACACCCTTTGATCTGTGACGTGATAAATACTCCGATAAAGTATTTTTATCTCAAATAAAATACCGGTACTGCGAACAAAGTATCTCGGAAACAATAAAACAGAACACTCGATAGAACTGTGTTCAAAATAACCCACGAAATAAAACAGCATTTAGAAAACACTTATTCAAAACACTTTAAGAAACTTCTCTTGTATTGTAGACGACTATGCCACGTGCTGTAAATTTTTAATAGGCCTACGCTCTATAGGCATAAAAATTATGCAGACCAAGGTATTTATTTGGCTCAAGCAGTGCAACATACAACTGACAATATACATTAAAACATAAATTTCAGAAGCCAGGTTGCCAGAAAACTCTGAGTTCAACCATGCTGGCCAGCCAAACACATACACTTTCTTGTTTATCATGAAACTGCAACTACAACTACGAAATTCTACTAAAAAACACACAAAAACCACAAAACACGGAATGACTACACAAAAGCTGATGATGAGCTGTGAACAGTACTAATCGGGTTTTACGTGATTTATATGTCGTCACATTACATAAAACTCTTTTAGCTGATTTCACGCTGCCAAACGCCAACGCACAAATGCATTTCTTGTATATATGTGATTTTTTTGCAAATAAAACGATACGCCAAAAAGTATATTGAAGTAGAAAATAAAATATTGTCCAACAGAGTATTTGAAAAGTACGAAATGAAGTAAGATTTTGTATTTTTGAAATAAAATACTATTTTCAATTTTGCACACCGCTGCAGTTGGTCAAGGCTGGAGGCACGCCCAGCCAATCGGATGTCATATAATTTTGCCATAACTAGTGGACCTAGAAGCCTTCTACACTCAACTACTGACAAGTGACACTTTTTCTGCACACAAGATCATTGTAAAATGTGTTCGTTCTTTTCTTCTTCAATATGTAATAAGCCTAAATGTGTTTATCTTGATTCGCTATATGAGATTACAGCGTTCCTCAGACACCAAGCTGAATAAGGGAGGGGTAGGGAAATGGATAAAGGAAGGGTGGAGGGACATGAGGGGAGGGACACAACCACAACTTCTTGCATTCACCACAACGTTCTATCCCCAACATGAACTTCTAGACAAAAGCTAAACGCCTGAATAAAGAACACAGTCGAATTGATAACATCAGACTTCGTTGAGTTTATAAGTAAGTAAATTAATTTGTAAAGCGCACGATGTCAGCGAGAGGCCTGCCGAATCAGAGGCAGCATTTGTCATATTTCAAATGGGAGGGTCAGTTAGATGCGGCTCAGTTCTTGGACGAAAAAGTAATCTGTTAGTCACAAAACATGGTAGTACACATCCGTCAAATACAATCAACTAACCAACTGTTTTTGGACTTCATGCGGAGGCAGCCATTTCGTGCACGTTTTTTTCACTCTCATTTAACGTTCCCTCTTCAGCAAATCCCTGCGAATATCCACAAGTGTTGCGGAGATATCGCCATTTGAATTTTCCAAAACGGCGGCTTCCTCCATTTTGGACTTGATCGAACCGGAAATAGCGCCATTCGATCCGCCGACCCCGAAAACCCTTGCCTAGACGGACTGACGGATGGACGGACAACGGAATTGCCGTAGCATATACGCGCTATAGCAGTAGCATATCACGGCACATGTCTCTTCTGTACGACCAGTCACGACGTGATCATCGTTCATCAGAGTCTAGCGGCGACGACTAGCCGAGCGTGACTGTGATCCTATACATTGCTGGTGCCTGGCAATGGATGGAGTTGTCTGTAATCATAACAAGAGGCGTGCAGTAGCAGCGCAAACCGCGCCGCGAAGCCGCTGTAAATTTCGATACACACTGTTTAGGGACTATAGACAGACAAAGGCAAGTCGTCTACTTGAGTTGGAGTCAGTAGACTCAAGTACATGTATTAAAATTGTCATTAGTGCAACACGACACGAATTGACGGACGCATTCTCCGTATTACGTGCGACGGTGCGACGACCAGTATCACGGAAGCAGGCACAAGGCCTCTATTTGTGGCTCATTCTAAACGACTACAATACACAAAAACTCAACTAAACTCTATAGATGGTATCGTTAGAAAGATATATTACCACGTCGCTTTTGTTACTACTGAATACTCGAGTTTAAGTTTATCATTACTATAGTGACCACTTCAAGCTTAAGTTTACAGGATGTGACGTGAAATCGGTGCAGCGAATAAATAAGTAAAAGGCAAAGGACTCTACATGTTGTCGGAGTCAGTATTAAGCTGTATTTCGCCATTTTTGCGGCATTTAAGGAATCAATTACCTTGAATCTCGCCCATAGGTCATTGAAAGTCATATATTTTGGCCAGTGCCGGATTAACTATGGTTCAGGTGGTTCACCTGAACCGGGGCCTCTGAACTCGGGGGGCCTCATAATTTCACAGAAATAATTTTTATACATACAATATATCAAAAATTAAGCCAGTAAGGGGTGTTTACTCGTGAGACCCCCAATGTTAAACGCGAAATCGAGCGAAAATTTTCCAAGTCCGGACCAAAGTTCGCAAATTTTGGCGGTTTTGGGGGTCTGGGGTGAGGGGTTTCAAAAAGTTGCGATTTTTACTCCAAAAGGCACATGTGTGTGTGAACCCACGTCGTTTGAGCCATTTTGCGTCAAAATCAGTCGAGGGTGTGGCCTAGACATGTCGCCGTTAACACAGGGTTGAACTACCGTTCAGTCTGTGATGTTGGGGTCGGCGGAAGGAGGAAAGGTTAGGCTAATCAGCGGTGACATTATTTTTTAAAAATTCCAACCTATGTGATCACGATAGGCCTACCTCAACGTCACATCCAGACGGACGGAGAGACGGACAGACGGACAGACAACTTGCCTTGGCAATACCGCACTACGCGTAGCTTCGTGCGATAAAAACCGTATTTCTATAAGTTTATGTAGAAACTGTTTGTCTGTTGTCATGTTTCTTGCTAAAAGGCCTATATTTCACATGTAGAAAGATTTTGTCACCATCTTCAGTTATAGACACTTTGTCGTACTCGTATCGTGTTTTTGAACATGGAATTCGCTTGGTCCATTTGTAATATAGGCGTAAAATATACGAGCATTTCAGATTCAACCAGAATAGCTTACCCACTCCATGTAAAAATACCCACGTGCGTAGAGTCTGGAACGTCCAGATGTTCCTCACTACCTTTCTGCGCTCATCGTAGCGGGAGTTAATCATGCTGATAAGAATGTTCAGCAGGATAATTGCAGTACAACACAGATATGTGGCGAATATTGCCTGCAGCCAAGGAATGTAATCCTTGTTGTTGTTCGACTGTGTAGATGTTTCCGCCATAAAATCTCCAGTGGTTAGGGCAGAAGCAAATAAGTTGTATATTGTATCAGCCAAGTTCCGTTGGCCAAGATGTGCATCCGTTCGCAGCAGATGAATAGCCGACGAAAAACTGAGCAGCATAAACATAAATACGATCCCAAAACTGAAATATATATCTTCCGCCACGATATCAGTCACAATAATCGAAAATATGGCGGTTCGCTTAAACACGTTCATGAAAAACGTTAAGGTGGTCAGCCATCCAAAAAAACATCACTGCCGATGTAAGTGGCAAGTAGAAACGATCCATTACGACATGAGATACAGCTGGATCATGGCCATAAAAAGGTAAACAAATCGCGTAAACATACACAATGGTTGCGTGATCGTGTAAAACGGTTCTAGTTGTAAAATATCCGTATTTTCCCACAGTTTTCCCGTCTGAGCAATCAGATAAAGATAAACATTGAGAAAACCCTTCACTTCTGTGCCTTCTGTGTCAACAGTGGCTGTTTGTGTACCGCAAATGACTTGTGTGATTGTCCTCACTTCCCTGATGTCGCTCGACGAAGGTATAAAATTGGTAATGTCATATCTCACCTTTTCCGATTTCTCTTCTATTCTGAGAACATTCGCAGTGTTTATAATTTCGCACAAAAACACTTTGTCGCCCCGTATGATTGCATGTTGTATTACATCTCTGTGTTCGTACTTACGGCTAGGCTTAGTCAATAGTCTTAACATGATGTCACGCTGTTTATTCCTGTGTTTTTCTGGCTTCAATCCCAGCCGGAGATAACCCAACAGCTCTCGTTCAAGAGGTCTTTCTGTCATCCAATCCCAAAGCACACAATTATCAGTTATCGTGCGATAGACGTTAATCAGTTCGTCGGTCTTTGTCGGATGTTATACCGATTCGTCGATCAACTGGAACAAAACATCCTCAGAGATGTCTGCGCCGTACTCAATCAGCATCGCCACAGCTTTTGCATTTCCTGACCTGGCGCAAATTCCTAACATTTTTGCTCTTGAATCATTATCATCATTATTATTATCCGCATCATCATCAGTCTCGATGACTGCCATTTTCCATCCATATTTAACAGGTGAAAACACTTCCAGCATCCAGACAATTACGTCTGGATTTTCTGCCCTCGCGGCCACGTGGAATGCGGTTTCATCTTCAGCGTTCTTAATGCAGAGATCAATGCCTGCCACTGCCAGTGTCTCAATGAATTCGTGTGATATATGTTTGTTGTCTGCGGCAACATGAAGGGCCGTGTTGCCTCTTGTCGGTTCGTCGTTGCTTGTTGTAGGAAAAGTCGCGTTTATCAACGGGTTTCCTTCGACGGACTTCATGTATTCTATAAGAAGTTTGGCGATCTCCGTGTTCGGTTTGGAGGATGCTGCGGCAACGTGTAGTGGCGTTACACCTTTTCTGTCAGCTTTGATCTCTGCTTTAGCTTCCAACAGGGCTTTCACGTCCTCATAATAGCCGTATTCAACTGCAATATGTAATGGCGTAATGCCACTTTCGGTCATGGTGGAGTTCACGCGATGGCAAAGAGAGTCCTTAAGTGTGACGAAACAACCCCTCATGGCTGCCTCAAAAAGTAGTTCGATTTCGTGGTCGAGTTCTGTACTATCATCATCGTTTATAACGGACGAAGCAGAACTTGAAGAATTATCCTCGATGTCAGGAGGACCTCCATCTGACTCATCCGTGTCATCAGCTTGCTGGTTTGTGTACATGGCGGCGCTGCAAATAGAGTGAAAGGCAGGGTTTGAGTGGACTACTGCCACAAACCTATCCAGCCTTTCACCTTGATCATGAGACGGACACTTATTCTTCGTTTTATCCAGCCATTTTAACAGGATCCTCTGCAGCCATGGTTCTTCACTACTAGTTATGTCGTCCGACAAACGGCTGTTGTCAGTCCAACATTCAAATGGCTCCTGTAAATCAAACAGTTTTCGTACATAAATTTATTACCAATCGTCGATATTCAGTGTTTCCTCACCTCGAACGGTTGGCGATGCCAGAGGCGTAGCTAATCCAGTCAGAAATTTGTTAAAATAGGAGAAAATAGTTGATGCATGACATGGAAATACGGCAATGCAATTTTGTACTTAAAATTACAAATATTGTAAAAAGAAGACCCCAGAAGAGTGAAGACATTATTGTCATCGTTATCCCCTATATTTACAACAACAAAAACTATTTCGGGCCGGGGATACGTAATTGAGCCAGCTGGGATAGGACAGCTGACGATGCTTTCTCAACCCTCATACAGACTGATTGGGAGGGGAACACTTCATCCTGACTCTATCATTTCAACACCTCCAGACTTTCTGTCTCGGTAGGCCTACTTTCGGTTCGTTGTTGTGGCCTCCCCCAAACCAAAAAGTCCACACTACGCTGAGGGGGGGGGGCGAGGACACATTATTATGATGTTTAGTGAGAGTGGTAGCGCGAGTCTACATGTATGTCGACTTGGGTTCCCTCCCCTCACCTGGAGTATGGTACGGATGTAAAGCCGGGGGACATGGAAACGAATCTGCCCTGATGCTGACAGGATTAGGCCTAAGTAAGCTTTTATTGCGCTTTGAGTTGACCTTTTGGCGTTTCCAGCCATTTTGTCGAACTTTTACGATTATCATCAGACCGTTTCACAGTCAAAGAAGTGAGACTAAACAGACAGCAAAAGTTCGTTTGTTTGGTCACAATAATTTTAGTCATCTTGAACTTTAGAAACAAGACCTCAAAATTATGACATTCTGTACGTTGTGCCTATAGAGAGTACAGGTCAGAGGTTTCCACGCCCTAAAACAACATCAACTTATTAACTTACGAAAGAATATCCCAGACTTGCTACTGACGCTTTCAACGACCACTTAATTATGCACGAAATGAAACATTCACTGCTGTAATTTGTTGTGCCGTTTTCTAGTAATAAAGTATTAAAATAACTGCTCAACTGGTAAAAAACACATATGGGAATTTCAGTATGAAGAAGTGAAATTAACTAAGCCAGTTGAAAACACAATAATGTGCTCAAACGTCGTGGTGGCATCGCAGTTCACTAGTACAGAAGTGAATCAAAGATGCCACTGTTCGATTACACGTTTTAAAACGGTTAGAGGTGCACGGGTGGTGACCAAACGTCTCTGTGGCCGTATTGATGAAGTCTCGGCTTACAAGTTACAACCGCATCATGTGTTTTAAGTTTTCAACAATAGCCTAACAGCGGCAGCGAAGTATTTACCCGGTACACTAGGCCTATTTTCAGCGCTGCCTCTATACTGAACGTGGTACACCTCGGATCACGAAAAACTGTTTATCTTAGTAGGCCGCCCGGAACGGCAGTTCCGCACGGGCTTATGCTTTACCCGTGATGTTTTTTTTGTTTCGCCACAGTTTCTCCGAGCTCCCTCGACCGATCGCCCTGAAACTTAGCCACATGATCGGAATTTGGCTGAATTTTATCACCCCACTCCAAAAATTCGGGGGCTCTCCCCCCAAAAAATTTGGGGCCAAAACAGGCGAAATTTCGGTCAATTTTGGACCACTTCAGATTTTGATCGCAAATATCTCCGGAACGAGGCAACATATCCAAAATCGCAAAGACGTACGAACTAGGGAAATTCCTCCTGCGTTTGACGAAAAAAGTTTGGTGAATTTTGGTCCACTAACGGCTTGGAATTACATGTGAGTTTGGACCCACTAAAATTCACTTTTTGGGATACTATAACTCGGCCCCAGAGGATGCTGCGCTCTAGAGATTGACCAAGACTACCTAGCGCACGCCAAAACTGGGACGGGGTCCCCCCTCCAAAAAAAATTAGTCGTGAAAATTAAAAATTGGGCCTAAAATTCAGCGTATGAGCCTCAATAACTTCGGGGCTAGTATAAGTATCCTCACGAAACTTCTCAAGACAACGTGCCGCGAGGCAGGGGTGATAACGTAAGGACGCCCAGCGCCGCAAGTCCGAGTGGGAAAACAATTTGGTTACTCGAAATTACTCTCACAGCAATGGTCGCTGGCGAATGACCTTGAAAACATTACCCTAGTACCACGTGGCGAATGTAATTGCGTCAGTTTACACTGAGCGCGCACCTAGGGTAGGTCAATATTAGCTCTGATAACTTTTTTGTTTGTGGACCGACGTTCACGTAATTATTTTCGCCCAACGTGGAAGAGGTTCTGCTTGACGAAATACTTTTCCGATTTGCGATATGTTGATCCGTTCCGGAGATATTCGCGATCAAAGTCGAAATTTGTCAGAAATCGCG
>Ga0209781_1000520_pt1 | contig 10181 bp, 6 predicted proteins | sample WorMetHERISLAND1_3_FD_187386 | JGI IMG/M metagenome (GOLD analysis project Ga0209781, IMG submission 187386) | Marine gutless worms symbiont microbial communities from Max Planck institute for Marine Microbiology, Germany - Olavius albidus HERON... | ecosystem: Host-associated > Annelida >...
CAGCACGGCTTTGATGTATATCGACTGCGCTGATCGATCAACTCTGTAATTGACGAGTGAGCAGGTGGTCGGCACGGCTACCGACTACGTCGACGTGAACAGGTGGAGGCACTTCAAGGATGAGTCATCAGTATCGTCGACGCGGTAGTAACGTAGCTAACCCTAATTCCAACCCTAGCTGCAACCGTAACCCTATGGGTCGGGATCGGAATTAATCAGGTGTAATTAGCACCTGTCAGAATGATTAATTACCTGTCAAAATTTAATTGCCTGTCAAAACAAACTAATTGCCGATCAAAGAATGATTGATGATTACAGCCGTTCTCTTATATTATAGCTACTAGCGTTTGAGGTGTGGTGGGATATTTAACAATATTGCTTTATTGCAAATTTCCAGGAGCTTGTGACACTATAAGAACTCTGAAAATCAGCCTGCATTTATGAAATAGGCTACTGTAAACTCTTTTTTAGACATGGTGTACATACCTGGTAGGCAGTCAATAGTAACTTTCGCTCTATTTTGCCCAGTTTCAGAGATATTACAATTTTTGTGTCCTGAACACCCACTTTTCCATACCCCACTCCTAATCTACTTAAATGTTCTCCCTGGACTAGATTGATAATGTTAGGGGCTCCAAGAGCGAAGACCCAATCCTAACTATGTGTACTAGTTTTCAAACTAACACAAACTATATGATCACGTTTGATGATACCTCATCACAGACGGACGACTTGCACACACTATGGTATGTGGTAAAAATAAAAAGTTCCTTAAACATGAACCGACATGCTTTACTTACTATATACTAACATTCTAACAGTTTTAACACCAAACCTTGTAGTGCATTTTTATTCTTTTATAGTAGAATCTTACACAAAAAACGTTCACCTATGATTACTCTACTACTGCTGCATGTATAGTAGAGAGAACGAAAACTGAAGCAACATCTCTTACTCACTGCCTCCTGCATGGAGAACTGTACACACTGAGAACTTGACATCATGTAGAACATATTTTTTTCACGTGATTCCCGTTATATTTCTCAATGCACATCAATGTATATTTGACGAAAAGATGTGAGTGTGGAATGTGTGAACAGAAGTTAGCTGTATTGGTAGTTATCAGCACAGCACACAAATTACACCAAGGCTGAATTGTTTATTCATTCTTACTCCAGTAAGATGGCTGTTAATCCGCACATTCAACCACAAGACACCACCAGGCTTCTTCATCATGTGACAGATCGGTCAACTCAGATGCTTCCCAACCTGTCAATTTTACTTTCTCACAGACACAATACTTTAGTTTCCTTTTCTGCAACCATCCATACTTTCAAATGGCTTCTATTTGTTATTCGTTTACTTGGCAATAAATGTGTTCATTTCCAACGGCAATGTTACAGAGTTGTGCATTAAATGCAAAAAAACAGGCAATATGACATGTCTGTATTCAATAATTGCGAATATATATCAAGTAAATACTGCCAAACCATATAAATAAATAAAATAACTAAATTTAGTACATCTGTGAATGGTATTGAAGAATACACTAACTGGTGCATTCTGACAAATAATTTAATTTAACACTCACAGTTATTAAACCAAAAGTGAAGAATCTAGCCATATATTTGCATCTTTATAACAGTAATAGTCACACAGATGTTTATGATGCTGTCATAATGGCAAAGCCATTGTGACGGTTCACTCACATCTGTATTGAGTGTTATCCAAAACAAGTCAATTCACTCTAATTACGGTTATGTGCTGGTCTTTCAAGCCAATACAGCCGTTAAGTGGCACTAGCTAGTTTTCAAATGACAGTGTTGTTTCAAATGACACAGTGTTGGTTCACGAACTTTGTTTACAATTGTGATCACATTTGTCTCAATAACTCAGTTCTTTGTTGGGGAATTAAAATTGACAAAGTCTTACCACTTCTTGAATTCCTTTGTATCACTCCGATACCAAAAAAACCTACACCTATCTTTACGGTTATTGTGTTTACAATCAGCGGCAAAACATACAACCATCGTTGCCAATGTAAACAAATGCACCAAAACTATTTCCGGAGCATTACGGAACTGTCACTTAACAGCTGTATTACTTCATCACCATTTACTAGTAACCAGTTAATGCCATAACAGAGACGCAAAAAGATGAAACTAAGGAACAAAACTTAAACCAAACATAATTACATTCATGACAGACTGCATAGCTGTAAAGCATTCAAGTAAACTAAGCTCACACACACACATCTAAGCATCGGGCACTAACCACACTAAGGTCCTTTAATGCCATTTCACATTTAGTAGCACATTTGGTATCAGTCATATTATTTATAGGCTATAGTGTCAGTTGAGCTGTCGCGAATGACGTTGCCATTTTTTTCTGTAAGGCGCCCTTGTAATGTCAACTGACATGTTACGGCACCTTACAAATCGTAGTTTTATTATTATTATTATTATTATTATTATTAATTAAGCTTTACACAAAGGAAGGTTTGGGTTCACACCTGAAACAGTAAAATATGAACAACAAAATGATACATAATTAAATACCAAAGATCATTTATGTTAAATACACTCAAGAATGCACATTTGATGCATCAACACTAATGACAGGGTAACTAATACAACTAAATCAACAATAAATATCAACCCTATATAACAACCATCTTCTAACAAAGGACTCAGGCTAGGGACGAACAATGGCATTTAGCAGTAGTGGAATAGTGAGAATAAAATGATAAAAAAACCGAGGCAGGACGACCGATAACAACCAGCAAGACAACAAAACTTCACACACACTCATTAACCGAGACAAAAATAAATGCAGCAAGCAATGCGGCTCAAATAAGAACGTATGAGGCACTGACGGCCAAGATGATATGCTGCACTCACTGTAATTTAAAGACTGTTTATCTACCAGGGGCCGATTTTCAAAAAATCTCAACTTTTTGTACAAATTTAACTTAAGATAATCGTAAAATTGTTCAATCAGTTATAAGTATGACTCAAGAATGTCGCAACATTATCTTAACCAAAATCTTATCATAAGTTTGACTTAAGATTTTTTGAAAATCGGGCCCCTGGTGATCTCTTGACCATTATTTTACCATGTGACCTTATCAGTTTATCAGTTATCAGTTGCATGAGATTAACAACACTCACCAAATACGTTCGTGAATGGCTGACAGTTGTTCTAGCACAATACATATGCCAAGCTCTGCTGACTTCATGACCTTTTGACTTTTTAACTGAGTTCTCGGTATGTGGTATTTGATGGGTGCAACAATACCACCAAATCTGACAACAATGTGGTGATTCGTTTATCATTCTGTGCCTGAGCTTTCTTGAAGCCTGGTGACCTCTAAAACTGATATAACAAGTTAGACTTGCATGGCCACAACATCCTTCTGATAAGTTATAAATTCCCAATTAAACACAATCACAGATTTCAATAAGCTGACCATGTGACCTCGGCATTTTGGATGCAAGATCTCAACATGTGGCATTACCAGTAAACTTAAAAATAGTGTGGGCAGCCAATCATCTGATAATGGCACGATTCATGAATGAGCATAACGCAGCTTATCGACATGCTATCCCAAGTTACATTTCTCATACACAACCCGCGTAGGCGTATACAAAATATTAGCTTTCTGTTACAATAACTATCTCAGGTTACAAGCCACACGGAGATGGGCTCAAATGTGTTGACCTTGTGAGCATAACCTCTCACCAGATGGAACTTATGGGTCTGCACACTGTACAAACAAAAACATCAGCTGTGGTGCATTTTGTGTCTTATCTCTGTGAAACATCATGCCCTTGACTTGAGATTACAGTACATGTCATGCAGTCCATCTAAAAAAAAATTAACCTGTACACTCAATTCCCAATGTGTGGCAGTTTCTGGGACAACATTTCTACCAAGCTTAAAAATCATATCACCATCCATTCATCAGTTACGGAGGATTTTGTGCATGATCATGAAGGATCTTGCCTGTGATCTTTTGGTTTAAAGATAACCAAGTGCTGATTAAGGTTGTCATGAGACCCGTGTAACAAATACAAACTTTCATTTTTTGAGTTACAAGAGCACACGCGAGTGCAATGCACAGTGTGGACTCATGCAGGGATGTCTGCACAATGACACACTCAAATACTATCAAAATTAAAAAAAAATATTTTTGACTATAGATTATACAACTCTTGTTAATACAGGATAATATTACTATACACATAAAACATGTCACTGTCACAGAATTAATTGTGACATCTATGGCAACATTTCACAAACCAGTGTGTGCATATAACAACCAGTGTTTTGGTTCAAAATGTAGTTTTTTTTGCAAATGTTTTGCCATAACATCACGAGCAGCAGTTAGACAAATTAGCAATCTGGCAATAAAAATCAATAAGCAACTATGTACAGTTGTGTTGGCAATCCTGTTACAATTAATGACTGGATTATCACAAAATCATTACAGATTTACAATGCCATAAACCAGATTTGAAAGTCAGAAGAAAACTTGCATGCAGCCACATGTTAATACCATACAAATGTCAGTAATTCTTATTCAGATTAGCTGAAACGACATATTTTATACGTCAATATTGTCCCGATTCTTCATAACAGAACTGCAAAGTTTTCTTACACCCGACAGTTAATGTGTAATGCACTTAATCGAATTAAAAGAACTTATACAGATTTGCTATTAATGCTGCATTTAGTGTTTCACTGAGAAAAACCTGCAAGATCAAGACCGATAAACAACTTAACTCCTATCTACATAGACCAATCAATAATAACCAATTTGTTAAGAACATATCTGTGCAATAAAGACGACAAACACAATTTCATCACACTAATAAGCTTTACACAGCTACATGATCCGAGTTTCAAGGATTTCAAGTGACGTTATCATTCACAAATTGCCTATCAACCAATAAATATAAGTAAGTATATTAAATCAATAACGGGCATGTTGATAAATACTTTAAACACCATCACTTAGCCAGTTATGATGTAATTACAAGACATACAACTGCTTAGAGTACTTATGCATCAACAAAACCATTCACAAAGATACAGTAAACAATAAACATATTACGAGTATAAGTTTTTGGCTGTTCAGCAATGTATTCATGGAATAAAGAAACAGCAGATTACATTCAGACGCAATGGTCACTAAGCAGTTTTTGCACTGTGTTGACGCTGGCATTCCTCACCTTATGCACACCGAGTCTAAAGAGGTAGACAGTATACCAGAGTTCTTGCCCATTTGTCAAAATGAAATTCAAGGACTTTTCAAGGACTTTCAAGAACCATACGAAGGATACATAAGGAGAACTAAATTAAATCAAACTGGTACTTTCATAAGCATATGTAAGTGTCATATGCTTCCAAAGTGGGGTTCGGGGCAAAGCGGCCGAAAATGGATTTTATGCACATTTGAGGTCAGAAATAAGCCATCTGGAACACCTTTTTCAGTATCAACTGGTTCGGTCACAGCGTTTTAGAAAATCAAAATCAAGCACTTTCAAGGACCTTCAGACTCAAGGACTTTCAAGGACCATGTCTGTTTTCAAGGACTTTCCAGGCCTCGAAAATGTGGAAAAAATCAAGGACTTTCAATGACCTGCAAGAGCCCTGGTATACTGTTGTCTATATCTTTGAAACATTTAGACTGATTTTCAAGTCTTACAATGCCACACTCGGTGCAGAAATCTGTCAGTATCATGCAAAGATACATGGATATCAGTACAGTTTCTCCCTTTTGACTAACAGTGTGTATGTAAAATCTTCTCATTCCTATTTGAAAGCATAACCATAAAAGTGGACTTCAGGAGGGTGGTTATATAACTTCAACAAATGATGTCTGTAAGCAAAGGACATGTTCGTGTCTGGAAGTCGTTTTTAATCACTGGGTTACTGAACAAACCTAACAAGCAGAGTTAATAGGAGCTCGATAAGATGACATTGCACACAATGGCAAGCTTATATATACGTGTAACTGTACAGTGCATATCAGATACATATGACATGCATACACGGTCAATGTGGCACATGACATATGCTCACTGAAGGCAGTAAAATTCAACCTAAACAACTGAGCTGATGGATTTCAGTCGAGTCCTGCGCCGACCGACTTCTTGTCACGCATCTTTGCACGACTCTTCGTGCGTGCTTTGAATGCGGCGTCATGTGCCATGTGCTACACACACAGCAGACAGACGGCATTACCGAGTCGTCAACATGCAAACAAGCACTTCCCACTGTCCAATAGTTCTATACATTCTACGCTACAACATGCCGGAATCAACAGCGCTAAACACGTTTAGTGTTATGTTCAAAACAACTTCTCTGAACTGTCGGTTGTAACAACGTTGTTATATTACACACAATTAACAAAATACCTACAGTGAGAACCTTTTGCACTTGTTGTATACTTCTGCTATATTGACAGCATCAAATTAAATAGTAGCTTTACCAATATTTAAAACAATTCATGCTAAAATACACATTTGCTTCAAAAACTGCATTTAGTCAATTTGCATTAGAAAAAATGCCATAAAGTAATCTAGTGTTATTTCTCCTAAATCAATAGACAGACATGTTACATTTATATTTTACACTGGTAAAAGAATCAAGCACATGAACAACTAACTCGTTCAGTTTTAGACGCTTTGTTTGACACGGCATTGGTGCCTAGAACAGGTGGTCCGAGGCCAAATACGTCTCTCAACAAATCATTCTCCTAACATAACACACACATTCACATGTTTCCGAGCTCTACTGTACCATTCATTCACATTTCAATAAAAACTGTCACTAATATTCTGAATGTCAGCTTGGTTTAATCACAACATGACTTATTATGCATGTGGGGTAGTAGTTAAAGCATCAGATGGCCAGACTAGTGATCAAGAGATCGCCATCACACTGCCGGGTAGCGACTCTGGGCAAGTTATTCATACCCATGTGCCTCTGTTACCAAGCAGTATAATTTGGTACCAGCCAAGGGGCGGTGATGCTCTGCAGATGGGACGAGACAGCTGAACATTTACTATTACTCTGCCCAAAATGGGCAGCAGAACGCCAGCATTACTTTGGTGATTTGATTAACATCACAGATGTGTTCTAGGACTATGAGAGTCTGGTAGAATTCCTCATCTCTTCGGGACATCTGTCCCCCCATATAGGCAGCACCTGACGAGCACGTCATGACAACAACAACAACAACAAGATGGGAAGGCAACCGTAGGTCTGGCATCGCAGACTCAGTGGTCTATACACCTATGGGCTCAACGGCCAATCTGGGGGAGATGAGCACCCCGCCTATGGTCCACTGGGACATGGACCCCTTTACCTTATAGACAGTACATCATGTGATGACACTGATCAGCTAGTCTTTCACATAATCACGATGATAGAACATGTCAACGTACCTGGAGGTGGATACTCATGCCAGTGCCTAGAGTATGACAGAAGGCATTGTACTGAACTCTCGTCGACCAGCTGCCAATAACAATACCTTCACGCTCGTTCACCTGCACAGCACCATACACCAATCACTACATTCACAACCTGGCACGGACAAGGCTGAGTGTTCATATTCACTGTGGACAAAGTCTAACAGTCAAAATACGCATTTGGCATGATACGAACAGTCACCATTGCAACAGACAGACAGACTGTCAGCGAGTTACAATATGTGCATTGTGCTATATTACAGAAAGCCATTTCAACTGCAACTCTTACAAAGAGACAGATTCTACTATACACTATACACTGTGTACAGTATACAGAATGCCTAACATACTCTCAAAAATGATAGGCAGGCAGCTAAATACATTCTACCACAAAAGAACCCATAAATGAGGCTCATAAAAAAGGTTAACTGAACAGCATTGGAAAATGGGAAAATCAGTCCTGGAATCCATCACAGTAGATGGTGGATATCAGCAGGCTTCAGTTGCAAGGATTTGCGGAACAGGCGTAAGTTTCTCAGTACGCACTTTAAAAAAAGTTAAAGCCAGGGTTCCCACTCTTTTACTGACAAAAAAATCCAGGACTTTTCCAGGACTTTCCAGGACCCCCACGAAAAATTTTCTAGGACCTTTTCGGAGCCCATCAATGCTTAAATATAAAGAAATAAAGAAGCCAAAGGGCCGAGAGTGGGAGTGGGGTTCTTGGGGAGGGGCAGTGAGGACCTCCCTACCAGTTAAGGGACCTGGGGAGTGCTGTAAGCTCCCCCAGCGGGGTCCGGGGCAGAGCCCCAGAAAATTTGAAATTTGGTGCAAGTGGAGACGTCAAAATTCACTATAGAAATGCCTTAATGCGTAATTTTCAAGGATATTTTCCCAGGACTTTCCAGGACCTCAAACTTCAATTTCCAGGACTTTCCAAGACCAAAGTGATTTTCCAGGACTTTCCAGGTCCTGGAAGTTTCAAGCAAAAAAATCGAGGACTTTCCAGGAGGCGTGGGAACCCTGTAAAGCATTAGGACTGAGGATAAAGACTGTGTCTATTAGAGCCCTGCACGGGCCAAAAATATCAAGCCAGACCAGGCCCGAAAAAAGTTCGGCCCGGCCCGTTACGTAGCAGAAAAATACAGGCCCAGCCCGGCGAGGCCCATTGACTGAAAAGCCCGACCCGGCCCGATCCTGTTTCTAGGCCTACTGCTGAAACAAACCAAAACACAATTTTGCAATCTGCATGTTGAATATAATTAATTCGCACTCAGGGGAAGTGAGGGTGAGGTCTGGGGACGCTGCTGTAGACAGTTTACACCTACAGGGGAGTGAAAAAACTGGTGCAGCCGAGAAGGGGAAGGATGTGGATCACAGAAGCATCCATGTGAGCGAGCCGACCGACTTCACGGGCCGTATGCTGACCAGCCCGGCCCGGCCCAGTAACTACTCAGCCCGATGGTTTTTCAAAATAACAGAGCCCGGATCGACCTGAACGGGCCAGGCCGCCGGGCTGCCCAGAGCCCTAGTGTCTATGTGTTGAAGAAAACTGAGAACTGAGAGAACGCAGTACAGTGCAGTTACAAGTAGGTTTAGACTGACTCTTATCCGCTGCTTTGTGAACTCTCCACTCTCCACGCTGTTCAGTATGTCTCTGAAGCTTGAACGCTGCTGGCGTCGATCCTTCTTCGCTCGGTATTTGTTACATTCAGTTGACAGTTTTTTCAGCTCTGCGCACAGACCGTCGAACCCGTCACCTTCAAAGTCCTGCAGTGCATGCAATGATAGACAACCATAAAGTAACTATGTGTCCTTGTAACGTATGCATACATACACAATCGTCATCACGTAAAAATTTATAGAATGGATACACAGATTACATACACCAAAGAACACAGGTGCAGTGCAAATGTCACATCTGGCAGAAATGTTAAACTGTCTCTAAAAATGAGTTATAGCTTGAGAAAATGAAAATGTTAGGAAAAGTTGCTTGAAAGCAGCAGGTAACAATTGATGTTGGATGTGTTCTCAACAGATCTGTTCTTCATGCAAAACTTTTAATGCACATTTAGACACTGCTGACTGAGTGTCAAGATGTGCATTAGGCATGTTAACAGACACACTCAAGCAACCCACAAAGCTTGCTCTAAAATGATGTTTGCGGATCCTGCCTAACATTGTAAAGGCTCCAAAAATTGGCCAGGGAAACGATAACGAGATTAGTTGCTATTACCGGGTTGCCTGATAACTTTATAAACAATGCTAAAGATCTGTGATTGGGCAATGACAACACTGATGTATTTTACACATTTGTTGTTCCTAGTGTTCGTTTCATAATTATATAATAATCAGATTTATAGTGAAATACGCAAAGCTACAGAGGCACTGAACATGTTCACTATTATCAATCAAACTCAATCAAACTTTATTATGAAATGTGACAAACACACACAAAACATTGAGAGTTCAGTGAGAATGACAGTGCAGAAAAACATAAAAAAACACGTAAACACAAATATACTGGAAAACTAGAATGACTAATACAGTAATAGACTAAATAAGGTTATATAAAGTGCAGACAACAAAAGACTTTTTGTGGATACTGGTACTAAAATCTGGTAAACTGAATGGATGGCCACGTTCTCTCAGACTGTCTAGATGTCGAGCTGGGGGTAATATGTGATATAAACAGTGGTGCGTTTT
>Ga0209781_1000521_pt1 | contig 10178 bp, 10 predicted proteins | sample WorMetHERISLAND1_3_FD_187386 | JGI IMG/M metagenome (GOLD analysis project Ga0209781, IMG submission 187386) | Marine gutless worms symbiont microbial communities from Max Planck institute for Marine Microbiology, Germany - Olavius albidus HERON... | ecosystem: Host-associated > Annelida >...
ATGTTTGCATGAGCAGGCAGTGGCATTTGGCCCACTCTTTCCTGATGATAACTTGTAAAATGCACTAGACAACAAACTGATAACTACATTCACGTGACTTGCATGTGAATGCTAAAATACAAAACCAGTACATACATGTGAGTTTTGTTTAACTGGCTAAGTTGATCCAGGTTAGGCTGGAAAACAGTTAAAACCAAGTCTTCTAACAAAACTTGCACACAAGCAATATGACTGACAAATGACTTACTTCTGTACAACAACAAGCACCGTGATTAGATATTCTGAGTCAAGGACAAAATCGCTCTTGGACACAATATCAGCAAGACTGCGCGTCATCAGGCTTCCACTGGCATAAAACAGTCAACAATGCAAATAAACAGATCAGACAAAATGTCCAACTGCCTAAACTGCTTTTTTAAGAAAAACAGACAGCGTTCAATACTATGCACTTCCATCTTCATTTTGTTCAAGGATATGGTGTTGCTTTCTCTTAAATTCAATTAAACAACTAAAAATCAGTAGCATGTAGCTAGATGCTATGTGATAATATTTAGTCATTCTACATGTATGTCTGCAGTTTGTTAATCAATCACTTATCGGTTCAGTTTAAGGTAACACTTCTACAACATGCAAAACTTTTAAACTTATTTGAGTTTTTAAAATATGCATAATGCTAAAATGAAAGTGCACTGTTAGCAGCACAGTTCTGGTTATATTGGCATTAGAACATTTTCTACTTCAGCAGCTCAATGCTGCCAGTAGTCACTCACATAAATGCAACAGGACAACTCAAATATCTTATCATTCAAGTCAGCAATTCTGACACTGAACTAGCTGGCAGTATTAATTTAAACATTATATTCAAACAATGCAATGAGCAGTGAGCACACCATATATCCAGTATCTCTAACATTTATTAAAGTACAGATAAATAAAAGACGTACGTGGCTTTTCTTTCAAGATTCTGCAGGTTGCCTTTCAGGCTGTTATATGCCTGTGACTTTACCTTCAAGTCTGCATCAATCTGTGTTACTTGCTGCAAAATAGAATGACACAAAACAGTTATAATTAGAAACGGAGACCACAAGTGGAAAGTTCAGATAAGAATGGTGTTTGAACCAAACATCTCCTGAACCAGATCAGACACCTTTGTATACTCAGTACACTTCGGTGTTTTAAATGTTCACTCACTTGTCATCTGATTCTATCACCACTTGTCAGTAGTCAGTTTTAATTAACCCGAGCAGTAGAAACACCATACACTACAATAATTTTGCAGGGGCGGCATCTGTATATATTCAAAGTATTCATTGAATACCCTCTAAAATCTCAGTTCTGGTTGTATTTCAATGTTTTCCACAAATCTGACATTCGACAAGACATTAATGATGCAATTTTTGCTATTTTCTCCTACAAAATTGCCACTATTTGGACTATAAATATTAAGTATTCAAAACCCAACTTGAATACTTTTACGCTCAGCTGCTGCATAGGTAACAGTATGGATCACCCTGCATCATCATAGCTGAATGCATGCTGGCATACGGTTGCAGTATTCATTCAAAATTTGAATACCATAGTGTAAGTCAGACACCACCCCGTAATTTTGGATTTCATCCAAACCTTCTATTTTTTGGCTGACCTCTCCCAAAGTACACCTGGACTGAAACTTTAACAGGCCAGATATCACTCATAACTTCAAGCAAGAGTATTAAAATTAACACTGAAGATTGTATATCAAAAAAATCAAATTAATAAACCAAACTAGCAATAACAAAATCCATTTTCCACAGACTTAATGCTGATAGTTTGTGGCATGCGTGTAAAAATGAAGTGTCTACCTTATATAGCTCGTTAATCTACAGCATCTAGACCAGGGGTCGGCAAAGTCTGGCCCGTGGGCCAAATCCGGCCCGTGAGTTCCGTCCATCCGGCCCGCGGTACCTTGTCAGTTTTAACATTAAATTCGGCCCGGAAAACGTACCGAACGATGAGCAATTGATTTCACACTGAGTGTGATTTAGTCGCACACTGATAGTCAACGCTGATCGGCTCTCTTACAGTCGTTGACGTGTTGACACTGACTGACTCCCTTTACATTTGACCCTTCGGTCACAATTTAGTCCAGTAAAATTGGGACATTTTTGGTGAAGTTGGAAAAAATAGTATAAAGTTGAAGACTGGTGGAGTTGATCTTAAAACAATCCTGAACAAAATACCAAAAATGTCCACGTTTCCTCTCAGTGCTTTTGCAGTAGTGCACTAAGTTTTGCTGAACAATTCAGTACCAGTATTTTACTGAATGAAGCAGGTCGTTCCACACAGCAGGAAAAGATCAAAAGAAACCACATTTAGTATTCATGATGAGGGGCATGGGCTAGTCCACAGTTAATTCTTTCACGTAAAATTTATCTGTCCGGCCCACAGCAAGTTCCTTGGGGGCTCATCCGGCCCTCAGCCCCAAAAAGTTTGCCGACCCCTGATCTAGACAGACCTTAATACAACTCATTGCATTAGAAAATAGAATTTCTGATGCACAAGTTACAACAGGCCTAGCAACCGTCAGTGCAGTAGTGCACTAAGTTTTGCTGAACAATCCAGTACCAGTATTTTACTGAATGAAGCAGGACAGGTCGTTCCACACAGCAGGAAAAGATCAAAAGAAACCACATTTAGTATGATTTCTTGGCTTAAAAGGTTTTTCACTGTCTTTCTCATTTCTCCCACTTAACAAGCCTATTCCCTCTTTCTGTCTCTCACCTTATAACCAGCATTGTTCTGAATAATACAGAAAGTCATTTATAACTCACTCTTTGTTTGATTTTATTTAACTAGGAACCGCCTTTCTGTTTACATGATGTGGATATGCGTTTGACTCTTCTTCTCAATAAATGCTGTTGTCGTCATGCATTATTATAGGTTTCGTTGTCATGATATTTTTGTATTTATTTCTAACTAGCTGTAAGTACCCGTCCTCCGGCCGGAGATTTATCGCGCTGTGTGTTCTATTGTCTCGGCCCTGTGGGCCTCTGTTCGCAGTATTTATCTCGAATTCTCTCGGCCCTTACGGGCCTCTCGGCCCTTACGGGCCTCTGTCAGGATTTTCATTAGCTACCCGCGCTCTATTGTCTCGGCCCTGCGGGACTCTGTCCGCCGTATAGCGCTCGAATTCTCTCGGCCCTTGCGGGCCTCTGTAAGAAATTGGCATTCACCAGGTGGCGCCAAATATTTATTGTCGAATTCTCTTGGCCCTTGCGGGCCTCTGAGCGCTTCGCGCTTGAATTCTGTCGGCCCTTGTGGGCCTCTGTAAGGAGTTTTATTAGCATTCGCCAGGTTGCGCCACATGACCGTGACCTTGACTAAAACACTCCCCGAGTCAACATGAGTCCCTATGCCAAGTTTGGTCTTGATCGGCCCAGACGTTCGGCTGGCCATCGCCCGCATACAGACAAACAGAAAGACAGATAAACATAACGCCTTTTATATGGTAGATTAACTGATATAGTCTGTTTCAGCTGACAAATATGACACATAGCATGTTGAGACAAAGATGCAACAAAAATTATGACAGACTACATTACTACATACAGTGATCTCACCTTAGAAATAATGTCACTGATGTTCTTCAGTGACTGTTTTATTGGATATTTGGCAAGATCCCACTGAAATTTGGTCATATACTGTGGTAACGACACTGCACAAACATACAACTTCACTTAAGTGCTTAACAACTAAATGTTACACATACAGAATACACAATACATGCAACTCATTATGTAGTGAATACTCTATCTCAAGTGCACAGCATGGACATTGGACATTCATGCTGAAATGGCTAAACATATGCCCAGCCTAATTTATTTCACTATTTCTAACACCAGTTCCAAATGGCTAGACAAAATCATGAAAATATTTGCTACTTATTCACAGAAGTACATAGAGAAATAAGAAAAACACATAAAACTAATATGTACACAGGTATGCAATATGTAACAAAATAACAACGATTATCAATATATGTTACTTACTGCCATTAACAGTAAGGCTTTCTTTCAACTTGTCACGCTCGTCTTCCAAGACTTCACCGAGATAATGAACAATTTTATGCACAACACTGCATCAATTCATACAATGCACATACACAATATGGACAAGGAGTACACTGAATTATAAATGCAAAAAATATACCAATATTATATATTCAGTCTGGCAACTGCGCAGGTACCGCATTCCTCAGATTCCTAGTGTACAAAAAATTACAACTTAAAGTGAAAACTTATTATAATAAAGCTGAAAGCCTTACTAATAATAAACTGTATATAAAATTTCACCACTAATTTGTCAACAGTTGTAGCAACTTGTACCTCACATGATGTAAAACTTGGCTATTAACTTAATATTGGCTCTTAAACCTTGGCTCTTCAGGAAATCATATCCGGACATAATCAATCATCAGAACCAACAGTCTTTTATACACTTTACAGTTAACCTTGAAGTAGCGCTGCTACTTAGGCAATATTGCCCTGATTGATTGATTTAGTTTATCACATTTTAGTTTACAGTATAACAATGGCATCTACAAAAGCAACTGAAAGCAATAACATCAAGTACCTTTCTACAAATGGATCTAACTTTCCAAGCTCGTCTGACAACCCAACCAGCACATCAAGAGTGCCAACCTGGTAACAAATGCACCAACAGAAGGACTGAATTTGCACTAATGCTGACTCTTTAAGTACTAGTTACCAAAATAACATTGACGTCAACACACTTCAGACATTGGGGGGGGTCCTCACCTTTCCTTCTTTCCCCTCCATCTTCCCTCCCCTTTTCCCTCCCTCCCCTTTCGCAATCCCATCCCCCTTAATCCAGCTAGGGGGTCTGGGGGAGCGCTGTAAGCTCCCCCAGTGGGTCTGGGTGGAGCCCGGCCACCAAACGCATTTTGGTGCATTTAGAGGTAAAAATGAAGCATTTCAGGGGCCAAATTTCTTGTATTTTTAACAGGCAGAACTTAAAGGTACTGCTATAGACTTGTTCTATGACAGCAGTAACCACGCAATCAATTATATTGCCAAAAATAGTGCATCGTATGCGTGATTGCATGGGAATTATTGCGGTGGTCCAACACATTGATGAACCCCTGGAGGTCAAATAGTGGGGGGTCCGGACCCGTGACCTCTGCGGCGTTGACGCCTATGCAAAATACATGGTGTATATACAAATAAAACACCCAATTATTATCACAGCAATCAATTAAGCTGGAATTTTTACTACTACAAAAAATATCACACCATACTAACTTTACATTGAAACACTATAGTAAATACCTTCAAATCTGGAATGTGAAACTTAAAATTGGTGGAGAGATTTGCCTGCTTAGATGTAACACTGTTCATTACATCCCATGTTTGCTGGCAAGTTCTTTCACCAGGAGCACTGATCAGCCAAAACTCCGTCAAATCAAACAGTCTCCGATCAGCATCCATTCTGCAGGAATCTAAATAAAGTTACACACACTTGCACTATGTGACAGTTGTTAACATCATCAAAATATCAGATTAATAACTGTGACAAAATTAGACAATCTTTGCAAAGTGTGCAAGAAGTTTTTAATATTCATTTTAGACCCTACTTAAAATTGTGTTCCTAACTACAGCCACAAACATACTACCAAATATTTACTTCTAGCTTCAATATTAGTGCAGTCACTGTCAACCAAATGTACATAAATATTGTTTTTAAAGTACAACTCCAAAAACCAGTTACATGCTGCTGTCACTGAACCAGAGCCAATAAACCACATGACAACTGCATGAGTGTAAATATTACACATTATAAAAACTGCAATAAAAGTAGTCATGGTCACTTATACTGATAGCACGTTTTAACATTACCTGTATTCCACAATACCAGTAATTTAACTTAAGGTTTATCAACTGTTTTAAATGATCCTTTAGCCCAGTATCTAACGGTTTGTCTATTTCTTAATTCCTATAACACTCCAACTCCATTCTAACATTCCACAGACTAATTCTAATTAGTGGTAGTTAATAAAACATTAAAGGTCTGTTTCCATTTCAGCTGCACTGTGCTAGTGATATGCAAAGATTTGCAGCAATATGTCACCATGTTATGAATATGCTGAAATATGCAGCTCTAGATACAGTGATCAAGGGGGAAGATACTCATTATCTTTAATATTCATGACTCAGTTAAAAATGGTTGAAATGGATGATGATGAAATTTTAAGTCAAGTCAATGTTATTGATGAAGGCAGATGCGGTGTGTCTGTCTGTATCTCCCACTGGTGTCTTGCTTTCATTAAGTTGACAATTCACCATTAAACTTTTAGCTTTATGCCTCTTCTAACCATCAAGTTTACTTCATACTGCACTGTCAATTGTACTGGTTGAAGGTTAGAGGAGGCTTAAAGCTAAAAGTTTAATGGTGAATTGTCAACTTAATGAATTTAGTGTGAATTGAATTTAAACAAAAAAACTAGCAAGACACCAGTGGGAGATAGAGACAGACACACCACTGGTGTCTTGCTAGTTTTTTTTATAAATTCATGACCATGCCAGCACTGTGTGCAGAGTACTGCCTATGCTGGTATTAGTGAGTGAGTGCGAGCATTCGAACTAAAATAGTTCCCTGTCTTTAGAATATCTCTGACTGTTCTATACACTTTGTAACTAAGGATGTAAAGCAACTTTCGATTGATCGATAGTTGACCGAATTAATCAACTATCGAATAACGTTTCCGCTTAACTGGTAGTCAAATTTCTGTGAATGTACACAACACACCCACACATTCGTTGTTTGCCTATTACCAAAGCATGCGATGAGCGTGAGACAACAGTACGGTGGCCTTACAAAACATGACACGACCACCTGCTGTTTCCGGGGGAAGCCACAGGCAGCGTGTCTCCCAACTGATGCCGATGCATATCAGATATCAGACCACCCATAAGGTGGTCTAGAGGACCATGGTGGTCTGCCAGTCAGTCAGTCAGACAGCTACAGTAGATCGTGGGAACACGCTGTTTGATCTTTCCGCCATGGCGTCGGCAGCAACGTCGCCCACCGTTTGTCTTTCCCAGGCATGGTACACCACAGAGCACCACAGCTGGCACCGTAACAAGAGACTGCGTTGCGACGGCGGGCGGCGTGGTTGGTACCAGACTGTGACAGCGTGTTGAAATTTTGATTATCGATTATTAACCGGTTAATACACAATCGATTATCGACCATGGAAAAAATCTGAAAGTAGTATCCTTATTTGTAACCCGAAATACAATATCTGGCTCGAAGGTCTGCCAAGGACACATGTAGTTTATTGGACTCTATTCAATAACCATAACCCTAGCCCTAAACATAATCCTAACCCTAGTCTTAACCCAACCAGGTAAGATTCGATGCTTGTAATATGTGGTCCCATAAACTCCACTCTAACCAGTCTGTCATTCCAAAGGTTAGGGTTAGACTTAGATAAGGGTCAGTATTAGGGTTAGCAACGACATTGCAGACGGCCCGCAATCACCAGTCTTACTGTGTTTAGGTTTCATGAGTTCATGCTGCAACAGAGGTGCCTATTACGTTAGTCTGCGAAAGGCACGCTATTCTACGGGATTACCTCTGTCATATACCAAAGATGAGTTCTATCTAGTCAACTTCTGCAATCTTACAATCCAGTCAATTTGTATCATATCAGTCAAACGTCACAGCCTGTCGTTCATACCGATTTCCATCCGCCATTGCATTTTTATTAACGAAACTGAACGTACCTATGCCTAAACCAAACACGGATATCAACACTAGATAACAATTGCAAAACTTATACCAATTCACATAGCTAAAAACGATACAAATAAAGTGTAAATATTTACGTAATTTCACCACCACCTCCGTCCACTTCCGGTAATCAGCATTCAGCAGCTGGTTCTCTTACTCCAAATTGCTTCGACCTTGAGGTAAGGTAACGATGAGCCGTCGGAAGCAGGCCGATGGCCTCTTTTTTTCTCGACTACAGTAATAGTTTCCATTTTCCAGCACTAAAATTTTCAACATATTGTGAACAAAATTATTACATGTAACTTCCGGCAGCAAGTGGAGTAGTCATTAGCTTTAACATTTTCAGGTTATTATGACCTACCTATGCAAAGCAAGATGTTTTTTTGCCGCAGTATGGTTGTTGGTTTGTCTGTCAGGATGAATTTTCGTGAAATTTCTGCGAGTAGATACTGAACAAGTTTTAATTAATTAAACATTGTGAGTAATCTGGATGGCCTACATTCTGTTTCCACAATTTCACATCACATAAAGTGTCTTGCAGGTATGCAGTAGAATTAGGCCTAACTGCTAGGCTAATTAATTGAAATCTGCTTTCATGGGCTATGTAGGTGGTAGGCCTACCGCAATTGGGCAAAACCACTATGAGAAACTCCAATACTAGATCAGTGATTACTTCTGATATCTGCACACAAGTTCAGCTTTGGTAGAAATTGCACTCTTCGAGTGCTTTCCACTTCCAGTCAATATCATACCAACCATACTATACTTATCTAAATGATAAGAAAAGAAATTAAATGGTGCTGTGACTGCTGTGCAGTGTGCATATCTCACAGTGAATCATCTGTGAATGACAGTAACTGAAAACCTTTAGTTAATCATACATTGCAAACAGCACACATATGCAGAGATTTTAGTAACATCAACACCTGATACTAACTGTAAACCAGTCAGCATGATTTCAACGCAGGTCAACCACGATGCTGACGCAGGATGAAATGTTAGCTTTCAATATTATAGCAGCAGACCAAAGAAAACTAAGAAAAGGTAATTAGATGGATACAACAAGACTATGTAAGATGTTGAAAATGATGGAATCAGAGGATGAGACTTGACCAAGACAGTCAGAAGTGCAGAAGTTTCTAAACGGTCAGATGCTGGTAAACTGTCCATTACAGTGTACAGCTTACTGCTAACATCGTCTTCATGATTTCTTTGGTGATGCCGAGGCAGCAACGAGAAATGACAAAGACAATGACAGCAATAAGCTTCAGACTGTAACACTATGAGCACTGGACAATTTACCAGCATATACACTTATAGATGTACACTGGAACTATTCTGCTGTTTGCAGATCATTAAAATATAGATGTTTCAGAAAACGTATACAAACATACAATCAGTTCAATTGTAAAATAAAATATAGTCTCTATTATGTATAGATGAAATTATTTCCAGGTCAAAACAATATCAGTGGCAGTTCTAGCTCAACAAAACGGGGGAGGGGGAGGTGCAATGATCCCAAGGCTTGATGGTCTTGACGGACTACTGTTGCTACTAGTAGGCTACTATTCATGAATGTCCCCATATTTTGTTACATGCCAAACTGGGGATGCAAAGCCAAAATCTTGGGTGCATTTGCACCCCCTGCTCCTACCTAGAACCGCCACTGCCATATACATAACAGTATAAGGAAAACAGCTTGCTTTAGGTAGACTTAAATAATATTCTGCAGACAAGTTGGAGACAAATCATGATATGGTGATGTTGTCACATTAGTGATGACCTATAGACATCAAATCCAAGTTGATCTTATAGTAGACGTAAGGATGGTATTCTGATGATGCCGTGAGGCCAGGAACTGTCGACAGCTGCAACACAGAAGCCATTTATTAATACTAATATAAATACTAACATAGCAATAGTAACTGAAAAGCAACTGCTTTTTAGCAAATGCTCACAAATCATGACTGTAAATAACGTACATATTTTCTACATAATAATCTGACAACAAATACTGCACTCAAGGTTTTATTAATGCAAACCAACAAATCCACGATAAAGCATGTATTGATCTTGCTGGCAGTATATGAAGGAGATTTAATGAAATTGTAACAATTATAAACCCATATCATTAGATTGTAAATTGGAATTCCCCTTTCCATATTTATTTGGCAGCATATCACTCTTCTGCAAAAAAACGCACAAAAACTTCTTAAACAAGAAAGCGCAGCTTACGTCAAGGTTAGCGCGCGACAGTCCCGCCACCTGGCAAATACATTTGAAGTAGCTGCGATAGAATGTCAACTTGGTTAGCTACCTAGCGAAAGCGTCAGAACTACGAAAATAGATTGTTTCCCACAACCCACCATTGTTTGACACCCCCGCTC
>Ga0209781_1000522_pt1 | contig 10170 bp, 8 predicted proteins | sample WorMetHERISLAND1_3_FD_187386 | JGI IMG/M metagenome (GOLD analysis project Ga0209781, IMG submission 187386) | Marine gutless worms symbiont microbial communities from Max Planck institute for Marine Microbiology, Germany - Olavius albidus HERON... | ecosystem: Host-associated > Annelida >...
TCCACAGTGCCTCAACGGGCGTGCACCATCCTATTTGGCTGATGAGTGCCGCTGGATCCGCCACCGCCAGGCCGGTCTTAGATCGTCGTCGGACATGATGAAACTGGACGTTAATCCACCGACCAGAACGACGTTTGGCGACCGATCGTTTGCTGTCAATGGACCACGTGTCTGGAACAGTCTACCGGCGTCAATTCGTGACCCATCATTGTCACTCACTGTTTTTCGTAACAGTCTCAAGACTCATCTGTTCATCCAATAGATGTGGCGTTTGTGATTCGGAACGCATGCCGGATAAATACTAACTAACTAACTGTTGTTGAACGACACCCTTACCTGACATACGATTAGATAAAAAAGATTAACGGCTAAACGGCCCTAATACTTCTCCTTCAGTCTTTGACGCTGCTGGTCGGCTGACAGGAAGGGCAACTGAAGCAATGGAGAACACAGTAATTCCCAAATGGAGACCAAGCCTAACTGGGAAAAGTAGGCGGGTTAATAAAAACACAAAAGTAGCATTATTATAAACACTAAATGGCACGTGACTCACCGGTATGATTCAGTACACAGTTGTTGCTAGCTGCAAGCGTATTGTTGGCGTCTGTCCGGCCGTCAGGCTGCAGAATACAACACTTGGAATGTAACCGACAGAGCTGATCACCAATCTTCACCATCAAGTCACCATCGGACAAGCACTGCACGATGCTGCCAACCTTGCCGACAGTCTGAAATGTGACAACATGACACACATACAGTTACATGTTATTCACATTAACACACACTGTACATCATTACATGACCAATAAAACTATATCAAACTGCTCTTTATGGCAGACAAAAAACATTTGCAAATTTCAGGAACAGTGGCAATCAACAATAGTATAACTAAAGATTTTTTCACATGCAGCAGATACAGTAAGTACACAGGAAACGGTTTCTGAAAGCAAAACACGGAATTAAACAAAATTTTATGGAATAAAACATTTTAACTTTTAACAACTGAAACTTCTTCATACGTTAAGTGCTTTTATGCTGTTAGTTGAGAGACAAGAATGTATTCAGCCTGTGAAATCTGACACCAGCAACTGTGCTTTGAGAGGCCTCCGGAGAACTCAGCAAAACCCGGAGTATCTATATAAAATCAGGCCGGCTAGCAAAACAGTTAACTTGTTAAAATTCTTCAATGATTATTCTTGTGAGATTAATTTGCATACATTTGTACTGCCAAAAAGAAGCACATACGGTGGCGTTCTTGACCATGTCAGTGCGACTCTGTGGTAGATCTCTGCTTGTTGCTGCTGTAGCTGCTGGGTTCTCAACGACTCTTATAGTATCTCCAACTTCAAAATGGTTCACCTACAACAACAGATGCCATTCTTTACAATATACTAACAAAACCCGCTTAGTACATGTTATTCTCTACCACCTCCTTCTACCCCCTCGCAACATTTCTACAATTTCCATGCTACGTTCTAGCACACCTCTCCCTCGCCCAACCTCACGCACACAAAAGTTCAAATCATTTGTAAATTTTCCCGTCAATAATTACCAATTACCTAAATAAAACTAGTTAGACCCCTGCAGTAGTATCTTTGTTTTTTATTATGTACTGTGTTTATTGTTATTACATATCTGTATTTGCATTTGTTTCGTTATTGCTTCTTTTAACTTGTTATCCAGCTATTCAGCTACCCAGCCGCAAGTGTGTAATAAACTCAGTGTTCAGTATGTTCATTAAACCTATAATTGAAACTTTTAAATAAAGTGTGACAGAATTGATCTAATGACACCATGATAAGACAATAAAAACAAACGCATCCTGCGAAACAAACATATTTAACCTTGGTAAGTGACATGGCATGAAACGTCCAGCGATTGTTGGCGCCGTCGTATTGCACGCGAATGTCACCTCGGTCTGTGATACGATGAACCGTGCCAATCTTACCTATGCACTGCACAATCAAACCACACACAGTTAACCACAGCGACAATGTCTGCAGACTTCCACAGACTATTACCACTCAAATAACAATTACATAATACAACACACTGTGTGTAGTACAATATACATATGCCGTGGCTGTGAAACTCATATTGCAATTCTAGGTAATGCTAATAGGTCAAAACCAAACTCGATACAAACATCTAACAATGAGTCAAAATATGAGTGTGAATGTTACGGAACGAAGAAATGAAACACAGAACAGTCAGAACAGTTCCAGTGCTCGCACACTGCTGTTTAGGTAACGGTGATGATCCAATAATTTTCAAAAGTTCATTTCTGGAGGCCAGCCTAATCTGCAGTTCATTCATTCATTTCTGGCATGCACCACTATGAGTGTGTAGTGCCAAACATAGACATCAATCTCCAGAGTGGGCGATTCTGAGCCAAGTTGATTGCTTCGTTCAGGGAGAGGTTAAATGATTCCAGGTCCTGCTGGATAGTCTTCATCCATGTGGTGCGAGGGCGTCCTGGTGGTCTCCTCCAGTTCTCCAACGGGGATCTATTCAGATCTTCTTTGCATCTGTTTCGTCTGGAAGACACTCAATGTGGCCGAACAGGGAGAGACACCATGCTTAGACAATGGCTGAGAGGGGTCGTTGCTCAGTTAGTCTGAGTTAGTCTAGCAAAATTGGCCAGTTAAAAAATCAAAAGTAGCAGCAGTACTAGTAGTACAAACAACATAAAGTTATGTGACAGCTTCAGAATTGGTACAACTTAAGTGACTATACAGGATGTACACAAATACTTCTACATGATACGTACATCGGCCATCTTTGGATGCCAGCCTCCATGGCCCTCTTGCATTGCCTTCAAAACGTCAACGTCGAGATCAACTCGGACTTTGTCACCAATCTTGAACTTCAACTGAATGGCAGTTGCCGATGCCACTTCCATCCCATCTCCTGCAAATCACAACATCCAAGTCCAAGCAGTCTACTACAAGTCTCATTAAAATAAAGAAACAAAGCCCGCATTAACCAACAACACAGTAATGAGCTCATGTGTTAACAGTTAACGTGCAGTTAGCAGTTTAATCAGACACCTGCAACTTAAGAAAGTAAAAACACCGAAGCAATGTCAAATTAATTTTTGTAATTTACTTGGTCACAATAAGGCATTATATATGTCTCATATGTCTCAAAGAAGGGAAGGAAAACCGTTACAGAAAACCCGTCTCTGAAATGACCTATAATGTGTTCAGTGGGACGTTAAACCCTGCACAACCCCAACATATGTCTCAAATAAATTATGTACTTTATGTATCATCACACAACTAAATATAAATTACATACTGAAGATATAAACATATCCTAGACAAATCTAACTGCTTTTGTCTACAAAAATAATCAATCAGACTGACTAACAACATAACGAAAAGTGGTTCATGTCTGCCAATATACCAAAATTACCGAATGGTCCACAACATTGTCATCTATTCTAAAGTTTATTTCTAAAACTTTGTGTATTTAAGGAAAAAGGGATGACAACCCCATTTTACATTATACCATCAATCTAGCTGGCTGTCCATACAATGGTGTTGTTAAACCAATCAGCCTTACCGAGCTTCAGCAAATGATCTCGGTAATAGAAGCCACCACCAGCATCCTGGATGTATTTGAGATCAATCTTTCCTTTGTGGCCGAGACGGTAGACATTGGTTGATCCGCTATCCCAGGCAATGTTTGCAACACTACGGCCGGACTCGTTGTCCCAACCACGTATGTCCAACACTCGACCTTGCTTCCCACAGCCACCTACAAGCAATTTCACTCCCACTGAAACTCTTGCAGTAAATCCAGTCACAATTCTACTCGTAACTGCATTTCAACATACTGTTGCATGCAAGACTGGTATAAACGCGGCCACAAAGTCCTTTAAATACCAATATACCAAAATTACCAATAAAGACAATGCAGCAAAACTGCTCCCCCTACTACCACCACTACTACTATTTTCAATTTTTGTTTAGCCAGCCAATTTTTCCACAGTTACTGGTACTCAACATTAGGCTCACTGCCTAAAACAGAACTTTTGGCAAACAGCCATAGATCTAACTATTCAGCAAAATTTTTAACACTAGCCTACTTCACAAATACAAACTGAAATAAAAAATATGAAACTGAATAACTATTTGACAGGACCAGCTTCTGTTATCAGCAAAGAATCAAAAGAACAAAGTTAGAGACTTCAAATACTGAAGATCAAACTGTCCCAACCATCAGTTCAAGGGAGTTTCCAGTACATAAACGACAGTAGTACATACCATCCTGGTCACCCCAGTCCCAGTCTGGTCCACGAACCACGACAGCACCCACAAAAATTCCTTTTGCTTCAACTTTCACTGCTTTACTTCTTCTGCCGACCTTCACACTGACCACACACACACACACATGTAATCAAGTAATCAAAGTGTGACCAGTAATTAACAGGAAAACAAATAAAACTAGACTAAAAGAAGATAAAATGACAGATAAAAAAGAACTAATACCAGTAATCAGTCTAAGAATGCTGGCTGGTACAGTAATGTTTTAAGATGTCATTTCAAAGATGCAGTGGTAGATAAATGAAGCAGCAACAGAGGTAAACTTGTTCCAGGCAGCCAGTCTGGCATACGATGCAGTAAGTTAGTCATGTGTCACCATAAGTTTAGCAAAATGCTAAATCCATTTATCATTGTCATGTTCAAGTGTCCCACAACCAAATGCCAATGTTTTCCCAGCCCACACAAGTTGACAACCATACCGACTTTCATACGACAAAAACAATATTTCATGCTATATTGTGCTGCTAAGAGGGTTTAAAGTTTTTATGTGCAGTTTCTGCGTCCATGTTTACTATTAAACCACAGTAGCAGCCAGTGCAATAACAAGTAATTGATTGATTGAAGTGTCCAGACCTCAACTTCTGATCTGCTCCCACCACCCACTTCAGTGAGTGAAACTTGACACCTGCACAGACATTACTGTAAGTGATGCCGGCCAGCTGGGTAGCAATATGAACTCCGCGTGTTGAGGTGCTGGCCATAATGCTCGATCTACCAGAAAAAATTTGTTCCGACCCCCATATAAGTTGACCCCTGACTTTCAGAGCAAAAATGCTGTCTAAAATTTTTCGACTTATATGCAACTATATATGGCAGTAACTATTAGATTCGATTTAATCGAAAATTTTGAATATTCACACGGCACTAGGGTGATGCACTAACCCAGACTGTGTGGAGCATGTGGAGCCATAGCGGATAAACTGATGATTAATGTCATGTTTATCACTCATGTAGCAGCAGTCACACAGATTCAGCTCCGGACATTGAACGCATCTCCATCGCGTGCCCAGAATGCCCTGCTGTTTGCATGACTCGCAGCTTATGTTCATATGTTTTACACCTGCACATTGCAAACACAACACACATGTATCAAGCAGTCACTGTAGTATGGCCAGTCGGATTTCCCAGCATCTGCACTAGAAAAAAAGGTAAAGGAGCGTATAGCTGTTAATGATTCCCATCTCACAGCTACGGGACGTCACTTGCCATATAAGCTGGTACTCGATTTACCTACCCCGGAGGGATGGAAGGCTGAGTTGACCTAAGATACCCGGCAATACACCGGCCGGGAGTCGAACTCGCGATCTTTCGATCACTAGTCCGACGCCCTACCACTACACTCAGGCGCGGGCCTCAGGCGCGTCAACACCAGTCGTTCTAGTATTTTCGATATGGTTGACAAGTTGGATATCAGCCTGTAGTTCACTGGTGATGAGCTGTCGAGACTGGCCTTCTTCAGCAGCGGCAGTACCTGGGCACGCTTGTAACAGGACGGGAACTTGCTGGTCTGGAACGACAAGTTGTCGAGCCTGGCGATGACAGGAGCGAACACGTCCGCATGACTTGAGTAGCGAGCACGGCAGTACGTCGAGCAGCAAGGACTTGGACGGCATCTTGGACAGCAGTCGACGTACCTCGTCGTCCGTCACCAGCAGGAACGACGACAGCGCCGGACCGACGTGAGGTCTGGTCGCGATCTGACGACAAGGCAGAGACTGCAGCGCTGACGTGATATTTCCTCGGATCTGGTTGACTTTCTCAACAAAGAACTGGCTGAACTTACAGGGCATACGCCCTACAATCATTCTATCACGTTTATGACAGTCACACACTGAAACACACAGAAAATGCTACAACTGCATTGCACATTTCACAGACGGCTGTATAGCAAAATTGATACCAAAACGCCAGAAAAACTAATACAACAATATTTACCAGTAGGAGCTTGATCATAGACTCTCAAGTCGTAAAATCCTTGATAGCCAACACGGTAATTGGTACGAAAACCCGAGTCCCACTGCACCACAACAGTCTTATCTGGTGTATTGCTTTTGCTTGACTTTCCAATTTCAACCACAGTACCCACATGACCCTCGCCGCCGTCTTGGTTTTGCCATTTCCAGTCAGGACCCCTGACAACTCGCAGTCCGAGTTCCATTAAAAGCAGCTTCGACGAAATACGCTATCAGTTCATATACCGCAGCGCACAACGTAAGAGGTGTACCCGACCTCAGTCCACGTAACAGACCAAACCACCCGCTTAGCACAACACAATGCGTGAGTGTAGCATATAATATACGTCGCAAATGACTAATTAGTACGTGGATAGTTTTTTTTATTATCTACGGAGTGCCTCAATCTCTCATTTTGGTTGTTAAAAAAACAACAATAACAACTTCCATATTAAAAACAAGCAGTTAAGGTAGCGTGGAAGACACAACACGATAGCTGGAGTATTGCAGCTTTAAAAATAATTTAAACGTATTAATTATAATTACATCAAACCAGACATACAAGACTTGACATTCAATTTCAACAAGACAAAAATATGAAAAAAAGACAATGGTGAAAACATGGGTGATAAGTTGATCTATTGTACTGTTGATCCTAAATATGCCTCTCTGTCGGTGGGAAATTCCGAGATATTGAAGGATTTCCCACACGTAATAACGTTAATGTGCTATTTTGGGATGATTGGATCATGCTATTAGTAGTCGTTTTGATTGCGCAAACAGTGTAGTAGCAGAATTGTACGCGTGAAGTATACATTATTCCGACATGGATGACACAGAATCAGGATTTAGGATTAATGTACGTAAACATTTTGACATGTGTAGTCATTTTAAAATCGTTTTCAGTTTAAAGTGTCTGCGGAAATGGCTGTTGATAAAGGGCAGGTGCAAATAGGATAGATTGAATCTGCTGCGTTGAGCTGATCGCAGAGCCAATCTGTAGATTAAGCTGATCTTCAGGTGGCTGAATTACCAAACTGAACATAAAAGTCTGAATATGTACATTTTATATGCAACAGATTTAGTTACACAACACAAACTGAGTACACGACCACAAATGATCAGAGTTGTAGTCTCAGTCTCCATTTTTTGGTCTCGAGACTTATTTTTCAAACATCTCTGTCTCGGCAAAATGTGGGAAGGTCTCGGCCTCGTGACACCTCTGCCTTGTCGCAAGTTTTAACTTGTTTCATTGTCTCAGGCGTTCTCATTCACCAGTTTAACTGCCTCCATATTTCCTGTACTCGCTATAGAGATATGTTAAACTTGTTCACAGATAATGTATGGCTTGATTGTAATGGAGTTGTCTGTGTGTTTACAGCTGACACGTCTGGCGGATCACCTGACATGCCCGGTGTGTATGGGCCGACTGCAGCACACACACATGACAGCGTGTGGTCATCGCTACTGTGAAAGCTGCATTCGTGAATGCATCGACAGACTGCGGCGCTGTCCATGTTGTAACGCTGCACTGCAGCATCATCAGCTCATCAAAGATGCTCAGTTCGATGCACTAATAGGTATCAATATGACATTATTGCTGTTAATAGCTAGTGTTAAAATTGATATAATTACTCACGATCGCGTAAATATGGCAACAAATTTAATCATATGTGCTATACAGGCATATTGTGTCATTATTTTACTTACTGTTCTGTTTGTATCTTTTTATTCTGCTTGACTTCTGTAAACTGGCATTATCGAGTCATCAGTTTGCAAGTACTTACTGCTACTTACTTATTCCTTGTCACTCCCAGTGGAACATAGATCACAGATAACTTGTCTTCATCCAGCTGTATTATGAAGTGGAGGATGTTAAACTTAGCAGGCCAAATAAAACATGGGAGGAGATAGTCGGTGAGTTCTGGAGAGGTTAGCGTTTAAACAAGGAAGACACATTGATTAATAGTAAACGCAGATTAATCAATTGCTAACTAGATGGATACTGGTGACAGTCTGTGATCAACTTCTTTGATAGATCTGATACTCAAGCACCTAGGTTGTCAGTGATTAAGGCCATAGGAAGAGTTTGTTCTCGGTGTTTTTCATTTTAGTCTTAAAATATCAGAAGATAAACGTTTCATTTGTGCAAATCTGGTGTAGGGTGGTCTACTCTATGCAGTCCTGAGTCTTAGGCTGCAGTGTGAGCCCAACAGCCATCCCCAGAAGAATCCCAACACTTACTGGGTAGTAAATAGTCATGGCAGGAACAGCAAAGAAGAGTGCAGCTACCCTTGCTCATGTGATTAACACATCGATCGGGTCGAACTGACCCGACCAAATGATTACTTATACCCTGAGAACAGTACAGCGAGGCTTACCGGAGATCAAAGGATTTTCAGACCCCACAAGGAACTACCCAACTGGGGTAGTCTTATCGGATCAGTAGGATGCTACACAAGTAGAGACAGTTCACCAATTTCACCATGATCTAGAGCCAACCATGGCATGGTAGAATCCCCACTGGGTTTTGAGCCACTCAGCATACAAGAAAACCAGAGTCCCGAATTGATTCATTTGGTTTAAAGGAAATCTCGAACATGCAGTAAGCTACAGGAATCGGCAAAACTTTGAAAGTGAATCCTGACAGATTATGATGTCAAGTCAGCACCATTAACTGGCTGAGAGATCAGCTGATTTATACAGCTGCCCCTGAGGGCTGAGGTAGTTCATTTTCTCACACATGCTGGCTAGGAGGACTTGGTCTCAAGCCTCATATTCCGTGAAAACAGAGGGATCTCATTTAGACATTTAGATAGTGTGGTGGCAGAGGCTATAAAAAACACATAATGAGTTATTAACCCATTTCCATCCAGATCTCTGATTTACCAGGAGAATGGCTTAACTATTTTATACATTATATTAGTTATCAGCAGCTGATGGTGTTCACTTCACAACAGATGGAATTATTATTTCCAGTCTGTATTTTAGGTGTATTTGATGTATTTTAGATGCGATAAAGCTTGAAGAGGCTGCAGCAGAGAAGCGATACTTTGACGGATTAATCCATGACGGTATGTTGCTGTGACTGCTGTATATTAATCACCGAGCTTTATTGCTATGTGTTGTCGTTAGTTAGTTAGTTAGTTAGTTAGTTAGTTAGTTAGTTAGTTAGTTAGTTAGTTAGTTAGTTAGTTATTAAGGTGATTTATACCCGGTGCCTAAGATCAATGAGTCACTAGGTGCCGCAGTGTAAACTGAAAAGAAAAATGTCTTTAATTGTCTCTTGGAAGTTGCGAGTGTCTCGGATTGACGCAGAGGCCCTGGCAGACTGTTCCTTAGTCTTGGTCCAGCTGCAGCGAAGCTACGATCGCGGAGTTTCGTCCTTGTGCGTGGCACCACGAATGTCGGAACATTGGCAGAACGTAGTCGTCTGCCGCTGCTCACTTCACTGTGTGTCTGTGTATCTGTTGCAAATTAATAGTTCATGTCGTGATTGTGGAAAAAATATGATTACATGAGGCATTGAGTTCTGTTGTATCATTCCCAGTTGCATACTTAAACTTTTGGCAAGCAGTCGGTCTGTGTGCAGAAATATTTGTAGCTGCTATACTGTTAATGAAAATGTTCTGTAGATTTTATCTCATTCTACGCAGGCTACCTCCCAGGCTATGAAAATATGTATATTGTATATGCTGCTGACCTGTTAGACCAACAGTGGCTGAGCAGATGCTTGTGTATTAAGCTGACAGCCCAACAGGTAGCCTGTGCTAGACTGGTGGGTCTGTGGATCTGTCATTATTGATGTAATTGTGCGCAAAGTTATAATATTTGTAGCTGCTATACTGTTAATGAAAATGTTCTGTAGATTTTATCTCATTCTACGC
>Ga0209781_1000523_pt1 | contig 10167 bp, 5 predicted proteins | sample WorMetHERISLAND1_3_FD_187386 | JGI IMG/M metagenome (GOLD analysis project Ga0209781, IMG submission 187386) | Marine gutless worms symbiont microbial communities from Max Planck institute for Marine Microbiology, Germany - Olavius albidus HERON... | ecosystem: Host-associated > Annelida >...
TCCCATTTCTTGGATTACCGCCGTCTGTTACAGATAAGTGGTTTTCACGGAAACAAACTAAGCTGGTACCCTGTTCTAATAAATCTGACAAGGCAATTTTATATCCGTAGACTGAACATGTATTGACGATTCTCTGTACCAAAAATTATTAACATTGGTCCTGATTTGTTGGAGATATTTGAAAATTTCACAAGTGTCCGGTTTTTTTTGAGACACAGTGTACATGTAGGTTGTACTGTAGACTTCTTGGCAAGGTTCTGAATATAGTTATCAACAAACGTACCACACTAGTTGCAATTTGCAATGACTGTGTAGTTAGCACATTGACAAATATGACTACATACATTATAGTTGTTTGAATGAAAATCTTGGGCGATACATTTTCCGTGTTTTTTATGTTGTAGTTTCGAGGCAGAGTGACATCAGTGTGATAACCGCCTCACTGCTTCATACGGCAGAGAGTGCGAGTTTTGTTTTCATCAAAACTGAGAAGTTTATACTTTAACACTGCTGTCCCTAACAACTGAAGTGTCATAAGCAGTGCTGTGTTTGAGAATGAGAAATGTTTGGATACAGTACAGTGTATTGTTGAAGTCAACAAGTTACGTCAATAATGCATGCAGCTGGAAAGTGGAAAGGCACCTGTAAATAATTGAAAATCAGTTTAGGCGTACAAAAATGGTGCCAATACTTTTGGCCACCCTGTAGATACTTTTGATGCTGGGATAATTGAAACGTTCCAGTGCAGACCACTAGGTCATCAGTGACCATTTAAAACAGTGTTACTAGTCTGTGTGTCCAGGTTATCCTGTCTTGCACTGCAGGAATGTCATGCAAAGTGACCAATACTGCTTGCAGTTTCTACATTAAATTTGATTATAAGGCACTAGAACAACTAGTTTACAGTAAATACGGCATGTTTATTTAGGCAATACATACAATCCATCCATCATCACATACACGCACACCGAGTAATTGATAACAATTCATTTGTTATGCATTACAAGTCGGCAAAAATATTCCAGCGACAGTAACAGACAGGAGTTTTGGCACAGCACACGCTCACCACACAGTGAATTGTTACTTCAACAACTACAGTGAGCAAGTTATACTGGGGTAAAATCCAGCCAGTCATGATGATGATGAAAATCCAGACATTTCAAGTCGTGCATGAGCATACTCCGCATAGTCAATAAAATGTTGCTACAATGGAATAGTCATAATTGGAAGATAGAAGGTTGCCAACCATAAATAAATTAATGGACAGTCGATAAAAATTATCACAGAGTCAGTCCAAAATGTTTTTGAACATCCACAAAAAATGTGCAAAATTCGCATCGCAACACAACAGTTATAAGCTAACTGACTTGTGGCAGAATCCACAGAAAGGACAGATCTGATTTCAGACATTACGAAAAAAAATTCACTGATTATAAACCTGCAGATTTTGGCAGTATCACTAGGCTTTCTGTATTAGGGCAAACAGCAAATGGCAAATGGGCAAACGCCAAATGGCAAACGGCAATGCAATGACGAAACGAAACCCTGCAAAACAAACTGGCCTTGGGCTTTTGGCAAAGTTGCGTTGCGCTGTTTGCACTGTGCCGTTTAATTTAATTGAATACAATTTGATTTAGTACGATTTAATTTAAACTAATTAAATTAAATTTAATATAATTTAATGTAATGTAATTTAAAATAATTTAATTTGTTTTAATTTAATACAACATAATATAATTTAATATAATATAATTTAAGTTAACTTAATACAATATAATTTAATACGATTTAATTTTAATTTAATTTAATTTAGTTTAATACAATTTAATTTAATACGATTTAATTTAATTTAGGTAAATGTAATTTAATACAATTTAATATAACGTAATTTAATTTAATTTAATTTGAGCCTTTTGCATTGCGCCGTTTGCATTGCCATTTACTGTTTGCCATTTGCCATTTCAAAAAGCCGTATCACTATGACACTATATGATAAATACTGGCAAAAGATCAGTGTCGTTACTAGCAGTAGCAAACATCCTGAATATCCACATCTGACACAATTTGCAAAATTTTCTGCACAGAACTCCACAAGTCGATCATGTTCTGTCAGCTGTCAACCTCTCCAAACCTTCCACTCTAGTGTCTGCTCTGAAGAACTGTTAAGTGTTAACTATTACAGATGGGACTGTAAAACTAACATCAGTGTGTTCGTGTGCATTTCTACAAACGCAACATGGCAAACAGGATAGAGCAGGGTTTAATGTCTCCACAAACACAGTATAGGTCATCCGGGAGACAGTTTTACAGGTCAAAATACCCAACCAACACCAGCAAAGTATTGAAGGAAGTTGGCCAGGCACCAGAAGAGGATCCAATCCCACCAGGCACTTCCCACCGCATTACAAGTGAACCCCTATCACATTGGGTCGAGCCCAGCAAGACGAAGCCCCACACAGCGGGCTGGCCTGTACAAGTCCTGTATAGATTGTGCAACAATAAATGCTACAAAACACTTCAGTCACAGAGGACTTGGAAAATAATAAATAACAACAACATCGACGAAACTATTAACTCCACGACAGTTTGAGTCTTTTTTTTTTGCAAAAACGACTACGTTGTTTCTGTTTCAAATTCTAGATTCCATGCCGAATTTAAAGAACTTTACTATTGTCATAGGTGACCATAAAAATGACCATATGCAAAAAGGTTGCTCACTTTTTGCCAAAAAAATTTCAGTAGGATGGCAACCTGCTGGCAGGTAGAAAAGGCACACACAGACACACACACATATGTACATATCAAACAAGCCACTAACCGGTTCCTAAAAGCAAAGGCACTCCTAAAGAACATCGACACATCCACATTCCACACCACAGTAAAACTACAGCAGTGCAACATTTAATAGCTTGCATGAGGTGTTTACCACGTAAACTATCCAACCATTATTATTAAACAATGTAAAATAAATTACGTACGGTAGCTAGTCAACTACTTTTTGTAACGAATGAGATCAGAGCATGACGTCCGATAGCATTCTTGTTCACGATACCATGAATAAAAACTGTTTACGGATCAAAACTGTCACTTACCAATATTATTAACTGGAATGCTGTAACTGAAACTAACAACTAGGAATATAACAATTTCCAATAAAAAGTATGGAACTTTGACATTTAATTGCAACCAATGATAAATGAATCAGTGCCTAATAAAAGTCCTCAGCCATAATGGCAACTACAAGACCAGACCAGCCTGTGAACGGATGGCTGCCTTTCCCGTGACCAGTTGTATCATTGTACTGTTCCCAGATGTAGCCAGTTGTTCGGTACTGAAAGAAGATGTTGTTAATAACGTTCGACCGCAGTTCATCGTACAGACTAGCAGCCGCTGCACTGTTTTGCCCAACTGCAACTGTGGAATAGTGCCGCAGAGCAGCCAGGGCCAAGTAGTTTATGTTGATCCAGATACTTCCACGCCAGTATGGTGGGTCGTGTTCCGTGTTGTGTTTACCATACAGTGGAGACGTCTTTGCCAAAGAGCGAAGTCCAAACGGCGTCCAGAGCAAGCCTGGTTGCCGCAGGTCACTCAAGATCTGGCTAAGATGTGGGGAGTCTGGGGCAAGGATGTGTAGAAGGAATGGAAACAGGTTGACATAACCAAATGACGAGTCAACATAACGAAGCGATGGCTCTCTGCGAACAACTCGTTCCTTCTCTCGAGGTGGCGGTGGCCGCTGACCTGGCTGGAGATTTGGTGGCGGCGGTGGCCGTTCGAGGCGCACGCTGTCTGTATGCAAACCGTAATCGCTGTAGCGTTTCATCGAGTCAGACCAATGCAGCTGATCCAGCAGATCATTGTCCATCAACCGTGTGTGCACGGCACTGTAGAGTCTTGCCGACGACTCGTTGAGAAACAAAGCTAAATCTTTCATGACACCAGATGCTACTGCCATCCAGCAGCGCAGATCAACATGGCGTTCGTCATCGGTTGGGTGCGAAGCTCTCGGATAATCATCCAAACCAGAGGTAAGTGTCTTGGGATTCAGCTCCTTGACGGTCGTAGCATTGCGACCACGCCACCGATACGACGACGGCACAATACCATTCTGTGTGCGATTAAACCAGCCATACCAGGCGCGAAGACGCGGAAACAGAGTTCGCAGGTACTGACGATCTTGAGAATTGTTGCTGGCAATCAGGCTGTTGATGATGCGGCGAAGAGGCAAGAAGAGTGCCGGAGGGTTGGCATTCTCATTAAACTGAACAACAAATTCATTTGGGACACGTGCACGAGCTTCTGATCCAAGTATCTGCTCACGTGGTATCCAGCCCTCGATGTTGATTAGGTCCAGCCAATGTCCGATGATGTCTCGAGACAGCTTCTCACTCCAACGGCTTATCAGCAGCTGATGGAATCCTTCATCCCACAGAAAACCACGCGGAAAGAACGACCGTGAAGGCACAGCAGTATATAGCCCAGCCGGCCAGTATTCAATTGGCTCTGATGTATGTCGAGATAGGACCAACGAACTACCGTAGAAGTAACCGATGCTACCAAGCATATTACTGAGAGCAGCACGAGCAAACCCAATCTGCGAGGCATTGAAACCACGTTCTGCGAGAGAGAAGACATTCTCAAACTGAGTCTCGAAAGCATTTCGGTGTTTAGAATACTCACTCTGAAATACATCTCCCAGCAGCTGTTCTTTTCTATCAGAGAAACTGCCCGATTCAAATGCCACCTCCATTTGAAAAGGCATATTCACTGTGACCTGACAGAACAGTTACACAAAAACTGATATAATGTCTGAAGCATATCATACAGACGTACACTACACTACACTACACACGTACACTAGGGATTATATCGTAGCAAAAAATCCTTATCGATTATCATAGCAGTTCATATAGCGATATCTCGATATCGTAGACCGAGCGGGAAGGCAAGTGGGAGCGAGGAGGGAGGTCGGTGGGTAGGGGGGAGAATAAGCTGTCTGACTTTTGACACTGGTTGCTGAGATAGTTGCTGCTACTGCATGACAACGATAGGGGGCGTGATGGGAAACAGCCAGTCATCGTCGGTCAGTGACACAGCGCCAGCAGCACACACATGCACCGGGCATGCTCCCTGCTTTAAAGTCTACCGGTATACAGACAAACAGCACACATGTTTGATCTGGTGCTTACAGCTAACTCAGTGAGACCATGGCTGGTTCAGCAGCAGCATGAAAGCGCCTATGAGTCAAGCAGAATGTATCAAATTTGTCAACGTGCTGGGTGGTCGCTGTCGGCCGCTCTGCTACCACCTCCCCCACGCCGCGCAATCTGTTGCTACAGGACAGGCGGCAGGTGTCTAAACTGTCAACTATTACTTACATACCGGCACTCCGCATTACTGGTGGACGTCTGCGTGGTGGATCTGTCTGAGTGCTAATGTCACAGTCGGGTGGTGGTGTACTGGTGTCTGCACCATATCGTAAGCACAGTCTGTCATACAATATCGTAACGATGTGTGGTTGGCGATCGATATCGGCTTATCGATATAATCCCTACTGTATACAAGGACTGATCTTCACATCAGCATAACAAGCCAGTTAAGTCAAACTTTTGCATCAATTTGTACAACTAGAAAGTGCTAGGAGAATGCCGACACCACCAGGCAAACATATCCAGCCCGTGACACTGCACGTGCCGGCCCGCTTGCCTTTTACATGCTGTAAATTTCCGTGGACATTTCCCAAACATCATTCGCCAGTGCCCACTATGCCACTGTGATGTTGATTGCCTGCCCACCATGCCTGGGCTAATGGCTGAACCGCTAAATGTTAACAAACGAAACCAACCAACCAACAATCACGACTGATCACAACATCTGATGAGGTAATAATTCTTAAACCAGTTATAACACACACACTCACACACTCCAGTTTTTGTTTAATAAGATCATTTTTCTAGAGTTATCCCAGGATCGGCCGGTCGGCGAAAGTAAACCTTTCGGAATTGATATGACAATACTTCTTTACACGCCAGACGCCCTTTCAGTCAACCAACCAATAGCGTCAAGGGGTCAAGGCACTGGAGTAAACCCAGTAATACAATGCAAGTGCAATCAGTAACAGCTCTGAAAACAATCTTGACAAGTGCTATAACCTATTTAATATGAAATGCAATGTTCACCACCAAAAAATACACAATGACGCAGATATTTTTAAGCATCAGAGTTCAATCAATCAATCAATCAATCAATCAAAATCAAATTTATATAGCGCCATATGTCGCAAGTGATTAAAGTGAATCAGAGTTTATAGCAGGTAGCATCATATTAAAAGTCCTGTATCCGTATAATAACTATTCAGTAACCACACAAATCATCAATAGTGCAACTGACCTGGTAGACAATTAAATTTGCCCGCAACTCTGACATTCCTTCAGGCATCGCTTTGCCAGGGAGTCCAACATAGTGCTCCGAAGGAGAACTTTTGTTCTTTATGGCGAACAAGCGCAGTGCCTTCATTACAGTTTCCTGTATTTTGTCAAGGCCTGGAGCATAGCTGATGAGATAGTTGTACCATACTTTAGCAGGAGCTTTGGGAAAGACTAGACGAAAATCGCCAAGGCCTTGAGACTTGCCAATCACAGCTGACAACCGATCACTCGTGGTTTCTGCCGTCAACTGTCCATCGCCATCAAGTGCCATGTAGACGAATAATGAGACCGGTAATGTTTTTATATTCTCCTAAAATGCAAGTACAGAATACTGTAAATATAAATCCATTTCACATATCTCATGTTCATTAACAAACAACAGTACTCTTTACAGCATTTTTTATCTCAACATATACATGAAGCTCAACTTTGGAGAAAACTGCTCTATCATTACTCTGCTAGGAGGTATTGTGATCTGTAGTGTTTGTTGGTTGGTTCATTCATTGGTGTGTTCATTCGTTAGTTTGCATCCAGCCACCAGCTGCAATGGCACGTGGGTGGCAATGCATGCACCTGGTGGAGGTGGCACTCTTTGAGAGCCTTTTCTAGTTTATGAATGTAGTTATGTATAAACAGATACAACAGTTTTCAAGAATCACTTTACACAGTGTCTTGAAACTCAATTACACCTCCTTATTTCAATCACAAATAGCCTATACATTTAAGGGATCAAAAAGACTCTACATGAATTTCTAATAGTGGAGAGTTTTATTAATGTCTTGCTGATATTATTAGCACACACTGCTATTATTACCAGAGACACTGGAACAAGCTAAGAATCGTACCCCGCGAGGAATCAGACCAAACTTGGCTGACCAGTCTCCTCCATGATTACCACCCGGCTTCTTAACAAAGTCTGTTGTTACTATGAAGTACGTGTCAATGATTTCCTGAGCTCCAAAGTTAATGCCATCATGGGCAACCCAGCCATAAGCTGGTAACTGATCATCTTGACTGCACCAGTGACGTATTGGAGGTACACCATTCTCCAGTCCAACTTGGGCCATCCACATCAGTCCTGTAAAGCACACAATTTTTGCACTTCAAGTAAAGTGCAAATTTTTATTTATTAACCAATTACTTAACATTACTTATTACGTTATAGTAATTATATGGTATGTGACACAGGCCTATTGTGCCGCTGTTTCAGTCAGTCTTGTTGTACTTGGTACCGTACTGGTACTTGATCTGTACTTAAGTACATTTCTTGGGTACTGGTACTTGTACTTGTACTTGGATGCCAAGCACAGGTACTTGTACTGGTACTTGGATGACTGGTACTCTAGTCTCATGTAGGCCTACTGCTACTGGCACTGGTACTTGGATGACTGGTACTCTAGTCTCATGTAGGCCTACTGCTACTGGCACTGGTACTTGCTCATTGAGAGTCCCAGCACCACAATTTCAGCACATAATTATTAGTTATGCCCGTGTGTGTACAAGAAGCCCAGCTGCTGCATAGGAACAGTGCATCAGTGCTCAGCAAGCTATGCTATCAGTCACACTGTAAAAATGTTTAAAAAATAATATTTGTTTTGATCGTCATATACATGCAGTTGGCATTCTGCTTTTGATTTAAATTACATATGACAACCAATTAATACTGGTGAAATATTATCTCCACTGCCTATATGCATAGAAAACAACAACTTATCATCTTTAGTTAGGCTATATTAGAAAAGCAGCAAATTAAAATGGTGCTATCACATCAAAGATGTTGCAGGGACACAGGTCTATATTTTACATAAAAACAAATGTTATGTTGTTTATAGTCTTCCTCACATCCTGAGTGGCTGTGATAAGAGCCATAGCACAGCACCAAATCGTCTAGTGCTGAAATGCCAGCACCAAATTGCCCCAGCGCTGATATGTCCTGCTCAGTTAATTATAACACACAGAAGCGTCATAAAATTGGGTTACACTTCACAATGCATCGGACTTATCGGGCTATCAGACCACTATCGAGGTATTGGACTCTTATCGGACTATCCTAACCTTAACAACCCTAACCCTCGTCCGATATGAATGTTAACTAACTGAACTCTAAATGATCCACAATGCCATGCCCGACCTAAAACGACCCACTACCCCCACAAATAGTTCCAGTAATAGCCCAATAGTGGTCCAATATCCCTATAGGTCCGACACATTTGTTAAGTGTAACCGCATTGAAACGTTGTGCGAAAAATGACAGTGACATTTCTTTTTACCAATGACAGGAGATCGTGGTGAACGTGTTTTCATTCCAAAGTAGAGACCAGAGCGATATGATCCCCAGAAACGTTCCATGTCCTGCTGAGATTGAGACGGTACTGCATCACCAAAGCGTTGCGTCTGGAGAGGTGTGCGTACAATATCACGAATAACAGCCATGTACCAGTAGTAAGCGGCGACAGCCAACACTGCAAGAACTCCAGCCACTGCTACCATGCTCGTTAAACCGAACTGGTGCCCGCTATCGCCGTGCTGATGTCTACGACGACGATCAAGGAGCTTGGCGCGCACGCCGTCAGCACCACCTATCTGCTGGTTACTCGCCTGAGGTCTGTCATCGCGTTTTTGACGCGGTACCGACTTGCGCGTCATCGTTGTTAAATGACTAACCTGGTGCAATTACACCAGGACAGCTTGCTGTCACTATGTCACAATCACGAGATAAAATAAATACAACCGAAACGACATACCACCATATTAGCCGGCGCACTGTCAACATCCGGTAAATTCGTTGTGGATAGAGATCCGGCAGCCGGTAGCTAAACGACCATTGCGGTGACAGTCAAACTGTGAATGTGTGATTGGGCAAACGAGTGCTGACTGCTGATAGAGGAATAATATGTATGGAGGGTACCAAGGCCACCGGGAATTCCCGTTCGGAAATTCCCGGGAATCCGCCACGTCAAAAATTCCCGGCGGGAATTCCCGGGAATTACTGAGTTCTCGGCGATAATATAATTTCTGGGAGTTTCAAATTTCCAATTTTGGTTATTTCTTGTGAATTGTGAAAGTTTGTCGACATTAAAACTTATTTCCCAACCTTTTAACGAATTTAAATAACTAAAATGATTCGACTTAAGTACTAGAGAGCTATTAGCTACTCCAGAAAGATCGAAGTGCGAACTGGTACTCGAATGCTCGATTTACAATTATTAAGCCAGTAGGCGATAAGGTTCGCTCGCTGCAGTGACGTAATAGGCTCGGATAAACTATCCGTGAGAACATTATAGACATACCATATGGGAGAACATTACCGGAAAAGAATCATTTTACAGAAAAATCATGACGTCACAATTATGACGTCATCGGGTCACGTACGTCACGTACGTGACGTCATCAGGAGCATGCCCAAAGAGCCCATGGGCAATTCCTATAGGCTGTCAATAGGGCGCGTGAAATTTTAGTGTACGTACTATTCGACAGAGGGCGCTTGGTACTAGCAGCACTGTAGTGGCTGCAGTGACGCTGCGTTCGCTGTGGTCATTCTTTATAGCATTCGATTTTAATTCGTTAAAAATCCAACTCCGCTTAATAGGTGTTACAGTCCGGGCTGCAATGACACAACAGTTTTTTCCTACCCAAACAGAGGTGTAAAACAGCGAAAATTAAGTGATGGTGGTGATAAAACGCGCGTTATCATGCCCTACCATACCAATACCATACGCGTACTGGAGATAAACCCATC
>Ga0209781_1000524_pt1 | contig 10165 bp, 9 predicted proteins | sample WorMetHERISLAND1_3_FD_187386 | JGI IMG/M metagenome (GOLD analysis project Ga0209781, IMG submission 187386) | Marine gutless worms symbiont microbial communities from Max Planck institute for Marine Microbiology, Germany - Olavius albidus HERON... | ecosystem: Host-associated > Annelida >...
TATCGCGCAGGCTCTCGCGATGGGTTAACTGCGCGAAGGTCATGCGCAGGTATTGGTCGAGACAGGAAAATGTCTTCTTGTAGCGGTTGCCGTCGTACCGCGCAACGCCTCGACGAAACGCATGCATTGGTAAAGAGTCAATAACCTGAGAAAAAACGAGCCTGCCGATGCGCATAACCGGGTCCCCAATATCCCCAGAAGGGGTATTTTGAAGATGCGCGAGGTGATTCAAATCGGTGACACTCTTAAAGTGGCTGTCTTTCATTTCCTTACAGGGAGTACGCAACAAAAACAAACGTTTTGTCGGACAGCAGTGAAATTGCTTTTCGATTAACCTCAGCCGTGGCCGCGATGGCCCACCGTGACCTGCGCTTAGTAGTCATGGGGCCGAGTTACAAGCGAGGGAATTACAAAGCGCGGGTAAGCCCGCGCCTACTAAGGGCTGTTGACATAGGCGTTATACCAACCGCTAACCTGAACTGCATTTTTCCCTGTGCTCCGGGTCCGGGCTTTGGTTATTATTAGTGGTTTGAGTGTCGAACACCCAGGCGCCACTTGCGTCAATGACAAGCACCGAGAGACCTGAGCATGAGTATCGAGCTTTCCGCCCGCGTACAGGCCGTCAAACCGTCTCCCACCCTCGCCGTCACGGCCCGTGCCCAAGCCCTGCGTGCCGCCGGTAAGGACGTCATCGGACTCGGCGCCGGAGAGCCGGACTTCGATACGCCCGATCACATCAAGGCAGCGGCCATCGCTGCCATCAGGGACGGCTTTACTAAATACACGGCGGTGGACGGCACCCCGGAGCTCAAACGGGCGATCGCCGCCAAATTCCAGCGCGAGAACGGCTTCACCTATACCCCGGAGCAGATCCTGGTCTCCTGCGGTGCCAAGCACAGCTTCTATAACCTAGCCCAGGCCATCCTGGATCCAGGCGACGAGGTCGTCATCCCGGTCCCCTATTGGGTCTCCTATCCGGATATGGCCATCCTGGCCGGCGGTGTGCCGGTGCTGGTACACGCTGTGGCCGAGAACAAGTTCAAGCTCACCCCCGATCAACTGCAAGCGTCTATGACCGGGCAGACCGGACTGGTGATCATCAACAGCCCATCGAATCCCACCGGCATGGCTTATACACGCGACGAATTGGCAGCCCTCGGCGAAGTGCTGCGGAAATTCCCGCGCGCCATCATAGCGACCGACGATATCTACGAGCACATCCGTTGGGCCGCCGATGAACCCTTTGTTAACATCCTCCACGCCTGTCCCGACCTGGCACCGCGCACCCTGGTGCTCAACGGCGTCTCCAAGGCCTACGCGATGACCGGCTGGCGCATCGGCTATGCCAGCGGTCCCCAGGAAATCATCAAGGCCATGAAGAAGGTGCAATCCCAGAGCACCTCCAACCCCACCTCCATCTCTCAGGTGGCCACCCAGGCGGCGCTCGAAGGTCCCCAGGACTGCATTCGGACCATGACCACGGCCTTCAAGGAGCGCCACGACTATGTGGTGGAACGCATCAACCGCATACCCGGCATCCGGTGCCTACCTACCGACGGTACTTTTTATGTATTCCCGGATGTGGAAGGGATGATCGAAATCCTCGACACGGTGAACAATGACCTGGATCTGGCGGAATTTCTGATCGAGCGCGCCGGTGTCGCCCTGGTTCCCGGCTCCGCCTTCGGCCTCGCCGGGCACGTGCGTCTCTCCATCGCCACCAGCCGGGAGAATCTGGAGCAGGCCCTGGACTGCATCGAGGGTGCCCTGTTATGACTAGCACGCCGTTTCTACCAATATTGCGAACTCACAGCATGGATGGTACTGCCGTAGCAACCAGTCACAAATTGCAGGCAAAAAGAAAGGCCCGGTGATGTTGCCGCATCACCGGGTCTGGTACGCAACTCAGCCAGCGAGTGCGCTTGTCGACCACTTATCAGCTCAACTCAGTAGGGTAAACGCACACAAGCGATTGATGACCTTCTAACGCGAGACCAACATATACTACTCTTATATCAGGGTCTAGATAACTTTAGCATTTCAAATGCATGCTTAAGGTTATGTTATGCAAGAAAAAAACAGTATTTTAAGCGTTTACGCCTCTCGGAAGCCAAATTCAGACTGATCATGCGCTATTTTATGCATGATCTACCGGCCTCGAAAATCAGCCGCGCTGAGTGATGTAAGCTGTCTGACGATCAATCAACAGTTCTTCAAGTTACGAACCAGAATCGCCCAGCTTTGTGACGCCTCATCGCCTTTCTCCGGCGAGGTTGAAGTAGATGAATCCTCTTTTGGCGCCCGCCGTGTTCGGGGAAAAAAGGGGCGTGGAGCCGGGGGTAAAACAATCGTCTTCGGAATCCTGGAACGGCAGGGAAAAGTCTACACGGAGATGTCCCGGATGCCTCCGAGAAGCCGTTACAGGCCGCGATTCGGGGCCATGCAGCCCTTCCCTTCGATAGCATCTCCACTCGGATGGCTAGAGGGGCTGCAATGGGTTGGTAGTCATGGGTTATAAAAGCATCTCCGCGTCCATCCGTAACGAATTTGCGCGAGGCAATTGCCTTATCAACGGCATTGAGTCATTCTGGTCATATGCTAACCGGAGCGTCGCCATTTTTCGCGCACCCCGAAAGGGGGTCCGTCCGATTTCGGGTGCAAACAATGGGGCGCCGGCCATTGCCTTCGGCGGCCCGCGTTCGTCCTGCGTCCGTCCCGGTGCGCACTCCGCACGGCACCAGGACTCCCGCAATGACTTGACGCCGTGTCGCATGGCCTGGCATTTCGTCTCCGACGGCGCTCACGCGCCGCACTCCGACCAAACGCTCGGCCCTACGCCTACCCGGGGGGTGCACTCCGCTCGGCGCTTACGCTCCCTCCCTTCCCTGTGCTCCTCCACGGAGGCTTGCAAAATTCAAGGGCGTTCCCAGACATACGTTTCATCTTTACCTCAAAGAATGTGAATTCAGATTTAATCATCGGGAGGAAAATCTCTATGATAAAATGCTCTCTACTGCTGAGCGAAAATCCTCTCTAAAGTTATCTAGATCCTTTGATAATTTCCCCGGACAGTAGTGACCCAACGAGATATACTATAGCTAATATCAATATTTCGGCTTTTCATTCACCCGATGGTCTCAAAATTTGCGGCCAGCAATAAACGCAACTCCGGTTGGTGTTTGTGCGGGTTCTTGAAAAATGTTTCACGCGCTGTTCGAAATTCGACAAACGTTTCATAATACCGATTGTAGAGGACCCTCTTCTTAAAAAATCTCTATAATCGCTCGATCAAATTCAGATTCGGCGCATACGGCGGGAGGAAAACGAGCTGAATGCGTGAGGCTTTCAGGTAGTCTTGAAGTGCTTTGGAACGGTAGTAAGGTGCGTTGTCACAAATGACATAAATGCCACGGCCATGGGGTGGAACGCTACGAGTTGCTCGAACAACGCGATGGTCGAGTCAGCGTTGATGGTGTCGCCGCAGCGAACCACGGGCTCCAACCGTTCCAGGTCAATGGCCCCCAACACCGCAGCCTTGATGCGGTCGGCCTCGCGTTTGTCTCGGGTGCGGCGGTGTGCCTGACGCAGCTCGGCGAGCTGGTTGGAGTATAACTCCGCTCAGCACAATGGTCTGATCGCATCGAACACCACCGGATTTATCCTTGGGATGAGAGTAGCGACGCCTGTATTTGGTATTGGACTTGGCGCGGATGACGAAGAAACGCCCTGTTCTGTACTAACGTGAACAGGCGCTCGAAGTCCCCTGTCCGATCACGCCTTGACCAAACCAGCAAGCGCTTTTCACAATAAACAATCCTGTTAATCCTGTACGATTAGCCGGCGAGACCAAGCTTCACCTTAAGCCCACGAGGCGTGAATTTTTTGTGCAGTGCATATAAAACGTGACTTTTTGTAACGAAATTTCCTACGCCTTGCAATATCGTTTGTAGGTCATTTTGTGGGCGAAATCTTCTGGAGAGTCCGTGTAATCCCTGTGATACATAGGGATCATTGTTATAGAATCTTTCCTCCAAGTCCCGGAGGCCGTCCCTGAGTTCAATATAGAGACTGATCAACTCATTTTCCTGTGATCCCATTGCATATCCTGTCAATCAATGTCAAGACCTTAAACTAGGAAATTCTGATCTGTAAAGATGCGAGTCCGTCAAAGAATCCCAGCGCTGCTTATCTTGTGGACGGTGACCATAGCCCCTCCAGCCATGGCGGAGTTCACCGTCGCCGCAGTGCAGACTAAAGAGGACGAGGGGATGCTGGTCATGGCGGCCGACATCGACTATGGCTTCAGCGTGGAGGCCCTGGAGGCCCTGGACAACGGCGTTCCCCTGACCCTCGAGGTCCATATCCGGCTGCGGGGGGGCGATGACTGGGTATGGAAGCGGAGCCTGATCGACCAACGGCTGCGTTACCTCATCCGCTACAGGCCCCTGTCCAAACGCTACCTGGTCTCCCCGCTTCCGAGTGACGGTGACACGGGCCTCGACTATGTGACCCGGGATGCGGCCATCGCCGCCCTGGGGAGGATCGACGGCCTACAGCTGGTGTCTAGGGAACGGCTGCGTAAGGCGGGGGGGATGTTCAATCTCTGGGTCAAGGCCTTTCTGGACATCAGGGAGCTCCCCCTTCCCTTGCGGCCTATCGCTTACCTCTTTCCTGCCTGGAAGCTCTCCAGCGGTTGGACGCAATGGCCCCTGCAACTCTGAAACGCCTGCGTTATCCGAGCATGGTCCCGGTCGCGGCCCTGCTGATTGTCCTGTTCGTCGCTCTGGACCTCATGAGCGGCGCAGTCCAGAACTCCGAGACCCTGAGCCGCGCCTTCCTGCCCTTGCTCTCCCTGGTGCTCCTAGGGCTCCTGGTCCTGGCGGTGATGGTGGTCGTCAACCTGGTCAAGCTGGTGCATCGCTACCGCCGACAGGCCGCCGGCTCGCGTCTGACCAGCCGCATTCTGATTCGCTTCGTGCTGATCTCCCTGCTGCCGGTGGGCGTGGTCTATTATTATTCGCTCGGCTTCCTGCTGCATGGGATCGACAGCTGGTTCGATGTGGAGATAGACCGCGCCATGGAAGATGCGATCGCACTCAACCAGGCCTCCCTCGACCTCAACCAGCGGGTGCTGCTCAGGTACTCCGAGCTGCTGCTGGCAGGCATCGAGGACAGCTCCGCGACGGCTTTGGCGTTGAGCCTGGAGGCGCTCAGACGCCGGGCCGGGGCCTTGGAAGCCTCGGTTCTCGGCCCGGGCGGACAGGTCCATGGCTATGCCAATGAGGACCCCACGCGATTGGTCCCGGATTATCCGCAGCGGGAAGTCCTGCAGCGGGTGCGCGCCGGCGTCAACTACGTGGGGCTGGAGACCCGTGCGAGCGGCGATCTGGTGGTCCGGGTCCTGGTGGCGGATCCTATCACCCGCTCGCGCGGACTACAGATCGCCTTTCCCACCTCCGAACATATCAGCGAGCTCTCGCAACGCCTGGAAGCCGCCTACAACCGCTATGCCGAGCTCGCTTATCTGCGCCGGTCCCTGAAGCTCAGCTTCTCCGTCACCCTGTCGCTGGTGTTGGGCTTCGGTCTGATGGCGGCCCTGATCGCCGCCTTTCATACCGCCCGGCGCCTGGTAACGCCGGTGGCGGACATCGCCCGCGGTACCCAGGCCGTGGCCGCGGGTGACTACGAGCAGCAGCTCCCGGTGCCGCGTCACGACGACGAGCTCGCCCTCCTGGTGACCTCGTTCAACGCCATGACTCAGCGCATCGCCCAGGCCCGCGACGCTGCGGACCGTAGCCAGCGAGCGGTCGAGGCCCAACGGGCCTATCTGGAGACGGTGCTCGGCAGGCTATCCTCCGGGGTCGTCTCCATCGATCCCGCTCAGCGGCTGCGTACCGCCAACCCCGCCGCATCCCATATCCTGGGCCTGTCCCCCGACGCGATGCGGGAGCAGGACCTGACCGGGCTCGTTCGGCGGCGCCCGCAGATCGCGCCTTGGGTGGAGACGGTGCAAGAGCACCTGGATGACCCTAAGGAATGGCGAACCGAGCTGATGCTCTTCGGCGGCGAGGGCCGCCAGGTGCTCCTGTGCCGGGGCAGCCCCCTGTTGCACCCGGACGGCGATGAGTATGGGCATGTGGTGGTCTTCGACGACATTACAACCCTGATCACAGCCCAGCGCGATGCCGCCTGGGGCGAGGTGGCCCGCCGCCTGGCCCATGAGATCAAGAACCCGTTGACCCCCATCCGGCTTTCCGCCGAGCGCCTGCGCCACAAGCTGTTACCCCAGCTCCGGGACCGGGACGCGGGCATTCTCGACCGCTCCACCCACACCATCGTGGCCCAGGTAGAGGCCATGAAGGAGATGGTCAACGATTTCTCCAGCTATGCCCGCAAGCCCAAGATGGAAGCCGAGCCCCTGTGCCTGGACACCCTGGTCTCGGAGGTCATGGATCTTTACCACGACGCCGGCTCCGGTAACCACCTAGCGCTGAGCCTGCAGGCATTGGGCGCCCGGATCATGGGCGATTCGCAGCGCCTGCGCCAGGTCATCCATAACCTGGTGAAAAATGCCCAGGAGGCCGTGGACGGCCATGCCAACCCCCGCATCCTGGTCGCCACCTCCCAGGTCGAGTACGCCGAACAGTGTTACGTCGAATTATGGATCCAGGACAACGGGGGAGGTATCGACGAGACCCTGCTCGGCACCCTCTTCGATCCCTATGTCACCACCAAGGCGAAAGGGACCGGCCTGGGACTGGCTATCGTCAAGAAGATTATCGAAGAGCACGGCGGTATCATTCGGACGGAGAATCTGGACAGCGGGGCACGTCTCACGGCACGGCTCCCCGTATGGCAGGGCGAGGCCGACCGCTCCTGTCCGCCGGATGCCGCGGATGCTGTCGATGCCTAACCGGTAGAGCGAGCGGCGGAAAACAGCATACCGATCTTTATATATTCAATTAAAATCATATGGTTATTGAAATCCTGAATTTTATCTCACGGATTTGGGTCAATTCCAGCTTATCAATCACGGCCTTCGCCAAGGCCGGGAGTCATGTGGTGCCTAGCTACGATCTGGACTTCGACGTGATCCTCAGATCCCAACCGCACTTGGTTGAGGTGTCTACCCTTTCAGTCGAGCAGGCATGGAACATGGTAGCTCAAACACCGCCTGAGGCAGGTGAAATACCGCCGAGGACAGGTTTCAAAAAGTGGCGAGACGGCCTCAAGAGGGGTGTCCGAAATCCCGAGTGGGATGCTTACGACGGTGAAATTCGCGCAGCGGTCGACGAGTTCAACCGGCATCTGAGCGGTACTGTCGGCTATCGACCGTTGGACTGGCAACTCGTCAAGGCAATGCTTTGGACGGAAACGGGTGCTGAAACGGTCGCATGGAAAACCAAGCCGATGCAGATCGGCAAGCCGGACGATCCCGGTCTTGCGTCTCTCCTATCTGGGAATGAAGGTGGTGACCTGATCTTGCCGCCGACCTGGAAAGGACGGCTGACCATGGAGTCGGCGAGAACCATACCGGCTCACAATATTCGGGCCGGAATCGGTTATTTACTGATACGCATGGCTAAATTCAGGCACGAGAGCGTGCTTGCCGCCGATACCGAAGTTTACGAGGTCACCGTCAAGACCGGAGATAGCCTGGACAAGATCGCCCAGGCTCAAGGCAGCACGTTGGAGAGAATGGAGAAGTTGAACCTCGACTCCGGCGTGCTCCACCCCGGCCAGGTCCTGAAGTATCAGAAAGCCTCGATTCAGCGTGTCATTACGGGCTGGCGCCCTATCACAACAGTATCAATTGCAAAGCGTTACAATGGTGGTCGCGATCCGAACTATGTAAAAAAGCTCAACTATGCGTTGTCGTTGGTGCGCAAGGGGAAGTAGTAGTATGTGTAATTTGGTAGAAATCACTTAAAGACCGGAAAATATGCGTTCACCCCACATCCTGGTAGTAGACGACGAGCCGGATATTCGAACCCTGGTTCAGGAGATCCTGGAAGACGAAGACTACGCCGTTACCTGCGCCGAGAACGGTGCGGCGGCGCGCTATGCCCTGCGCGAGCGCCGGCCTGATCTCATGCTGCTCGACATCTGGATGCCGGACCACGACGGCATCAGCCTCCTCAAGGAGTGGGCGCAGGACGATGGTCTGCCCTGTCCGGTGATTATGATGTCCGGTCACGGAACGGTGGAGACCGCGGTCGAGGCCACCCGCCTCGGCGCTTACGACTTCCTGGAAAAGCCCCTGTCCATGGCTAAGCTCCTGCTGACGGTGGAACGCGCCCTGGAGACGGACAAGCTGCGGAAGGAGTACGCGGGCCTGCAGCGACGCACCACCGTCACCCACGAGCCGGTCGGCCGCGGCACCGCCATGCAACGGCTGCGCGAGCAGGTCAGGCGCATCGCGCAACACGATACATGGGTGCTGATCACCGGCGAGGCGGGCAGCGGACGCGAGACCTTCGCCCGCTATCTCCATGCCCACAGTACGCGCAGGGACCGCCCCTTCGTGGCCCTGGGAGTCTCCGCCATCGCCCGCAACAACGCCGCGCGGGAGCTGTTCGGGACCGAGGAGAATGGACGCATCCACTACGGCAGCTTGGAGCAAGCCGCCGGCGGTACCCTGCTGCTCGAAGAGGTGGCGGACATGGACCGGCAGGTCCAGGGCCAGCTGCTGGGCGCCCTGGATACCGGCTCCTTCCTCCGCGTCGGGGGCTCTGAGCCGGTGCGAATCGACGTCCGCATCGCCGCCGCCACCCAGCACGAGCTGGAGAAAGAGGTGCGCGGCGGGCGCTTTCGCGAGGACCTCTTCTACCATCTGAACGTGGTGCCCCTGCACATCTTGCCGTTGCGTGAGCGCAACGAAGACATCCCCGAGCTTCTGAGCTACTACGTGGACTATTTCGCCACCCACGAGAAGCTGCCCTATCGCCGGTTCGGCGTCGGGGCCCAGAATTTCATGCGCAACTACGGCTGGCCCGGCAACGTACGCGAGCTCAAGAACCTGGTGCAGCGGGTATTGATCCTGGGAGCCGGGGATGAGATCACCCAGGACGAAATCGAGATCGCGCTCGGATCGACCCCGGCCATTTCCCCCGGACCGGCGGAGGATACGACCACCTTCGAGCAGCCGTTGCGACAGGCGCGCGAGCAGTTCGAGAAGAGCTATCTGAAATACCAGATGGCAAAGCACGGCGGTAACGTCAGCAAGCTGGCCAAGGAGGCGGGCATGGAACGCACGCACCTGTACCGGAAGCTACGCTCGTTGGGGATCGGGATCAAAGAGCGGCGGTAGGTCGGCCGGCAGTTACCGGCCGGTGGGCAGATCGGGCAATACCCGCGGGCACGTCGAGCTCATAGCCTTGGTTTTTATGCAGCCGCTTAAAGATTTTCCACTACCCGGATTACAACAACCTTGCCATCGCTCCGGGGACCCCAGTCCTCGACGAGTCGTTGCCTCCGGAACCTCTTTGGAGTACTCGACCGATGCTGATATACCGTGACGAGATCACACCCATCGCCCGCTATATCGGATGAACAAAAACGCCCGTAGCCCTTTCGTAAAGCGCCTAGCCGAGCTGAACAGCTTTTCCGCCAAGGACTGCATCGAGGATTTCAGCAAGCTGCCGCTTCAGGAGCAGCTACTGGACCTCGGAATCACGCCCTATTTATGTGTGACTAAGCAAATTCCCTTCGTGCGCTAGCAATGCTCCTGTGGGCCGGGAAATTAGGGTCCAAGTCCGAGTGGAATCATAATGAGTTGCCAAAGGAGAAGCCGATGATCCGTTTCTCAACCCTCGATTTGATGGATGAGCCGAAATGTTACGTGTATCTGGTTGCGATTTTGCATCCGGAGGGTCTCGGTTGCCCGGCGTGCCACACGCCGGTCGCGCACGCGAAGGTCCATCGACGTGATCGCGCGCCCTTGTTGTCCTTTCGCTGCGCTTGCGGTCGGATCTACAACGCGTTACGGCAACCCTGTGGCAAGGTACCCATCACGGTTGTTGTCTGATCGTACGGATCTTGCAGGGCATCGCCCAAGGGGTTCCCACTCGGCATCTGGCGCAAGAATTGGGCCTCGACCGTAAGCATTTGCTGGAACGTCGCCATCAAATTCAAACGCTTGCGGAACAGGCTTGCCCGCGGGAAG
>Ga0209781_1000525_pt1 | contig 10160 bp, 6 predicted proteins | sample WorMetHERISLAND1_3_FD_187386 | JGI IMG/M metagenome (GOLD analysis project Ga0209781, IMG submission 187386) | Marine gutless worms symbiont microbial communities from Max Planck institute for Marine Microbiology, Germany - Olavius albidus HERON... | ecosystem: Host-associated > Annelida >...
TATCTTGCAACGTTTCGGAGATATGGCGCCTTATAGGTCCAAAAATCGCAAAAAACGCCACCCCACTCTCACAAATCGCCCTCGCTAGGGGTGACCCCTTGAAAATTTTTGTACGAGTCATACCTCTTCAGAGACCTATATCAATGGGCTATCAGATGGTTCAAGAAATTATGACGCTAGCTCTCTCCGTTTTGATACAATACCGGCTGTGACAGACAGCCAGACAGCCAGACAGACAGCCAGACACGTTGCTCTGACAAAGACCCGCTTACGCATAGCGTCGCGCGGGCAAAAACTGTCCTTTATTCAGGGTGTAGTGGAGCCACTGGAGCGGGGACGCGAGCGACGCCGTCCCAATGTTTTCAGGGAGGGGACGCATCCCCCACTCAGGCGTAGGCGCTCAGTTAACTTTGGGAGCAAGACATTTTTGCTCGTAAACGAATGTATGAAAAGTTAACAAAATACCTAAATATTACACAATATTTGCCCGAAAAATATTTTCTTGATATTTCTTGTGGGGAATGCCCCTATGTTCCCGTCTCATACGCCTATGCTCCCCACTATTTTACTAAAATCCATGTGAAAGGAAAGCTCACTTACTTATTACTTACTTACTTACTGGAACATAGCTCTGTCTATTGTCTGTGTCTGCATTGTGCAATATTTTCTGCAGCTGAGAAAATTATGAACTTGCATTTTACAAAAACTACTTCCGCCAGGGGTATTGCGATCCGTCGTGTTTGTTAGTTAGTTAATTCGTTCGTTAATGTCTGGCGATTGTACAGGGTGGGCCAAAAAAAGTAAGCTAACGTAATCTACACATAACTTCATCAAATACTGGCCGATTTTCAAAATTCCTTCACTATAACATTCTCCAGGAAATTTGCAATAAAAGAGTCATTAAATATCCCACCCCACCTTAAACGCGTCGCTACACTACCTTGTGAAATATTTACGTCATAAAACTAGCGTGTTCTGCGAGCTGTGGCAATCTTGCTGAAAAATGAACTCTCCAGAATCCTGATGCATGGCAAGCAGCATTTTGAGCGCTAAATGATATGTTAATTGTTTTACCATCAGCATTGATTGCGGAAATGTTAAAAGCATTCGTTATACTTCAATTTTGTGAAACGAAATGATGTGACACATTTCAATGATTGGGGCCTAACTAGTTTGCTGACATAAGTATTTCACAAGGTAATGTAGCAACACGTTTGAGGTGAGGTGGCATATTTAATGACAGCCTTATTGCAAATTTCCAGGAGAATGTGACAGTGAAAGAATTTTGAAAATCGGACAGTATTTGACGAAGTTATGTGTAGACTACGTTGGCTTACTTTTTTGGCCCATGTATCTAGGTCATGTCATCGCAGTGGCGCGCGGGCAATGGCCCAAAGTAGGCTGGCGCTCGGGCACTAATTCTGATTGCGGCCTGCCGGAGGTTTCGCTCTAAGAGAGCCTTTTCTAGCGCCATCGCAGTATTTAAAAGTAATTTCATTCCATCTCTGTGCGTGTTACAGTTTTAAAAAGCGCAAAACATGCAAACACTCAAGCAATATTGTACCTATACGCCACTGAGTTTCAGGCGCCCCCCCCCCACTTCTTCTGTGGAACCACAGTGTTCCCTGCATTTAATACTACGAGTCGCATAACGGTTGGCGGTCGAAGATAAAATCTGCACTTGGATAATAAATCACTCACTGCCGTTCTGGGTAGTTGTATTATCTTCAGTCATAACGGAACTGTGTCATGCATGCTCGTAGTTTTATAACCGTATATATCGTATATACAGGCAACGACGGCAGCATGTTTAACAGCTCGATTTTGTTAGTTTAAGGAAGAGAACCTTGCCCAGGACGCAGCGTCTGATAAAGTCGGCACTGTGATAATATTATAGCGAAACGTTTGAAGCCTAGTTAATAAGTTTAATATTGAAACTTTATTGCTAAGTGTGTCAGTGAAAGAATTATTCTAAGATCGGCCAATAATTGTTTCAGGTATGCAGTCTGTACATAGCCATACAGTCTACAGTTTCAGACGACATCGCTTTGCACTTGAAAATCCGGATCAGATTTACGGCTGGAGAACTATTAAATTATGGATGCTGCGTTGAACGCGGTCGCCAGACCCGTCTATCCGTTTGTGTTTTGCCCTCTGCTTTCCCCTCGTCTCGCCAGTTTTTTCACGGTGCCCAGACTTGGAGACACTTCGGGAAATAGATAGCAAATACGCCAGACAATGCCAGATGAAGTAAACGGAATGTAGATTCGTTGTTTTTACAAGCGCTGGTAGGCTATTGCTATAGCAGAGATGTCTGCCTGTCTGTCTATTCGTCCGTCATGCTGTGGTATTGTATCGAAACGAAAAAGCTAGGGTTATGATTTTTCACTAACGGAGAGCCCAAGACTATTATGTAACTTTTTTCAGATATCATATTCATCCCGAAATTCCAAAGGGGTCACCTGAACGAGGGCGTTTTTGGGGAAATTCAAAACAAATTCGGCAACATGAAAGTTACCTTCACTATCACTAGACCAGCTGCACTATTGGGTCCCTGTTTGGGGCGACGGTCCATTTCGCCGTTTCCCATTAGCTAACCATAACCCTATCCCTAAACCCCAACAATAAACCCTAACTCCAACCCTAACCCCTAACACTAACGCTGACTCTAACCATAACCCCTAACCCTAACCCTATCCGTAAACCCTAATTCTAATCCCTAACCCAAAGCCTAACCATAATCCTAACCCTAAACCCTAACCCGGACCCTAATCTTACCCCTATAGGAAGCGGGAAACGGCGAAATAGGAAACGGCGATGTGGGAAACGGCAAAATGGGAAACGGCGCAATGGGAATTAGTCACGCTGTTTGGTGTAACGATGCAGTGACATCGCCGTGGTGACTATGTGCCGACGTTTACCTGCTTTGATCCCTAGTTGTATGAGCCAACAGGTCAGAAACTCCCCTAAATCGTCACACTGGCGGTGCGGTGTAGGGAACGAATGAGTTGCCGGACTCAAGCAGAAAACTAGAGCCTGCCTGCCCCAAAGTTCTGAGGCTGAATATGCTCACCAGTTGTTCTCAGCCAGATGGTTCATGGTCGTCCAACGGGTCTCCCCAGTCTGTTGGTGGTCGCAGTACAGCACCATGACACAGTGATGGTCTTCCTCTGGGGCAGACTGGCAGAGCGAGCCAGGTGTCCAAAGAACCTCAAACGGAATGAATGACTTCACCCTATCGGATACCGGCAAGCAGCCGGTGATACTCCAGAATGTCTCATTTGTAGTGTGCGTGGTGTATGAGCCAGCAGATCAAGTCCCCTAAGCCGTCACACCGTGAAGGGAAACTGATTGCACGGGCGGCTACTGTTGGGGATCACTTGGATTAAACGTCATTTCCTTTGCCGCTAATGACTTCGCTCGGCACTGCACTTAGCACGCAAGACCCTACTGAGACAAGAACGACTGCCACAACGATAGTTTATCAGAACGAAAAAAAACATTTTCGTTCTTACCATTCGTTTCCAGGTTGTAGATGGAGTTTGGTTTAGAGTTTTGTGTTTACAAGATCGGATAGACTTTGCCAAACTTACGTCAACGTTGTGTAACAAAGATGAACGCATCATATTTTGGGATCGGTTCATAAAGTCAAACTTCAAGGTCACTTTAGGGGGCTGAGACATCCGAATTAGCGTTTCCAGCTCAGTTACAGTGATGCATACCTTCGTTCCACACCTCTTACAGAAAAAGACAAGCCGCCCGATTTTTACCACCAGCGGTGGTATTGTTTTCAACAGTGTTCGTGTGTTTGTCTCTCTGTCAACACGATAACTCCTGAACCGTTCACAGGCTGCGCGGTAGCGGCAGCACTGTTGTAACGATGACCGGCAAAGTCAATGGGAAACGAAAATTTTGACCCCCTGTAGATCTGAAACCCCTTAAAATTTTGAAACCAAACTTGGACTGAATGATTATGTCACCCACCCCTACAACTGTGCCAATTTTCGTGGAAATCGGTCCAAAGGGATCTGGTCCCCAGATACGTGAAATACAACCAACTTGATACTTAGTGTACCTTTCCTTTCCTTTTTATTGTTTCCTTTTATTTTTTATTCATTTTATTTACAGCAACAAGAGCCGCGCTGTCGCCGGGAAACCGTGCAAAGCCGTGCAAATTTCGATAGGTAAAGCCAGTGGGGAACTTCATACGGAAGATATTGCGATCGACAGAGAAAACTCGCATTTTCGATGACCGCTCTCTCATTTGACATCATCTCACCAGCGAACCCCGACGAATATCGGCATAAGACTTATATCGCAGGAAACCATAGAATCCATAGATAGACCGTGAGCTACATCTTTGCTGCTGACAGTTATACGCATCTCCATGTAATTTAAAACAATCATGCCTCAAAACCAGAGCATCCATACTAAACGATTCCACCGGGAATACAGTATTTAACGCTGGCTATTCAAGGCCATTCAAGGTCATCTGTTTCGATGTCGATGAAAAGCCACTGCACTGGGGACTACACTGTCTACTTACTCAGACGTAATAATTTTAGTCTCATATATGAACTTTGGAAACATATAGCGGCCGTAAGAAGCAAAAATTGCAATTTTCAACGACCCCACTCTCATTTGATGCCCCCTATCCAGCGAACCCCACAAATATCGGCATATATAGCCTCGAATTGTTCTGGTTGTCTTGTCTTTTTTGTTTTATTGTCTTGTAGTGTCTTCTTGTTGCAAAACGCTTAGAGATAGAGACTTGGTTACAATGGACATTGGACTACCAATAGAAAATAGCCAATGGAGAATCTATTGGTCACCTGATCGATGAGGTCACGTGGTTCGTATTTGAGATATGAGGCTGATTGCAGCTAATTACTCTGATGCAAGACATTGTTGCCTGTACTTTGCGTCTATTCAGTCGCGGCGGTAATCAACGTCACTTGAGTGTTATGGGATCACACAGTGTTACCTGCCACCCGACACAAGTAAACGTGCCCCCGTCTTAACCCCAGCCAGTAAGCCGGCACACGTATCCTTAGCTTATACATTTTGATCTGTCGTAATTATTAGCATGTACACTCGGTGCCGAAGTGTCCGGACAATTCCGACGAGACATGCAGAAGTGTCTTCAGACACACTTCGGCACCAGTGCCGAAGTGTCTTGTCCAAATTGTCCGGGTGCCGAAGTGTCCCGAGTTTTCCTCGATTTGGTGCCGGACTTCGGCAGTAAACTTGGTACCAAAGTGTCTATAAGTGGTATTACTCAGATGCAGTAACGAGGTCGTCTTCTCATGCACTCAGATTTTGCGATGTGCGTTTCCGCAGAATTATTATTTTCATATTTTATGAGGGTCCAATACGTCCAATGGACCCTATAATACATTTTTGCGAGGGTCCAGACCCATGGATCCTTGCAGCAACGACGGCTATGTTATGAACTGTGTGATCGATCGCGTCCGTGCGTGCCGCCGTACGGTCGATGCGGTATTCACACAGGCGTATATATTGTACGTCTACACGTAGTCACAGTCAGTGTTGATAGCAGAAACACAACATTATCAGTCGCCTACACGCCGTGACCGTCGGGCGTCATCTCTGACGTCATGACGCCAGCGTCACGTGACCGCTGTGACGTCATCGTTACGTCATCGGTCATCCTGGCTATTGTCGTCATCATCTCGGCGGGTGGTCGCTCAGGTAGACATTACGTCATTGTCGACCTCATTGATTTGCTTTTACGTACAGTGTGAGTCAAATAAATCCCCCTCTGAGATTTCATGGCATTTTTAAACAAACGGTTGGGAATTTTTAGTCCAAATTTTGCACGCCTATTGTACGTTCCTACTCTAGATTACAAATTTTTATTCAACTACATATACCTGTGACGATATTATGCCTTATTAAGTGCGACCACCCAGCGTCCGTTTCGGCCGATGTGGACATTTTGAGCATATGATGGTGGTCGCGCTTAATATGGCGTAACTTCGTCAAAGTTGCAGGTAATTGAATAAAAAATGTAGTCCAGCGTCGATAGGAACGCAAAATAGGACTGTAAAATTTGGACTAAAAATTCCCAACATTTAAAGCGTGTAACTTAGCAGATTTAGTGCACAAATGAAAATGCTGAACGACTTCAAATTCAGAGCCAAATTCATTGCTGATTAGACCTCTTTAACGAACATGTTCGATCTGCCCGCCATTACACAGTACTACGTTTCCAAGGCGACGACGCCATTCGCGCGGTCAAGGAACGCTTGTATATAGCAGTTGTTGCCACTCAGTGACAATTGCACTTTTTATTCCTTGCACAAACTTTAAACTCCTGCAGCGATAAGCCATCTCCGCTGAAGTGCTTCCTCAACCACACGGTTCACAGGATTCATATCTTGGTTGTTTGGATGCAAAATGTTCGGCTCGATGACATTTTCACGTAATTTGCAGATATTACACTGCTTCTGGCGATGCGAGGTGGCATGCCATCTTGCTGCAGCGTCCACTAAAGTAATGGTCGTGTCTTGCACAGATGTCTAGTAGTAAACCTTCACGCTGTAATACTGAATGTTGACATTGGCCTCCGGTTCCATGAACACAACGCTATACATGAACACAACGTCTTGTCCGTTCGCGAGACGCCGACCGACACCGTTATATTGGAGTTTTTTTAGCGTCCGATAGCATATATGCTGTGCGCTATATGCTATCGCCCGTCCGTCTGTCCGTCAGTGACACGAGTAAATCAGTCAAAAACGGTTGAAGTTAGGATCATGCAATTTTCATCATACAGTAGCTCATGTCTCTAGTTTTTGCGGGATAAGTTTCATTCAGAAATTCTGACGGGTTCCCCTCAAACAATGGTGGCCAGGTGATAGAAGAGAGACAATTTCAGGCTGGCCAACTTAAAATAAGAAAAATGTGTGCAATATACTCAAAACACTTAACTAAGTACTTAAGTAAACTAAAAAGAGAAGGACAAAAGGAAAGAAAGAAAGAAGAAAGGAAAAGTCACCGTGGCCATTACGCCGCGTGGTGTTTACAGTAACAGTGTATCGATTCACGCGGAAAGGCTTATCCGGGTCACGGAACGTTACGTCCGGCTGTTAGCCGATGCTGTCAGCTTAGAATGGTCCTAATGATTGCACTAAGCGGCTTCACTCGACACTCCTACACGCATACGTAGAACAGGTGAACAGCTGACAATTATTTGTTGCATATACCTGCAATCTGTCTACGGCAGGATTTTATCTACACCCTGGGATGTTTATGTTTAACCCTCACATTTCAATCAAACAATCAATTAGAAACTTAAACACACGCCATATGTAGGCCTCGATAGTCCTATTCGTAGGCGCAGCCGGTCATTAGGCAGTGGTCATAAATTCTGTTTCGAACAGATAAGCTTTGAGATGTTTTCAGAATGTCTCAACAGTAAGTCCAAGACAGTTTCGGCACTTGGCAGTTAGACTGTTCCAAACAGAGCAGAAGTATGTCGGAAGGATCGTTCGGCAAAAGCGGAATGGGCCCGATTTACCACCAGCAGCTTCTGGTTTAGTGATCTGAGATTCCTAGATGGAGTGTACGGCTCAACAAACTGATACAGGTAGGATGGTCTTTGAAATTTCAGCATGTTGAAGGTGATAGTTGCTATTTTGAACGCAACACGGTGACGAACAGGTAGCCAATGAAGCTGTACCAGTGCAGGTGTGATGTGATCACGACGTCTAAGCTAGAGAACAACTCGTGCTAGTGTGTTCTGTAGGCTACTCGCTGAAGCTTCTTAGTTTGAAGCAGACATGCCAGCATAGAGGGAATCGCAATAATCGATCCGAGATGTGACGATACTACATTTGAAGACACCCCCTGGCTATGCACTGCCAGCACCCCCTCTAGCAGGGTCATGATCTATTCCCTGGTATGACTTGCACGCTAGAATACAAATTTGTATTCAATTATCTTCAACTGTGACGAAATTATGCCGTATTAAGTGCGACCACCCAGCGTGCGTTTCGGCCGATGGTGGACATTTTGACCATTGTGAACTGGGTGGTCGCGCTTAATATGGCAAAAATTTGTCAAAGTTGCAGATTTTTGAAAAAAATTGTAGCTTAGCATTAATAGGAACGTGAAATAGGCGAGTAAAATTCAGACTTAAAATTCCCGACCGTTTGGGGAAAATGTCAGAAAAACCCAAGGGGGATTTTTTGACTCACACAGTCACGCTGTCAAAACATCAAAAGTTCAAGGTCACGGCGGAATACAAAACATACTTTAAACAGTACATTCATGGCGGAAGTAGGCTATACAGTGAACTCAGAGTTTTATAGTATTATCTTCGCGATCTGCCAATTGAAGCTGGACATAGGAGTATGAGAGGCAGCCTGGGGAGGCAGGGGCATTTGCCCCCCCCCCCCAATAAAATATCCGGAAAAATATTTTCGGGCAAATATCATGTAAAATTAGGACATTTTGTTATTTTTTCATACATATATTTTCGGGCAAAAATGTCTTGTCCCTAAAGGTGACTGTGCTCCAACGCCTATGAGCTGGGTTTTCTTCAGTGAAAGTCTGTGGTCGGGTGTACAAAAATTTATATTAAATAAATCTGGAACTAAACCATATTGTTATAAACATACTAAGCGTCTAATAATATGATTTATATCTTAATTCAGTCCAAATCTGACACAATATTACCGTGTTAGTCCAACAGTCACTAGGTGGCGTGCAGGCTGTGCTAAGAGATTGCATGACAAGAAGCCAGGCTACTATAGAGATTGGTTTTCCGTTGCCAAGCAACCACTCTAGTTGTCACGGCAACGCGTGACAACATCCGGACTGTGTCCCAGACTGCACCGGGCTTGTCATTAGCCACTGATCGTGTTAGCAATGTGTGCGCGCAACGGACGGCTCCTGTCACGGACTCGAATCCACAACAGTTCCAGGATCTGTGGATGAACACGTAGGCCTACCAGCCAGACCCATCAAAAGGGGAAAAGGAGCGAAGTTTTCCCGGGGCCCACGACTTTTCGGGGGGGGGGGGGGTCATTTCTCAAAAACACTGAAAAATGTGTGTTACAGATGACTTGTCTTCAGGGGCGCCGTCTGTCTATTCAGTGTATACTTTGAATACCCTCTGAATCTCATTCTCAGTTGTTGCTTACTTCAAAGTTTTTTTCCCGTAAATCTGACCTATGACAAAACATTAGTGATGCAATTTCGCTAATTTTTTGGCAGAAATCGTCACTTTTGTGCTACAAACGTGCTGGTATTCAAAACTGAACTTGAATACTTTTGCTTATCATCACGTTGGTGCATATTCAGCTGACAGTATCGATCGCCCTGCATCATCGTAGCTGAATGCATGCTGGTATGCAGCTGAAGTATTCGTTTTGTGACCTGAATACCCTACTGTGAAAATCAGACGCCGGCTCTGTTTGTCTGACCTCGAATATGCAAATCCATTTTCGGAGCCCCGCTTACGAAGCTACCCCGGTCGGTGAGGGGAACACTCCTTCGGCCTCTCGATATCGATGGTTACGGAATGAGGTGTGACAATGCCCCGAGAGAATGGTTTCCAGGGCCCCGCGTCCCGCTGTATCTCTCGACGGGCCTGCTACCAGCTGCGTTTGGACAACAACTTCAGTTTACAGTTCATCATGGCTGATACCGGTATGTCATTTCGGTTGCCGACACTATCGTGGAAATCTCGGGGAAATGATGCGGGCGTATGCTATAATTTATGCCTGCTGACAAAACTTTCCCAGCCATCTGCTGGGTGTGTACCTAGGTCACGAATGGTACGGCGTCCGTGCGTGCGTGCAAATACATATTATCTTGGAAACTTGGCAACCGATCGTAATTACACATCGGATACACATTTGTGACGATATTCGAAAATATTGCACTGTGTATGTAGGCCCTAGAACTCTGAAGTTAAGTATTTATTAATAGTACGTAGCGAATAAGTTATGTACATTGTACATGTAGCGACACCCACTGAAAGGTAGCGACAGTGCGGAACCCCAGCCAGTTGGGGGCTCCACCGTCCGCGCGTGTGTCGACGAATAGTACAAGGTAGTCTAGAGAAAACCACATAACGTTTAGTGTGCCATAACTTCACGAGCGTGAGTCACAGAATCGCGCTTTTTCGA
>Ga0209781_1000526_pt1 | contig 10160 bp, 7 predicted proteins | sample WorMetHERISLAND1_3_FD_187386 | JGI IMG/M metagenome (GOLD analysis project Ga0209781, IMG submission 187386) | Marine gutless worms symbiont microbial communities from Max Planck institute for Marine Microbiology, Germany - Olavius albidus HERON... | ecosystem: Host-associated > Annelida >...
GACACAGTCCACGAGTGTGACAGACGGACAGACAGACGGACGGACAGAATTACGATAACTAAGACCGTGCAGACTGCGTCGCACGGTAAAAATGCCTCAGTCTGTGGCTACATTTTAATTTTTGTAAACAGTAAAAATGCATTATTTTAAAGGAGTGCAGTCAAGTTTATTTAGTCTACTCATTAGCGTAAGAAGCTAGTTCAGATGTTCCTGGTTGACAAGTGTGCAGCATTTATTGGTAAATTTTGCTAGTCCGACTAACTGGACTCTTGCGGGTCCTTGAAATTCCTTGAAAGTCCTTGAATTTTTTTCCCAGCTTTTCAAAGCCTGGAAAGTCCTTGAAAACAGACAAGGTCCTTGAAAGTGCTTGAATTTGATTTTCTAAAACGCTGTGACCGAACCAGTTGATACTGAAAAGGGTGTTCCAGATGGCTTTTTTCTGACCTCGAATGTGCATAAAATCCATTTTTGGCCGGGGCTTGGACTGTCGGACCCCGCTGGATGAGCCCACCACGCTTATATATGCGTATAAAAGTGCCAGTTTGATGTAATTTAGTTCTCCTTATATATCCTTTGTATGAAAAGTCCTTGAATTTGATTTTGACAAATGGGCAAGAACTCTGGACAAAGTCGTTGCAGACTCTGGATAATATCGTCTCCACGGCCATATATGTGCACAGAGACCTGTGCATTAAGCCCAATACACACTGCAAACGCAACTTAACTGTTAAGTTGAGTCAAGTCGCCGGTGTGTACACAATTCGCAACTAGTTGGCAACAGTCTTGACAAGTCTGAACAAATTTGCCAACAGCAAAGTCGAGTTGCATCGTGTCGGCGTTGTAAACGCACCCGTCGGAAGTCATGACCCAGTTTACTATTTCCTGTGCTGTTGACTGTTGAGCTATTGAGGTTGGTGACAAGTAACGACATAATGACGTTATTCTTGAAATAGTTATCAATATCGATCAAAACTCACGTAGTCAAACCGCTGTGTTCAGTTTCCAAATTGTTGACCGATTTGCAAATTCAAGTACACACTGCCGACGCAACGCTACTCAATATTTGAGTCGAGTTGGCGTTATGGTGTGTATTGTGTGTTACACATATCGTTGATTAAGGCAACATTTAAAACAGAAGGTAGTACATGAATGCAGCTACAGGCACACTTTGGACTGTTACTGCAATATGAACTTGTTGTTGGTCTTTATAAAAAAGGCTTGTATGTATAAACTTGGCGGTGCAATTAGGGTATGACTAAATACATCACCGGCCTCACTGGCGCCATTGTCGACATCATTGGCCGTTAATTATATAACAATGGCGCGTCACCTGTATAGTGTGTGAATGAGGTCAGCGGCTAGTGGAGGGACACGCTGATTGAGCGTCTAACAGAACGACGTGACCGGAGACCTGCCGGGAACAAGTGGCGGTGGGGCAGTCATATACCCGCCGCCGGCGCCGCCGATCAACATGCCGCTGAGTAGCAACGGCAGCGGCGGCGGCGGAGGACAACACCGACAGACGAGCCACCGACGGGCCGATGTAGTATTTACAGACATCACCGGCATCACCGGCCGGTGATGTCGACAATGGCGCCGGTGAGGCCAGTGCGGCCACAGGTGAGGCCGGTGCGGCCGGTGATGTATTTAGTCATACCGGTGCAATCATGTTGTTTTAATGTGTGACAGCTGTTAATGTTACGTGACGCTGTAACTTGGTGTTTTTATTTGCATTTTTCCTAGTTGCTAGTAACATTAATGCACTGGTCTGCTGTGTTACTAGGCTTACCAGGTGACTATCGAATGCCGTTTGAGGATGAGGTTGGACTGCATCCGACACTGGAAGAGATGCAGGATGTTGTCGTTTCCAGTCGAAAACGCCCACAATTTAAGCCTCACTGGCTGAAGAATGAGGTAGTGCATTTATGTACATTATTTCATGTGTTATTGTTGATGCTATTTCACATGTTTACCTTTAGGGTTTTGACTCAGTGTGGAATGTTGAGGAATTTTGCCGCCTTCGACGTTCCGAACATTGTTAGTAAATGCCGTTTTTGCCGTATACTTAAACATTCGCCGGCTCTGATCGGGTCCTGGAAAATTATTCATGGGGTCCTGCAAAGTTCTGGAAAAGTCCTGGATTTTTTGGTCAGTAAAAGAGTGGGAACCTAGGGTTGTGAGTCCGGATATTTCCTCCGGAAAATAATTTATTCCAATCTTTCCTAAAATTTTCCAGAAATTTATACTGAAAATTTTTGCACCAGCATAAACCTTCCGAATAACGGTATATTTGCTTGCATCTTCACTTTCTGTCGGCTTTACAGCTCCTCTGTTCTCTAGTGGTGCACTAACAGTAACATTAAAACATTGCTTTCGTGATTAATTGTGCTCACTCTCATTGTAGGCATCGTCTCATTGAGATCTACATGGTTCCAAGATTATCGGTAATATTTACTATTAGGGAAAATTTCCGGAAATTTCCTCCTAATACTAAATTTCCGGAAAATTTACAACCCTAGCAGCAACACAGTGGTTTAACGAGAGCTAATTGTGAGTTGCATTATGCTGTGTTGGATACCTACGTCGAGAGGCTGCACTAATGAATGGGAAGTGTGAGTGCAGAAACAAATTTTATTTCCTAAATTATGTTAAAAGTGGATGAACTATGTGTGTGTTATGCAGATTCGGACTGTGGTTATTTCTTGTTCAGTACACATTGCCGCATGTGTGTTAGAAATTGATTGCTGTGAAAGTTAATCATATATAATCTACTTATTTCTGAGATAGAGAAGTCATATCAGCTGATTGCTCGGGTGACGTGTGAAATATGTGTAACAAGTGGCTGCATGCGTGCTTCAATTTTTACACCATTTTGTTTTTCTTTGCATCAATCCTTTAACATAATTCATGTTTCTTTACAACAGTTTGTCCTCACCCTGCCATCAATATAAGACATCTGCTTATTTTATTGCCATTGCAAAGATTACATCATTGCAGCGGATGAACAAATGAACTTATACACGTTGCAGTAATGCTTAAACTTCTCTAAATGTTGATAATGATTATCGCATGTTACAGGAGCTGTTAATATTCTGCTCGACGATAGACGAGAGCTGGGATCACGATCCCGAGGCGAGACTGTCGGCTGAATGCATGGAAGCACGGTTATCTCAACTGTGTCATTCGCCATCCATCTCGGACGTTTCCTCTATTCCGGGTTCATCGGATGCAAAGGAAAAAATGAGCCTGGTGGCGTAGCCTGTTCCAGGTCCTTGAATGAAACACTATCTGGAGTCTGTGAGACTGACCGTTTGACTGCGAATAAGTGAATGAATGGACTAGCAAGTGAGCGAAGATAGTTTCAGTTACATATAATGCATTCAGGTACATAGGTCGATTATTTTTCACTCACATTGGTGATAAAATGCCTGCTACGAGTCTGCTGCCGGCCACCATTGATGAATTAGCAAACTTGATGTGGATGACGTACTTGCTCGCGCTGAATGAAGTAAAATGCTTTTCAGAAATCATACCTCCTATACTAAGGCCATATTCATGACGCCGTCTTAGCTTAGTACCGGCTAATGTCTATATCGGGCATAATCAGTTCCGGACTAGTGCTTGTGGTCGTAGAGTGATGAATTTGCTATAATAATAAGCGATGTTCTTCATTACTGTTCGCTCAACGTCACCATTATTCACTTTTACGCAACATATTATATTTATTCTGTGCAGCTAAAAGCTATCCATCTTGCAAAGTTATGTGTGTCATTTTGATCAATAAGATATTTCTGACAGATTGCCGAGTTATCCTGATAATCGTTATTATGAGAGTAGAAAATATTATGAAATAGAAAATGTTGATGAAACATGAAAACTTATGAGAATAAATCTCAAAATATCCTCTGATGTTGGAATATTTATCCTGAGTTTATAAACTCTGTGCTATCATTTTTTTACCTTTTTGTTTACGTGGATATGCTTGGATCAGGCTACTTACGCCTGGTTGCGAGGGATACTAGAGTTTGTCCGGACGTACGATCAGACTAGCGCTAAGACGGCGTCATGAGTACTGACTAAATTGCTTGTTACGTGTAAGTCGGCTTAGTCTTAAGACTAGCACTTATGACTACATCGTGAATAGGGGCTCTGCAGTGTTGGCCATTAGTATTCTGTAAAGAATGGTCCAGTAAACGGAAGTTGTTGGTTTGAGACATTCGGCCATTTTTTCAACTACTAGTGTTCGCTATCGGAGGTCACTAATTCTTCGATAAAATGTTTCACTAATGCTGTAAAATTCTGCTACCGGGGTACGTCTTGCACCATGCTGAAATATGCTATAGCATGGTGTAGAGCATATGTAACTGTTGAATTACACACACTTATCATGAACAAGTTAGTTAAATCGCCAGTCAAATCAATGCTGTTGTTACTGGAAGTGAAGCAACTGACTGAATGTTTGATGTATTCAACTTCCGTTTCAATGTCTTGTTGACAAAAACCAGGTATTGTTTTATTGTAAATTGCAACCACAGGCAGCAGCCAGTCTTGCATTATCTTAATCAGGTAACGTATCTGTGTGAGCGTGAAATGACAGTATGACTGTTACGTAAGTAGTGTGGTGTATTGTCATGTTGCATTGTCTGGTGGCCAAGCACCAGTGATTTGCCACTGCTCGTTTTTTTTGTGTGTTAATCCATTACGGGTCGTTTTTTTTATTTGTCTGTCATCGATGTTGATTTTTCCGCACGTGTTGCGTCTTATTGCGGAAATGCAGACTGCATGTTTGCAACATTTACAGTGGACATAGCGATACCTCCGATGGCTGACAGACTTTTTGTCAGTAAGTTATTTACGTGCGTTACTGTAATGGTGGAAATTTCAGTCATTTGTTTGTCGTGTTATAAGTTGATGACAGGATTGCCTCAGAGTACAAGCTGTTCATTTTTGAGACACGTGTATCTGGACTAGACTGTCCTAAAAAAATCTCTCAACTTCTTATCTGCATTACTGCAAGCAGTTAAGCACACAACTGCTTGCCATTACGCAGCTAACATGTTGCGTTATTACGCATTTTTCAACTGCATATTTTGGATGAAACCAACTGAATGGAGGTGCCATTTCTGTTTAACAAATTGTAATACTAAAAGCATTTGGTGTTGCGACTTTAAACTGGCCTTTAATTAAAATTGTTAGGCTATTATTTCAACAATATTTGTATCAACTTGCCTTATCTTGTCCGAGTAGTTAGTGTAATGAATAGACACACAACTGAGCAGAAAAATACCAATAAATGCCACAGTCCAGAACTGATAACTATTGTACACTGTTACTTGTTTGCTGTTATTTATAGTCTGAAATTGAAATCCCACATTAATTCTTCCGAAGAATTTTACGGAAAAATTGACACATTTCGTTTTAAAGTGTAAAGTTAGTGAATAAAAGTTACAGCTAGCAAAAAGTCCATTACATTCATCAGTTTAACTTGAGGACGGGAAGTTTTGGGGAAGTCGGCGTAATGGAATTTGGGCTAAAGGGGACGTCACGGACGTCACGGGAAGTCGGCATAGTGGATTGGGCTTTACTGTGTTTTGGCTTTTTACGGCAGTATAGGTATCTGGCATATTATGTGTCTGGAGTTTGTTTTGAACACTGATGTGCTGTTTTCTGTCTTCCATCTGTATACTACGCTACTAGTATGTAACTAATTACAGAGGGGTTTAAAGGTTTACATTCCTGAAAGCAACCACAAATTATTAATTCACAACCGAAAAATCAAAGAATACATAATGACAGTTTAAGATCTTGCACATATTTTTGTACAAAATTACACATTTTGTAGTGTGATACATTGAGCCGGTTTCTAGTAATAAATTACTTTACAGAAGATTGTCATTAACATTAACCAAATGCCGTCAGAAGATATGTCACATTTTTGTTTTTATATCCAGTTTGGGCACTATTATAAATTTGCTTGCAAATTTACCGGGTGATCATAATTTATCATGTAAAGTTGGCATTGTGAGATAAGTGTTGATTAATACGAGGCACACTAACTGTATGTGAAGGGTTTTGGGTGTGTAAACTTTCGGCTGACTCTGTATGCTGGCAAGAAGTTGTAGAACAGTGTTGAAGTGAAATTAGTGGTGAGCATTGTTGTCTGCACGCCGTTGTACTGTACGTTGTTTTTACAGCCTGTTAGCACACCTCATTGAATGACAACTCAGGTAACGTATGCAGTAGTGAGATTTTGCCGAGAACATTATTTGTATATGACAATATGAGTTACTTGTATTACAGTGAAAATACTGGGTGACGAAAAGGTGACCCCGTACAGTGTTTTGTCCGTATTTCCATAACCACTGGGAAATGTGAAGCCACAGGTTTTATAGAAGCACTGTCAATACTATTACTCGTCTAGTTCTTGTTCGTGATTTTGTTACCCCGTCCCCTATACATCGTTGGGACGGGGTATTGTTTTCGATCGATTTCTTTGTTAATGTGTTTCTTTCTTTGTTTCTTTGTTAGCAAGACAAGGCTGGACCCATTTGCATGAAATTTTCAAGGAAGGTGCAGAGTGACCATGGGACAACCTGATTACATTTTTTGTCAATTCCGAGAAACCGCGCGGGGATGGGGTTTGTTGTGCTTTCGCACCACAGCTCTCCATTTCATAAATTTGTAGCACCACGACATGAACAGAAGCTGCTAGAAAGTACATGTGCTGAAAAATGATGAGTTGTTTGTATGCAAAACTACAGTCACTAAAATGGCATTGAATGTCTGTGATGTGCAACGTTCCAAGTGTCCTCCAGCTTTGCAGGTAATCATGCAGACATGCAAAGTTTTTGAGCCGTCCTTGTCACTGGCTTCTTAAGAAGATCATTCCACAACTGCTGTGTTTTTCAAAGCTTCCAACACCACACCACTTCAGTGGTGCAGTAATATTAAATTATCAGCCAAACAGTTGTTTAATTAGTGGCTACTTTCTAGCACGTATGTTTCTCAATCACGCCTACTGTTGATGCCGTGGTGCCAAAAATTTTTTGTTATAAATTGTGAGCATGGATAATAAAAAATGAGGTCAAAGTTCGGAACTCGACATATGTGAATGAAAACTGCAAAATGTGTGTATTGGTGTAGATGTAAAAGTTGACCTTAAAATTCCTGGTGGTTACGGAAATGATGACGAAACACTATTAGCATCACTTTTATGGGACATCCTGTACATGTAAGTAAGTAAGTAAGTAAAACATGGATTTATATAGCGCATAACATTTAAGAAAACCTCTAATGCTGTAACACATGATGTATCATGTAACATTACAACACTGAGAGGTATTCGTAGAAAGAATCCTGTCCCTTGTGTTAACCGTTTTTCCTCGGCTAAATTATTTACAGTGATCATAAACTGTTTTCACATCAGGGTCGCTTTATGGTACTGTATTTTAACTTATGTGCTGTTATTTGCTGTAGGCCAAAAATTGGTGAGTATCTTGCTGTGACTAGCAGATTTTATGAAAGTGATGCATCCTCTCGGATGTCTTGTAAATGTCTGCCATGCATCAGATTCTGTGTGTGCAAATATTCTGCAAATACCTACTATTTTTTCCGCATGCATTTTCTAATTTTGTTTTGTTTCGAAGATGTTAGTAAAATTTTCCCAGGAAACCCCTTTGTGTATTTACCTGCTTGCATTTGAGTTGAAGTTATGGTTGCCTTTGTTACTTGTGTGCATGTTGTTTTAGTATTATTTTTGGCAGATATAGGCATTTTTTATAATTTTGTTACTAATAGCCCGGATTACTGAGTTTGGGTTGTATATTATGAAAAACTGCCTGTGGATTTTGGCTTTAGAAAATGCACTAGTGTCTGTATTTGTGCCACTGTTTATAGATGATTTGGTGTAGTCTGATGCAGCTAAATGGGTATGCTGCTATGCTGCTATTATGAAGAACCTCGTTGCAACTGGATTTTATGTAAATTGAATTTTGTTGTTACAGTTATATGTGTCTTAATTATAGTCTAATAGTATGTTAGTAGCTCTTGTTATACATTTATTGTAGCAAGGTATTATACTGGCTGAATAGACCCCTTCCCATTAGATGACTTGCTTTTCCCATTGCTGAAGATGGATCATTTTTGTGTTGTTTGAATGACTGTTACACATTACAAGCCGGTAGGATCTCCGCGCCTAGCCCAAATTTCGTTGCCATGGCAACAAGGGTCGACCCCAGAACATTTTGCATGGTTCCATTGAACTGGCCATCCCTGAAAACCCCCTGGTAGGCCCAAACATATCCTGTCTCTCTGCCATACAAGCCGACTTATAGGCGATTTTGTGCAAATTTTGGGAGTAAATTTTGGTCGTTAGGGGGCCTAAATCAAAAATTGAAGAACAGGGTTTTGTAGAGTGCCACATGGAGAACTGATGGCCAAAAATGGCTCAGTTCCATTGAGAAACAAAAAAGAAGCAATTTGAAGGAGCGTGACAGACAGACAGGAATGTCCGAACAGAGAGTCAATTGTTGGCAATAATAGACTCCTAGGCTAGGCGCGGAGATCAACAGTTTATAACAAGATGTTCAGTTCGGCGGCCCCCAATGGCTGTCATGATAAGCTAAGCTGCATACAGTATGGAAATTGTTTCTGTCCGTTATGATCTCCTGACCTCGATATTTCTCCATTTCCAAATTCTGAGCTTGTGTAACGTCCACATCTTAGGCGTAGAAGCTCAGTCAACTTTGGGAGTAAGACATTTTTGCCCGAAAATTGTGTATGAAAAATTAACAAAATGTCTGAATTTTACGTGATGCTTGCCCAAAAAATGCTTGAATTGAATTTTACATGGTAATTGCCCGAAAAATATTCTTTTCCGAATTTTGGGGCGCATGTGCCCCCTGTCCCCCCATCCCCTATGCCTATGATCCACATATGGAGCGATGTTAGTGTTGCTTCCTATTAGCAGCTGTAAGACTGTGTGAGGTATATGACTTTGTGATAGTGTTGCGCGGTACCACTAATTTTGCGCCACGGTAAGTACCGTGGAAAAATACCGCGGTACTCGGTAGTACTGTAGTTATAGTTAATTCACGCCAGCCACTGACGTAGTGACGACATTTCACTCATTAAAGGTATAAGCTATACAACAAAACATAAAATATTAAAGTTAAACGTGCGGTTTAGCGGTGAATGACAGAAGACAAGCCGAAGGTTGCAATTTCAGTCGAAATACAATCAAATGTTTAATAAATCTTTATCTTCGTTACTCTGTGTGAACAACGGACAAGTACCGTGCGGAACAACCGCGGTACTTGTGGTATTGCTGTACTAAAAAGTACAGTAAAGGCGACAGTACTGGTACCGTCGGAAAATAGTACCGCGGTCGTGGTACCGCGCAACAGTCCTTTGTGAGCTTGGCTTGTGCTTGATACTTCACGTGTGCAACACTACCACCAAGTTTAAAGACATGATGACTCACCTGAGGCTTGTATAATCTGGTGACCTTGACCTCTGACCTTTCGATGTGAAAATGGTATTGCACGATGGATATCCTGTGCACCAGATTCTGAATTTTTTGCGTCATTTTGTTACTTAATTTTTAAGTTGGAGTAACATTATGTTGAGCTACAACTGTAAGTTATGAATTTATGAATATGTGGCACTTACTGGGGGCTATTACGTTGTGTAGATATGTACAGACAGTCGTTAGTCTGCTATCCCATTTTCTATATCGGCTTTTTGTGGTGTGATGACTTTGGTCTTGAAATGGTGTCACGAGCTGCTTGTGTGGTTTAGAAGGTTATGCACCAAATTTGAACTTCTTCTAGTCTTGAGATATGAGCCCATATGCGACAGCTGTGTGGATGGGGTATGTTGGCCATGTTGACCTTGGCGTTTTGACTTTGAGTGTTCACAGTTTACTCTGCGACAGTTTGTGGGAGACTATCATCCATCAAGTTTCAAAATCGTGTGACAGTCCGTTTGTCAGTTATGGTGGATTTCATGCCTGAGCATTGTGAACAGTGACGGTCCACTTCACCATTTCTCATTACCTAACCATAAGCCTAACCCTAAACCTGTCCCTAAACCCTAATTCTAATCCTAACCCTAACCCTGCCCCTAGAAAGCGGGAAACGGCAAAATGGGAAGACACATTG
>Ga0209781_1000527_pt1 | contig 10160 bp, 7 predicted proteins | sample WorMetHERISLAND1_3_FD_187386 | JGI IMG/M metagenome (GOLD analysis project Ga0209781, IMG submission 187386) | Marine gutless worms symbiont microbial communities from Max Planck institute for Marine Microbiology, Germany - Olavius albidus HERON... | ecosystem: Host-associated > Annelida >...
CCCCACTTTTAAAAGTCTGGCTACGCCACTGCCCGTTTCTCTTCTACAAAAGTCGACAAAAATGGCACACATTGTATATAGGCCTCTACGGTAGATTTTCATTCATTTTCTTTGTTAAAATTTTCTCAAAAGATAGTAGCTCTCTAGCAGCTCCAACAGCAACAGCTCTCCTTATACACATCCCTGGCTGCAGATCTCAATACAATCACTGGACTATCACACGTTTATTACTACACCTTGAAAGACAAGCAAAACCGGTAAAGTCCAATACACACCGCCGACGCCGACGCGACTAAACTGTCGAGTTGAGTCGCGTCAGCGGTGTGTAAAAAATTCGCAACTAGTTGGCGACAGTCTGGACGAGTATATGAACACATTTGCCAACATCGAAGTCGAGTTGCGTCGTGATGTCGGTGGTGTGAACACACCCGTCGGCAGTCGTGACTCAGTTTACAATTTCGCTGTGTTGTTGGTGACAAGTGACGACATAATGACGTCATTGTTGAAAAAGTTATCAATATCGATCGAAATTCACGTAGTCAAACCGCTATGGAGTCTCAACAATCAGTTTCCAAATTGTCGACCGAATCCGTACGTCGGCAGTCGTCGTGAGCTAGTTGCGAATTTAGTACACATTGCCGACGCGACTCAACTGGATAGCTGAGTTACGCCGGCGTCGGCGGTGTGCACTGGGTTAACTGTACGAGTCAAAGCTCGGCTTGTTCAGAGGTTGCCATTTGTAATGAACAATTTCCGATACTCGTTCACACAGAGACTGGTACAACGCCGCTAACTGTTCGTCACTGACGGCGTCGTGGTAGAACATCGACCCTGGAAGATGTGCGGCAATCGCGTAATTTCCCGTTTCTGGCTGCCAGTATAGGACATCATCGCCGTGGTCGTGATGATCCAGCGTCCACCTCACGTTCACTTCCAACCTGCTCCAACCGCTGCCTCGAACGGCGGCCAGATACAGCACGGTGTCGGTGCGGACCGCGCCGTGGAAGACGAGGCAACACAGAGAGGTGCATCGATCGACCATACTGTTCAGTTCGGCCTCTTTGCCGCCCTCCGTGTCGCCGTAGTCGGCGAACTTGGCCAGGGTGCGGTGGTAGTTGGCGGCCAAGCAGGTGAGAACGTCCGGCTTGTAGCTGGAGTACTTCATGAATGTAACCGACGTCACCGGTACCTCGGCGCTCAACAGCGACATCAGCTCGTACGACGGAATGCTGTTACAAAACGTCAGCTCGACGCCCACGCTCGGATTGCTTTCTCGCAGCTTCTTCCACGCCGAGTCCTCGACCCGCGGAAACCTGGCATCGTAGCCGACGGCAGAGCGACTGTAGACGACCATGACGCCGAGTCTGGTCAACGGCGAGCGGCGCGGCTTGCACAGCACGTCGACGAGCTTGGGCGTCAGCAGGTACGAGTGGACAGACAACGACGTCAGTGCAGAAAGCTGGCCAATAAGACCGACGACCGAGTCCGGATCGGGTAGACGCGTCGTCAGCGGCACCCACGAGTCTTCGGACGGATCGCGGCAGAACAAACTCAGTCTCTCGAGTCGACGAAGTTTCTCGTTGTCGCGCAGGCACGAAACGATGTCGCAACTCGTCGGATCTATGTCCGACACAGGCCACGACCGTACGTCGAGCGACCGCAACCGCTGAGCTTGCTTGATCAGAGCAAGCAGCGCTTCGGCAGCCGTGGGAGAGGGCTTCTTTCGCTGAACTATACCCTCGCCGACCTTCAGCGTCAGGCTTTCGAGTCGACATTGCGTCAGCTGTTCGAGCACCTCGCGGCACGACTCCTTGAGTTCGCAGACTTCGCCGCAGATCGTCAGGCGGACGTCCTGGAAGTAGGCGCCGAAACGCCGTATCATTGCCACATACCGGTCTGGAGCGACGACGCCTATACGCGGGCCCGGCCGAGCCTGCATCCGCGCTGGCAGCGTTCCGATGAGGTTAACATCGACGCTATGCCAGACGGACGGGTGATTAAAGATGTCGTTGAGTCGCCGACAGACTAGAGCAACGCGCGATCGCTGGCCAACAGACAGACGGGTCATAACATCAACCCAGACCACATCAGGCAGTGCGCTGAAGTCGTAATCGGTCGTCATAACGCAGTAGTTGATCACGTAAGAGACTCAGATCTGAAGTGTTTACCTTCCTCGTACGCACGATCGCGGCGTGCCCTCTTGCTGGGCTAGCTGGCTGTAGGCAGCAAAGGTGTGGCCATACTATTTTTAAACGCCGTCACGTGCAACAAGCAACTGCTTGTACTATTATTAGCCTGTTACGTCAGTTTTATTTTTATCGTCTTGCTTATTCTCTGAGAGCCACATTGGACCCGGAAACGGGTCCCAATGGCGCCTAATGTAGTATCAGCATCAGCGCTGCAGCAGCGGTGCCAGCAATAGCGGCGGGCATACAAAACTGCCCGCACGAGCCATGGACCTATAATTTAACCATAGAGATGGGTCAACAATCAACATGTCGAAATTATCACAAAATATCGGCCATACCGATATTATGTCTTGTATGCGCGTTACCGGGTCCACGACAGCTACACGTTGCTGTTCGTGTTTGGACCCCAATGCTACAAATGTTGTTCTTGTTATTAGATTTTCAACTCCCTGAAACTTTGTCAACATGCAACCGATCGTTGAAATATTTTCATTTATAATCGCTAGGTGGCAAATACATTTGACACAACCCGTTTTGGGTCCGTATGCGACTTTGGCCTTGTTTATGCCTACACTTCATGTAGTGTGGCCAGAGAAACAGTTTCTTGTTCGTTCTTGCATCCGTCCACGCATGCGTACCAAACATTGTCAACACAGATCTTGAAGTACTGGACAAATTTTTTGCCAAACTTACAGCTTCAATAGAATTGGGAGAGGGATGAATGCGTCCGAGTCGATAGGTCAAGGTTAAAGGTCATGGTGCTGTAAGCAGCAGTTTAAGGGCGTGATATGATGTCTTGCGCTGAGTTCATAGTTTCCAGTTAGACTACAGTGTGAGTCACAAAATATCCCCCCTGAGGTTTTGTGGTATATTTTCCCAAACGGTTGGGAAGTTTTCGAATAAATTTTACAAGCCTATTATGCATTCCTAGCTACGCTAGAGTACAAATTTTTATTCAATTATCTGCAACTTTGACGGTGTTATGCTATATTAAATGTGACCAACAAGTTCAAGTTCACATCATGTGTGCAAAATGTCCACAAACGGCCGAAACGCATGCTGCTGGCATTTTCTGACATTTTTCGCAAACAGTTACAAATTTTTAGTCCAAATTTCACACGCCTATTATGTGTTCGTATCTATGATAGAATACACATTTTTATTCAGTTATCTCCAACTGTGACGAAGTTATACCATATTAAGTGCGACCACCCAGCATGCATTTCGGTCGATGGTGGACATTTTGAGCATATTATGGTGGTCGCGCTAAATATGGCATAACTTCGTCAAAGTTGCAGATAATTGAAAAATTTGTAGTCCAGCGTAGATATGAACACATAATAGGTGTGTAAAACTTGGACTAAAAATTCCCAACCATTTGGGAAAAAATGTCAGAAAATTTCAGGGCGGGGGGGATTTTTTTGACTCACACTGTATGTCGTTTATCAGAGTTTCTGTGAACGAACAAAACAGTGATTACTCAACTATAAAAATACTCCATTCGGTAGATCACTAAATGGTACTAAGGGGCAAGGTCCCCACAAAAGTTAATTGGGTCAGGGCATGAGCACCCGCATGCATTGCCCCCACCCACTGAAATGTTAAAAATTAATAGCAATGTATGGTATTACCATCTAAACAGTGACAGTAAAGGGCAGCTGATGCGTATCCAGGGTCAAGGACAACGGTATGTTGGTCTCCAATTCAGATGATGGAAAATCGTATCAAGGGGCAAAAGTTTCTTGTTTGCTAAGCTTGCTTAATTTGGTTCTAGACTACAATCAGAAAACCTACCATTAGCATAACCAAGTGGACCAGCGTCAATGACCTCAATTCTATCAACTGAAAATCTTATCACGGGAAAATGACAAAAACTGAAAAGATGCAAAAAATTTCTTGCTTCCTATGCACGTTGGGTCTGGCTCTAGCCTCAGTGTAGCTAGCGGACACAGGCACATACCCCAATCCCTCCAACGAAAACCATACCTAGGGTTAAAACCTAAAAAAAGGCACAAAAGGTGGCATAAATTTTCTCACTAACTCCACTGAGTTCTAACTCCTCAGAAATCCCAGCTATATACTACTGGTAAAAGGAGATATTAGATAGACGTGAAGAAACCACCGGAGTAACAGGAGTTGATGGCAAAATGTGACGGCTTTCTAGGGGTTTGACAATGATGGCCACAAACCATGATGGCCACAACCATTACGGCCACAAACCTGTTTTCTGAAGACGGTATGACCGTGAATTCTCTGTAAATTTGGTGATTTCTTAAAAGTACGCCGTTCGTTTTTCACGTTTTCATTGCTGTGGCCGGGCATAGGTATACCTTGTGGCCGTCATGGTAAAACATGGTAATGGTCATTAGTTAAACACATCGGTGGCCTGTGGCCCCTTTTCTCAGCCCGTAAAATTTACATCTCTGTCCTTGAGAACCATCATTATGCTGATGCCAACTACGTTTCCTCTTATCATCCATTTCATTAGCACCAATCAATACTGGATAACTGCTACCGTAATTTACCAGACATAATCTCATGATGAGATGAACAAACATGATATTGTAATTTAATATATCAGTACATCTATATACAATACATAATTACACAGTGCTGTTAATCACGGTATGCATTTTGTTGTTGAAACTTTAGAGTACAGCTGTTGTCCACATGTCAGCACTGTAATGCAGCATGGCAAATATATGTTCGCACAAAACGCGTGCAACTGTGCCCTAGTGCAATCAAAACTAAGTATCTAGAAGTACTGAGGATTATATGTAACCCAGTGGGCCTTCTGTTGCTGTTTGGCAGTTTTGTGTGTGTTAAACAGCGACTTAAACACTTCGGTGGCCTGCGGGTCATCCTGTATTGTCTTTGTTCTCTTCTCCGCACTACTGGACTTGGATGCATTGCTGCCAGCTGCAGTGCTGGCAACAAGCACTGATGACTTTGCTGCCGTAGCTCCATCTGCACTGCTGCTGCCGTCTGCACAAGAAACCATCATCATGTGCAAAAGTCTGGCGATGTTAAATCCACTCAAATGTAGTACTTGTAAGTCACAGTCTAAGTCAGGGGTCGGCAATCAAATCCAGCCAGCGAGCTCCATCCATCTGGCGCGTGGCGGCTCGTCAGTTTTAATGTTAAATTGGGCCTGTGTGCTCCCGCCAAACTCACCGAAAGATGAGCGGTTGTTTCCATGCTGAGCATGATTTAGTCGCACACTGATAGTGAACGCTGATCGGCTCTCTTACCAGCGTTGACGCTGAGTCGCTCCCTTACACCTGACCCTTCAGTCAGTAGTCTAGTAAAATTGGGACATTTTTGATGAAGTTGGAAAAAAATAGTATAAAACTGAAAACTGGTGGAGTTGATCTTAAAACAATCCTGAACAAAATACCAAAAAATCTCCACGTTTCCTCTCATTCTTTTTGCAGATATGACATCATGATGAGAGGGATGGGCTAGTCCACAGTTAAAATTGTTACTCATTTAATTTTTAACGTAACATTTACCTGTCCGGACCGCAACAAGTTCGTTGGGGGCTAATCCGGCCCTCGACCCCAAAAAGTTTGCCAACCCCTGGTCTAAGTCCACACAGATAAAGCACAAAGTGAAATGTGTAGCACTAAAACATTTAACATGAGATCTAGTTTCTAAATTTACAGGTATCAAAAAGCCTAACAGCATAAACAGAATGATCAGGGTTCTGAGCCTGACATGACATGACGAGACCTTACAATATAGGAACCTACAGAGGCAATTATTAACACTATTAACAAAGAATAAGGCTTTGTGTCAACTGAACTAGGCAAGAATGCTGCCAAGATGTATTATAAATTAAACATCCATGCAAGGTTGTTAATTAGGTTAATTTACTGTTTAAATTAGGTTAAATCACTACCTATAGAACTTATAATAGACCTCAAACTAGCTTACACCTATATTGAGACCCCTTTTTAGTGGACATCTACAGCCAACCTTACGATCAATGGTAGAATTCACTAAGGCACTGAAGTAGCATGAAGATAATATACTTGTAGAGGCAGAAGTGCCAGCAACAGCAGCTGATGACGATGATGAAACTGTTGCAGCCGCTGACGATAATGTTGCAGCAGCCTCAGCAGTTGTAGACTGTACCTTACGTTTCCTCGACACCTGCAAATGTTACCAAATAATGCTAAACTGCAACAAATGTTATACAACTATCTTACATTTCCCTCCAAGATCCTCAAATAATAGCACAGACTTGCATTCTGCATCACAGAAAAGTTAAGATGCTAAAATATACTGACAAAAATCTGTTAGCATATATAAACTGAATGAAGAGACTGTATCAGTAGTTTTCAGTACCGGGTACATAAATATCGCTTGGTTTACAGGTTTAAGTACAGCAATCATGGGCTTTCTTTGTAATGTCCATAAAATTCCATTACTATGACTACTAAAATGAAAAATGACAAGGTTAAAATATTAAGCTGCTTTGTATTTGTATTAAACATTAATGTGCTATACTACAGTTAACAGTATACAATATAAGTTGCGTAAAATCCTTATGCTTAAAACAGTAGAGTGCATTATAAACATAAGCAGAATTACTATGACAACGTTATAATTTGCATATATTCTAAATTTGGTATCAATTTAATTTCACTAAATGTGTCTCCTACACACTAACGAAATCACCATATAATATCTAAAATCATTTGAAAACAGTTATTTTATTTTAGTTAATATAAAATCATACACGAGGTACAACTTGCAGACAGTTAACCAGGCCCATCGAGAAGGGGGAAAGGGGAAAGTTTTCTTGGGCTCCGCAACATTTGGGGGCCCTGCCATCGCTCAAAAATACTGAAAAGGGTGTTCCAGATGGCTTTTTTCTGACCCAAAAAATGTATAGAATCCATTTTCGGCCGGGGCTGAGCCCCGGATCCGCTTATGATGCTCCCCCAGACCCCTAATCGATGGTGAGGGAACACCCCTCCTCATGTTTCCTCCCTCTTGATGCCTTCAGCATCTCTATCTCGGTGCATACGGAATGAGGTTGTGATGAGGCCCCATGATAATGGTTTCCCGAGCCCCGCTGTGGATCTCGACGGGCCTGCAGTTAACTACACAGAGTGTGTAGTGAAGTGAATATGTCATTCAATAATTAATTCAATAAATTAGTGCAGTTCAACATTCAGCTGGGAACTCACCTTAGCAGCAAGTTTCCTATTCTCCAGTCGTGTCTGCAGTTCTGCTATTTCTTCCTCGGTCCCATTTATCACTATAATGTCGTCATCCACGTATGATTTTCCACACTGCAAAAACACTTGAAGAGTTATTTGTTATTTGGTTAAATAAAACAAAACAGAATACAACCGACTGTGAATTACAATGCTGTTAATTTCTAAAACTAATATGAATCTCTGAAAGTTTGTTTTCAAAAAGCTGGTACATTACAAAAATGGCAGCAAAGGTGATGCAAGCTTTGACACACAAAGTGAGTGCAATTAATGTACTTACATTAACACAAATGGAATCCTTTATTTCCTTCAAAGCTCGATCAGAGAATACACAGCCACAGCCAATCAGGAAACAAAATCTGTCAACACAACAAGTAATACTATCTGATCACTGTTAAAACGAGAACAGCAATGCGTAGCTGTTGGATCCGGGAAAGTGCGATAATATCAGACGGACGACATGCAATCGCAACACCGCGCTTTGCACTAAAGTGCATTGCACGGTAAATACCGGTACTAATATATTTACACCTCCAAAACATTAACATACTGAGTGACAAAAATTAGCAACTCCTAACATTTAACTGAAAAATATACATTAATGAGTGTCTCCTTCAATTTCTTTTCAATTTCTATACATTTATTCCACATGTATGAACCTTACATTCAGTTCAGTGAACAAAATTGCCTAAATGCTACTTTCAAAGTGTGCAAACCTTACTTATATCTGCCATTCATCTCCAGTCCTGTGACAGGACATATGTAGGGGGAGATGAGCACATCACTCCCAGCTTTACTGGCATCTTCTGTGAATGCAGGGTTTGCAGTTAGTTTGAGCTCTGTAATATCCTGCGACACAGATCAAACATTTCATCACATCATTTATCATATGCATGATAAGTTTTCAGTTGATGACATCTGAAGAATATTTTCTCACAGAAGATTAAGACGACAAAATTTGAGACCAAGACCAAGACTGACAATGCCGACTGTTAATGGATAACTACAACTCTGCACGGCATTTTTAAAAACAGTAAGTAAAAACTAAGTAACTCTTCACATTCTTTAGCCAGTAAGTTACAGGTGAATGAGTTAGCAATGTCTTACGGCACACATAAAAGGCCATTTCAGTGCCATTAACTGGTGTGAAGTTTAAATAATTGACTATTTTAACAAAGATAATATGAAAAATATAAAATCAACGCTTTAAGCTAATATAAAATTGTGATAATAAACACTAGACTAGACGGCAAAGGTGTGTTTTTTTAATGAAATCAATAATTACCTGCTTGTCAGTGCTGTCAAAGAGAGTATTAATGGAGGAGACCCTGAAGAATTGATGTCAAATAGTGTTCAGTAAGTTATAAATTTACCATACCAAGAGTGAAACTCCTGTGAGAGATCAAGAACAACTCACAGAGTTCAAGACTAAGGCCAAGACCTTAGGATTTGAGACTAAGACCGATCCAGACCAATACAGAGATGAAGACTGCATTTATCAGTCTAAAGAACAAGACTGTGGTCTCAAGCGAGTAAGTAAGTAAAACCTGGATTTATATAGCGCATAACATTTAAGAAAACCTCTAATCCGCTGGTCACATTAGTAAAGACTAAACAGGATTGTCTTAAGAAACTGCTTAAAACTGTCAGAACCACACGCCAGATCTCTGAGTTCATCAGGCAGCGAGTTCCAGGCCGTCAGACCAGCGATAAAAAACGCCCGACGGCCATATGTGTTGAGTTGACAGCGAGGTACGATGAGCTGGTGTTGGTTTGCGGAATGCAGACGAAGCCAAGAAGCGACGTCGGAGGATGTGATGAGATGGTCGGCGAGGTACCGAAGTGCCTGACCGTGAAGACAGCGGTACACCATGACATCCAGCTTGTAAGTAACACTCTCTGGCACATCCAGCCAATGAAGCTCATCGTGGAGGAGTGACGTCAGACCGTGAGCAAACTTCCGTGTGTCACTGACCACACGGGTGGCAGCATTGAGGACTAGTTGCAGCATGTCGCTAACCGTCTTCGGCGCCCCTGCATAGACTGCGTTGCAGTAGTCAAGAGCAAGACGTAGCAAAAGCATGCACGAGAGTTGGCGCTGATCCATCATCCAGTGACTTCCGGATATGACGAAGTTGACGAAGCCAATGGAAGCTGGCTACACACATCTTGGAGACATGCTTCTCCAGACTCAGGTCAGACGAGAACATAACTCCGAGCACCCGAACATGGTCACTAGCAGTCACGGTATCTAAGCTGAGCTGCAAGGCCGGGGCTTGGCTACCCAACATCAAGATGTTGTGTTTGGAGCCGGCCCAGAGCAACTCAAGTCTTAGCAGGATTCATCAGCAAACGATTTGCTGCCATACCAGATTCAGTCATAGCAGATCACTGCACGACAATAACCTAATTTATGTTAATGACAGTGCAAGACTATGCACTGTATTGATAACTACAGATTATACACATCTATGCTAGGGATGTACCGAATATTCGATTCGTATTCGCTTTGGGGCAGAATAATGGTCGGAATAGTCTATTCGTATTTGGCCGAATAGTGTCATCATAACGAATACGAATAGTTGGTCTGCAGCAGAACTCGCCTCCGTGCTGAAAACATCGAACGACTTGTCACAGGCTGAACGGTAGTTCAAGCCCTGTGTTAACGGCGACATGTCTTTCCTATGGGAGGCTCTGTGACTTTCTGGGTTTTTTTTTTCCCGAACCGACCTGGAGGTCACAC
>Ga0209781_1000529_pt1 | contig 10159 bp, 6 predicted proteins | sample WorMetHERISLAND1_3_FD_187386 | JGI IMG/M metagenome (GOLD analysis project Ga0209781, IMG submission 187386) | Marine gutless worms symbiont microbial communities from Max Planck institute for Marine Microbiology, Germany - Olavius albidus HERON... | ecosystem: Host-associated > Annelida >...
TGTGGCGATGGTCATGGCGGAGGCTGGTGGTACGAATGTTAGAGCTGGTGGTACGGATGTTGGGAGTGGTGGTATGGATGTTGGGGCTGGTGGTACGGATGTTTGGGTTGGTGGTACAGATGTCTGGGCTGGTGGTACGGATGTTGTTCGGTATCTGATCTCAACCGTGACGTCATCACTCGCTGGTCAGTTGATAATGATCCTGACCCTGACGTTTCGGCCAGTCACATGCTCGTCAAAGTCTACTGAACATAGCTGCATGCGAGAAAATGACATTACTTTCTGTAACCTTGAGGTTGTTGATTGAGGGCAAGTCCGGTCCAAGACGTGTGCTATACAGTAAACACAGGTCGTGCAACCAATTACGTTGCTGGGAATCAGGCCTTTGGCACCATTTCGTTTAGTCATCGCTACAGCGACCCAGTTAAACATGTCAAGTTAGCTTGATGGGCGGAGCTAATCAGCAGATTAACCAATCAAAATGGCGCCCAGCACCGGAAGTGATCACTGATCAGCCTCTTCGCTTGACCTACGTTTGCTATTAATAGAACAGTCCTTGGTCTGGTCATAGTCTGCAGAAATTGGTCGATTGGGTACTTTGAAGGAAATAGTGTATAAGAAGCAGTGGTTTCTGTCGTGTATTTCAAGTTCTTAATCTTTAAAAAGACTAATTATTAGCGCGCGATAGCATGCAGGCTGAGCGCGCTATATGCTATCGCCCGACCATCCGTCCGTCTGTGTGTCACATGGGTGGATCAGTCAAAAACGGTCAAGATAGGATCATGTAATTTTCACCTTACAGTAGCCCCACCCCTTTAGTTTTTGCCGGTTAAGCTTCATCCAGAAATTCTGACGGGATCCCCCAGGCGGGGGAGTCAAACACAGGTTGAAAGAGGAAGCAAGCTATTTTCTAGCTTTATGCGTCAGTATCTCAAAAACGGAATGACTAATAGGAGGTCGAATACGCGCTTTCGATTTAGCACCAAGATTGATCACCTTGGATGACCTTGAACTAAATGGCGGACGGCGTCAATAATAATAATAATAATAATAATCTTATTTATATAGCGCCAGCATGTCGGATGACTTCAGAGGCGCTGAAAATACTTTAACACTGCAGATGGCGATGATAATGACGTTTAGATTTTATGCTCAATATAGCCAAATTATTTTCACATCAGATCAGAGAGCCAGAAGCGATTTAATAAGCTTTGAAATTAGTGTGTTTTGCACATGAACTGCTCAACATGCACGAGCGTAATGCCAGTTTCTGCAACTTTCGCGTATAAGCGTAGGCTACTTAGTCTATGAGCCATATACATACTTAGTAGACAAATAAAATATAAGCCACTAAGATTGTGTCATAATTTTGTCAAATATTAACCGATTTCCAACATTCTGTCACCATCACACTCAGCAGTAAATTGGCAATAAAGCGATCGCTAAAGATTCGCCAAACCTCGAACGCATCGCTACACTGCATTGTGAATGTTAATGTCAGCTGTTGAATGCTGATATTCACAAGGAATAATGAAGTGACGCGTTTAGTCAGTATGTGGGGTGAAGATTTTTAATGATCGTTTTATTGAAATCAACAGGTTAGTGGGATTGACTACCATATCTGAACACACACGAAAATTACTTTAACCAAGGAAGATCGTCCCGTAAACATTGCCTTTGTCAATATTTGTCACTTTTATAATGTCCGGAAAACAATGTATTGCAAACAACGTACTTTTTCGCATGTTTACATATTGTAGTCATGGAAGTGATTAGGGCCTAAACATCTAGCTCGTGGCAACACTTCCAGTTAACCGCATAAAATCTTGGTGGTGATTCTCTATAGAACATCCGATGTGTCTGTGTTAGCAACTACAGCAAGCAAGCATAAGCATTACTACTACACTAAATTCGGGAATATGTCCTCGAAATATTTCAACCGCGTTCGCTATTGATCGCCACTTAACTAGACGTCGATTTCACAGAAGACGCAGGCATGAGCGTGGCACGACATATCGCTCCAGGTTGCCTGATGACGGCCGTAGATGGCGACACAGGCTGGCTGACCGGCTGGGACGTTGGACCTGCGTGGACCGCTCGACCACGGACTGTAGGACATCAGAAACAGCTCGTCGGAGTTCGGGTCGCTGCCGCCCATGGCTGTGTTCCAGACGAACGGCGAACTTTGCACACTGTCGTCCAAGCGACGACCGGCCGTCCACCATAAACTACACTGGTGCACTGAAACAGTCAACGTAGAAGTGGTTAAATTCAGCCAGAACGGCGTTCCGCTACCTGTGTCTGGCGTTCCACTACCTGAAATTGCCGTTCCACCATGTAAAGTTGTCACTCCGCCACCTGGCTTCGTCTTGGTGGTCCACACTGTATTTTTGGTCTGTTGATTTTCGGGAAAATCATTACAATTGCTGACACCAGAGGTCAGATCCTAATGCTTAAATGCACCAAATTCTATTTCGGCTGGCTCAGCCCACCTCGCTGGAGAGCTTACAGCGCTCCCTCAGACTCTCTAGCTGGATTTAAGGGGACTACTTCTAAATAGATGGAGGAGAGTGGAGGGAAGGGAAAGGAAAGGAGAGAAAGAAAAGGAAGGGAAGGAGAGGGGATGGAAGAGAAAGGGAGGGCAGGGGAAGAAACGGGAGGGAATGAAATGTGGAGTTTCACCACCTACTTTTGAATAATTTTGCAACGTAATCTCGTTGTAGCCTACCACTGACGCATCAAGTACCATCTTTGCTGACGTCACGAGGCAAGTTATAAATTATTGTCTGTCCAAGACCAAGAATCAATCAGTCAATAAACAACTTACATAGCACAGAGGCACAGAAAGTTTCTAATGCGCTCGAGCGTCGTGTGTTAATACTGAGCACACAGAAAAGTTTTAAGATAGGCTAGCATTTGAAGACATCAACAGAGACGGTATAGGATTTCTAGGGTAGTCCACTAGAGCATTTCCAAAGAGTGGGACCAGAGACAGAGGTCAGAGAAAGAGCGAGAACCTACGGACAGCTTAACCAACGGAATAGCCTACATAGTTTATGACGATAATTATGAAACACAGGTTGTGTTTGTCAATGTCGACTCTCCCATGTTTGCCACTCAAAACATTCTAGCCTTGAGGATTTTTGCACAATGTGACAGCAAATGTCAATCTGGGCTTCGTTACACAAAGTAGGCCCTATCTTCGTCAAAAGTCTACTTTTTCGGACCGCCTAACATAGAGAAACACCGAAAACGGGCCTGTTGAACAAAAACTACGTGTCTGCAAAGAGTTTTTATCACGACATCTTAAGCCATGCGCACAATTGAGAAAAGACTAAGACAAAAATTTTGTCTTTGTCTTATCTTATCTCAATTGCGCGGACAACTTTAGATGATAACATTTCAGGCGCTGCTTTTTTATTAGCGAGATCTGCGTTTGTCTATACATACGTCGGCTTCCTGTAACACCGCCAGCAATGATCGCCTGCTCTTCTGCCGTGTTGATGACGACCAGATGTGCTCTGGAGTTCAGAGCGCCGCAGTACTGGCTGGCAGAGTCCCACTGAACTGTCACCCGAGCCCAGTGATAGCAAAGGTTATGAGACGGTACGTACGTGAAATTCGACGGACAGCCAGACGCTGCAACACCAGTAAACCGTTAAGGAGCGATCACAAGTAAAATAAAGCATGCAATAAAACATAAAACAAGTCCTGCAAGACTTGCACAACTGTTGCAGCCCTCATTGGCATTTTGTTTTAGCTTGCAGCCAATGACGGGGTGGACGGTACGCCGTCACTGGCTGCAAGCTAAAACAAAATGCTAATGAGGGCTGCAACAGTTGTGCAAGTCTTGCAGGACTTGTTTATGTTTTATGACATGCTTTATTTTTACTAATGACCGCTCCTTTACCGGATAATTTCACTGCAGCAGAAAGCAGCCATGCAAATCAGTATATGGAGCAACGAACAATGCTGTAGTGTGTACTTAATGTGTACAAACCGAAACAGCAAACGCACAATTTAAACACAATGATCAACTTGACAGCTGTGCGTAAAAATGCAAGGATGGAAAGCCAATAGACGTAATGTATTTCTTTACCCAATCTGGTGTGCATTACAACGTAAAATGAACTGGAGTCTGTTTGGGGGCAATGGAGGAGGTTAACTTTCAGTTTGAGAAACTTAAGCCTTCAAGTCCATGCCTGACTATACGTCTCTGTGGCAGGAAAAACAACTATTTCTTCACACTTGACTTAACAAAGGCATACCGTGTCTGAGTGTGTCACGCAGCGCCGCTAAACATTTCACAGAGGTCCTGCGACTGCGGGTTAACCACAGATAACAGTAACAGAATCAGTGTAAATGCCGCATTGTCGTTGAGTATGTCTACTTAGTCCTCTGTAAATAAGTAAGTAAATAAGTACGACTATGCTATGGTGGCGGTTTGGCTCAGCGGTAACACGTTGGTCTTGATCCACGAAGTTACTGTACGCCGGGTCCGGTTACTACTTGGATGGGTGACCGTCTACGGGGGGGGGGGAACTATCCTGGTATGTTACCAGCCACCCAGGTCAACTCAGCCTGGCCATCCCTCCGTGGGTAGGTGCAGTGAGTACCAGCGAAATCTGGGGAGTAAACAGATACACGGTGCGATGCACTAGCGCCGTATCCGTGGTCTGGCATTAATCTAGTGTCTGAATGAGGGCCATGGAAACGGAGATCAGCGCCACCCGATGAAATGTGTAGCTTGGAAAGGACTTTACTTTTTACGCGCGACAGCATATGCTATAGCGCGTATATACCGTCGCCCGTCTGTCTGTCTGTCCGTCTGTCCGTCCGTCACACGGGTGGATCAGTCGAACACGGTTGAACTTAGGGTCACGCAATTTTCACCATACAGTAGCCCCATCCCTCTAGTTTTTGCTGCATAAGTTTCATCCAGAAATTCTAACGGGTTCCCCTTGAGCGGGGGCATCAAACAAGAATGGGGTGGGAAAACAAGCTATTTTCAAAATAATTTCAAAAATTTCAAAAAAATCAAAAATACAAGATGGCGGCTGACGGCCATCGTGGATACACAAAAATGGCCATAACTTCACAACCGCTTTGCCGATCGACGTGATGTTTGGTTTTAGGGTGGGGTTTCTGGCTCAGCTTAGTTTTCTACTGTCGCGCGTAACCCTTGCGTTAGCTGGGCTTTCTTGTCTATATTATAGTGTGCGACCAAAAGCCAGCCAGGTTGGCTGAATCTGCCGCTGTTGCATCGTATTACAGTTATGAGAGTCGGCAATACCTGGACCAGCTGAAGATTGCCAAATTGTAGTTGGAAAGACAGGCCGAGGAGTCGTGACATGATCGACTGAAGAAAAACAACAAATCAGTACAATTACACATTTTAAACACACGTTTACGTTGAAATTTGTGAAGCTTTGTGAGTTAAATTTTTACCGGTGTCTTCAAGCTGCTAAATAGGCTATACTGTACTAAAACTGTAGTAGCTGAAACGATAACTTTTTGACCAAAGTTTCATTCGAGCCAAGGCCTGATCAGTTGTTTCCAGTTAAGTAATATTTTTGTTCATACGGCGACTTCGACAGCTGATGTGTGTCGCAGTAAACGATGCCTCTTTCTGTCAGCAAATATTAACATTTTATAAGCGTCAAGAGCGGACCGTTTCGTTGAGTTAATGAATGAGTATCAGTCTATAAACAACAGAGACGTTTCAAGTACCCTAGCTAGTGGCAAGTACAAGTACATGTAAGCTTACTTACAGCAGACATCACACACTCGGTATCATGCATAGATTAAATTAACCTTTTTCAAATCTTGCTCTGCTTTCATAAACCATGAATATGGCAACACAGGCATGCACACATGCAGAAGAAACATGCACACGAGAAACAATTTCTAATCTATCATCGACCAGTGTTAATGACATCGACATGTAAGTAATATGTTATTGGAAAACAAGTTAAAAATGTTCTGCGTAGACCAGCAAGCCAAATTATGAGGCCCCTCGTCGGCTGGCTTAGCAAGCTGGCAGCTGGCTAGCCGACGAAATTTGGCTTAAATCGGCTGGCTGTACGAGCCGACTTAAGTTAGCTTTTTAAGAAGTTGTACAGGTTCCTAGTGCAATTGGTAGGTGTGGCACAAAAAATGCAAAAAATAACGAATAATACTGTCAATAAATGTAGGCTACTTGTTGTGTTACACGCCTCATCAACTCCACAATGCATTTTAGCCTATTTTCCTACAGGAAACAGCATTCTTAAGCTTGAAATTTAGTGGAATGACTGTGGCTGACGGGTCTTTTGGCTGGCGATGGCTTATAAATTTTTCGGCGGCTTAACCAATGTGAGTCGGCTGGCGACGGCTTAGCACTGAATCGGCTGGCGATGGCGAGAAACTGCTGTGGCTTACAGGTCTAGTTCTGCGACACTTCAAATTCACCTGCAGAGTAACTGTAGAGTCATTGATCGGCATTAGAAATATTCAGTGAGCGATACCTGAACCTTGTCCATGTGCATCTAAATGTAGCACAGTAACTTAGTGTGCGTCTGTATGCTCGGCCGCTGAGCTAAGCGGCTGACGCAAGAAAGTAAGCCGCTGAGTTGCTAGCTCAGCGCACTCGCCAGATAGGACCAGGCGAAATTCTATCTAGCGCTGTTCGTTGCTAGCGGCAACTAGACGCCAGTGGCTGTGATGCGAATGCGATGACAATTAATATAAGCTAATTGGTAAAGATGGACGCTCGACGAACATAGGCGTAGGAGAAAGTTTTTAAAAAATGCCCGAATTTTGCATGATTCTTGCCCAAAAATTATCAGAATACACGAATTATGATTTTTTTTGCGCGAAAAATTAACAAAATTCCCGAATTTTACATGACATTTGCCCGCAAAAATTTTCCTTTTTTTTGGGGGGGGCGTGCCCACGCTCCCGTCTCCTACGCTTAATGTCGACGAAAGTGTTTATTTCTTGTGCAATTGCTTTTTTGCCAAACATTATGGAAGAAGAAGTTGCTGGCACGGACACGGACGTATTGCTGAGTTAGACAGCCTTTGCATTTATGACAAGTCATTTATAACAAAACGCTCAAATAGTGTGTCATCAGCATCATGCAGAGAACAGATCTCCGGTTGCTGGAAAGTCAATAATATTGACAATATAGTTGTTGTGCTTGCACCTGCAGAAAAACGTGTTGAGTCTGGAACGATCAGCAGCCGAACACTGACGGGACCATGCTGGTGACCATGTACAAGATCTTGGCAACGACAGTTGTTCGAAATACATGATGTATAGATGCCGTGACGTTTTTATTCATTATAAACGAAAATACATGAAATGATTCAATGCTACTGCGCTGTATTAACAGCTGATACTGATATCATTAGTTTGAAGTAACTCGAAATGGAAAATTATGATTTTCTAAGACAAATATCAACGATACACACGATTGTTTACTCTCCAACATCTTTAACTAAGCGGAACTAAGCACCTCCAGAGTCCAGACTGCGATGAGTTAGCTTTCTAGCCGCTAGCAGCGCACGTTAGTCAGCGCGCCCGTCTGGATGCTCAGCGCTGTCAGCCGCTGAGCAAATTACCTCAGCGGTTAAGCATCCAGACGCACCCTAAAGCCTAATCATTACCCCCGATACAGGCTTCGCGGTAGCGGCAGCATTGTTGTAACGATGACCATCAAAGTCAATGGGAAATGGAAATTTTGACCCCCTGTAAATCTGAAACGCCTAAAAATATTAAAACCAAAATTGGATTGAATTGAATGATTACGTCATCGACCCCTACAACCGTGCCAATTTTTGTAGAAATTGGTCCAAAGGGGTCTGCTCTCCAAATAGGTTAAATGTAACCCACTTGTGAAGTTGTGACTTAGTGTACCTTTCCTTCCCTTCCCTTTCCTTTCATTTCCCTTCCTTTTTTCTTGTCATCGCCTGCAGCAAAAATGGGTGGACGGATTTACACGATTTATACCTACCGGATAGCAACTCTGGGCAAGTTGTTCACATCCATGTGCTTCTGTCACCAAGCAGTATAATTTGGTACCGGCCAAGGGGCAGTGATGCTCTGCGGCTGGGAAAGTAACCGTAGGTCTGGCGTCGCACTGGCCATGCGTCACCTAGTGGTCTATCCACCTACGCGTGCTCACGGCCTAAGGAAGGGAGAAGAGCACCCCGCCTACACCCCTGTAGGGGTATGTGGCACCCCTTTTTTATACCTCAAACGACGCGCAAATTCACCTCCAGTGCCATGAATGCCATCAAACTCAAAGAACCACAGAAATATAACATGAGTCCAATTTTTATGAAGAATTTTTTCAATAAGTATCCTGCAATAACTGTCCGCGTTTTTTTCGTATCGAATGCTGGCATTATTGTCTATCTCTACGCAGAGCGGCAACATCGAAGAGACCATTGCGGTTCGGGATTATAATGGACTGTTGATGCATACATGTATAGCCTAGCAAAGGGCGACAAAATATGATGGCATCACTAATTCACTGACTTCAGTTCTGTATAACCGAAACAAATACAATCTTGTGACAGACATAGTTGCATATCGTTTAATGTAACAAATACTGAACAAAGATTAAAGCACTATTTATCTACAATAATAGAAAAAAAACTGCACTTTAACGCAACGTTAACGGCGACCCTTGTTGCTAGAAACATAGAAAACAGTAAAAAAAATATAGCAGTTTGAGAGAATGCGAGAACGTCTTGTTTAGAAATATCGCCTTTATAATTTTTGCTCATTTCTACGCCGTTTTGCTCATTTCAGGATCGCCGTACGGGTACTGTGTTGGTGTTTTCGTTGAGCAAATTAAATATGATATGATATGAGATATGATATGTTATGATGTTACGAACCGTTGCGGCAGTGAATTGATACGTCCTCATTATGACTGCAGTCCTCATTACCCCAACCCTGGTGAGGACAGTCTGCCAATGACACCTCATTGCCAGTGCATCTCAGGTTATCCAGCCAGATTCGTCCTGTACCAGGCTGGGTGTTGCCGTGCACCACCGATCCCGATCTCCTGCATAATTTTTTTTATTATTACGTGTAGTATACACAGTTGTGTCTCGAAAATACCGGACCCCTGTGATATTCTCAAATATTTCCAACAAATGTGGACCAATATTAATAATTTTTGGTACAGAGAATCGTTAATAAATCTTAGTTTTTACGGTACAAAATTGGCCTGTGATATTGGACAATACAGGGTACGAGCTTAGTTTATTTCCAGCTAACCGCTTGTCATCTGTAATAGACGGCGGTAATCGAAGAAGAAGGTTTTAAGTGAATGCGATCGGATTTTGATTGAAAATAATAAAAATTTGAATGAAGACAGACCCGAACTGTCACCGGCCAAAATGTAGCCAAGTGGTCCTAGTTTCTCTAAACTCGACTAAATATGGCGATCGTAGGAGAGATCACAGACGGACATAGTTTACAGAGCGACTACATTTGGCACCCACTAGGAGAAAACTAGTTACAGGAATACACAACGCTGGGACAATGCCAGTACAGCGTAACAGCCTCGATATAAACCCTAGATTCCACCAAACAAGCACTGTCAGCAATATTGCAATACAGATGCAGAAAAATACCCAAATCCGAGCATGTTGCAGGCAACACTGGCGTCGTTTTCGCCGAAATAGTCATCACACACAGTCCCCCATTCGCCGTGGTAGTAGACTTCAAGCCGCCCCCATCGCGGATCTCCGTGAAGGCTGACAATTCGAGCTCGTACTGTCGTATCAACTGAATAATGTGATGCCATTCATTCATTCATTCATTCATTCATTCATTCATTCACATTCGTTTATTTAAAGACTACACCGTGTCTCAAAAAAACTGTGCAAACTTATTTTTTTGTCAGAACTTTGTCAAAGTTCGATAGATTGCGAACATTTTTGGCACAAAGATAGCAGACAGGACAAACTTTTCTGAGGTGTACTCAATGTCCACCTCACCTAATTTATATCAGTGTACTACCGTGTTAAACGCGGATGTTCTGAATTGCTACATAACACTGTAATCATTAACTCAACTCAACTCAACTTTATTGTAAACAGGCTCGAGGCCCAAACAAGAAAAAAAAGAAAGAAAAAAAATCACAAAAAAACACAAAAAC
>Ga0209781_1000530_pt1 | contig 10159 bp, 7 predicted proteins | sample WorMetHERISLAND1_3_FD_187386 | JGI IMG/M metagenome (GOLD analysis project Ga0209781, IMG submission 187386) | Marine gutless worms symbiont microbial communities from Max Planck institute for Marine Microbiology, Germany - Olavius albidus HERON... | ecosystem: Host-associated > Annelida >...
GGTATATCATAAACAGTGGGTTTTCTTAACTTTGCTGTTTGAGAATTATCCCTTCTAGGGGGAATAAGGTGATGCAGGCAGCTGGTTGGTTGAAGGATTTTATGGAAGAAGCAACTAGTCCGCTGATCTCTGCATGTCATATGCCATAATATAGTTAGGTTGTTTTTACAGAGTAGAAACTGCGTTGTTAGTTTAATTGTATTGTGATAGATCTTGATTGATTGAGACTCGTGAGTGTAATCCCCTACTGTTGGTGTGCATATTTTGTTAGATCTTAATAAGTTTGATCCGGAGCGCTTCCATCCTCCGGGCCTGGACTTCCGTGGCAAGTTGATTGGCATTGAGGATGTTCCTGATGCTCGAGGGGACAAAATGTGCCAGGTCATTGTGATTTGTGACACACATATGTGTACTGTGTAATCATGCGATGGTTTACTTTTAATTTTAAGGTGTACAATATTTCACAACGTTATCTTGCTTAAATTTCAGTTAGTTCAAGTAAATTTCAGTTAGTTCAAGTTATTAATCAGAGTCCATGTAGAAATTGCAGTAAATAATTACAATAAACACATAAGAAGTTGAAAACTTAAAGACAGTTTTATTTCTGTCATCGTACACAGTGTTTAATGCACCATCATTAGTTTTCACACTGTGAGTCATAAAGAGGGTGCCTTTTTATTTTGGCAATAACTTGGCCATATCTTGACCAATGTTTATAATTTTCTCACTGTTGCATTCTCAGAAAAAGCCAGAATAAAATCTACCACCTCGTCGTTAATCTGTTCTCCTATCTTGCAAAATCTGAATGTTTTGTTGTGCAACTTTACAGCACGTTATTCATTGATGCAAAATCATTAATTTACAGTATCTGTCTACCAGAGATATTAATTTTTGTTTCAGATGTCTACACAAATAAATTTAAAACTTTGCAGTTATGTGTTAAAGTTGTCTGTAATCTGCTACGAGCACATACACGTGTGCTTTGAGTCATGGATGTCAGTGGATGCATCAGTGATGCTTTGTTCAATGCTGCAGTGCAATATGTTTAGCAGCTGCTATCGTAAAATATAGTAGTGTTGTTAAATGGTGTTAGCTGCAGTCAGAAAATAAGTAGTAAGCTAAAGATAACCAGAAATATTTCCTGATTTATTATCCTTACGTGATGTTAATGTCTGATGTGTATATTATTCCATATTATTATTATAATAAAATTATATTATTATAATATGAATTAACAGCTGTGCAGTTGAACATTCAGTTTTCGCAAGGTACTTAGCCAGCATATTTGAGGTGAGGTGGTAGATTTTTTTCCATTTTTTTCCTGCAGTTGTTTCAGAATGCAACAGTGAAAGAATTATTAAAATTGATCATCATTTGGCATGGAAGTTATTGCCGGAATTAAAGGGTGCCCTTTTAATGATCCACAGTGTAATACGAGGTGTAATAAAAATGATGTCACTTAGTTACGGTATGTAGTTACAGTCTTTGTTCTTTTGGCTTTCAGTAGATGCTGAGTTACATGGCCAAAAATGTGGCCAAAACTGTCCCATGGCAACTGTCAGCTGTCCCATTGCCAACAGTTGACTGCCTCATGGTCAGCTGTCAACTGTTCTATGGCCAACAGTTGACTGTCCATGACCGACCTTCAGCTGTTCCTTGGCCAGCAATCGACTGCCCCATGGCCAACCATTAACTGCCCCATGGCACACCGTCAACTCTTCCATGGCTCACATTTGACTTGTCACATAGTTGGCCCTGAACTAAGAACTACACGAGTATCGGGAAAGGCATTATCGGTCGTTGATGCGGACCAAGTCACATTGCAGGTGTCACGTGATGTAAGAGTCGTGGCATAAATTTGCAGAGAGCTGTTTGACTCGCAGGTTGCTATGGCGAAGCTGAAAGCAGCCGTGCGTACGATCGGCGATCACAAGCAACGAATCACAATCAACGTCTCGCTTGAAGGCATCAAAATCATCGATGAAAAGACCGAGGTTTCTGCCATTTATTTCTATTTTAATCGAAGGAAAGTGTTGAATTTTCTGATACCATGTCAAATCATATGGTGTCATCTTGTTCCAAACCAGCTTAAGTGATTATGCCTAATCTGCTGTTTTGTTTAGTTGTCAGTAGCAGTAAATGGCTGGTCTATTGGCTTCACAATGATGCGCCGTGATAATTGACAAAATGCTGGTCCATGTTTCTGTACAGGAGGTGGTGCATCGACACATTGTGCAGCGAGTATCGTTCATTGCACGTGACGTCAGCGACGCGCGTGCATTTGGCTACGTCTACGGATGTCGCGATGGTCGACATCAATTCTATGGCATTAAAACAGAGAAAGTGGTAAGTCATTCGGTCGCTGTTTTCACCAAACTTATAGCAGTGGTGCATTTTGGAAAAAAAGTTGAGTGCTTCAAATTTTGGGATCGAATGATCAAAGATCCGAGATCGTAGTGGAATAAAACATGTTTGAAACATGACTGTGTGGGCAGATGTATATAGTCTTTGACATCTTGCACTGAGTTGGAGTTTCTGGTTATTACTAAGGATGTAAATTGACTTTCGGTTAATCGATAGTTGACCGAATTAATCGATACTTAACTAACTGTGCCGTCTAACCGTTAGTCGAATTTGACTACAACCACAGAGTGTGATGGGCGTGAGACGAGTGCAGCCTGACACAACACGAGTACGACGTGTTTGCCTAAATTGACATCTCTTTGGACGTCTGTTTTGTGGAAACTCAGTTATTGTGTTCCATGCCATCCGCAGGAACCTGCAGACAGGCCAGTGCGTCTCTAACAGATGTCTGTCATGGGAGACCACCCACCGAGTGCACTCACCCGCCACCCATCGTTCCACTTACTCTTTCACTGCTGCAACAGCCACCATTACCACAGACTGTTGCTGCTGCCCTTCTCCATTCATCTGCTGCAGCAGCTTCCCTGTCATTCAGCTTCCCAGCCATGGCCACCGATCCTCCGTGTTGTGGTGCCATGTCTACTATGATGCTACCCTCCCCAGTTCACCTGTTGTGCTTTCATGTGCACTGAATGTGACGACGAACGTTCTGTATACTTACAGCCAGTGTGTTGAATGAAAATTCCATTATCGATTATTAACTGGTTAATACACATTCGATTATCGATTATGGAAAAAATTCTAAAGTAGCATCCTTAGTTATTACCGTATTGTTGTTAATATAGATAGTATTAATTACAATCAACATGTGTTATACGACGTTGCATGATCATAGGCTGAAGGAATTGTTCTGAGTCTTCGCGATCTGTTTCAAGTGGTGTTTGACATGAAGAAACGTGAGGTTGAGGAGGCCAAGAAATCCCAGCCTGATAGCATCTCGTTGTTTGGCAGCCAGCGTCTGGTTTGTATCACTCGAACCCTAATCAACGGTCCAGATTATTGGTTTTTTCTGCTATCATTGTCTGCTTTATTTTACTTTATTATATGTTTAGTTTCTGTTTTCTGCATGTGTGTTTAGCCTTCCACAGATTGGTGTTTTTTTTGTATTTATAATAATTCCACATAATACCAATAATACCATAATACCACATGTTGATGTGTTGTAGTGGTAATACAATGCTAATCTGTAATGGGAATGCTGAAAGACTTTTGCACTTTAACATTATTTGCAAGTTAAAGCTGTGCCAGTAATAATTTGTGGAATTATTGTCTGTTAATAAGCTTAAAAGCTTAGGAAACTATCGGTTGTTTTCATTGCATGATGTAGGCCTGCGGTAACCAACGTATTTCCATTGGTGCACTGCATATTTCTGTGATGTAATTCTTTTTGTGAACTCTGGGTGTTTAGTGATGAGCCTAATATTGTTGAGTGATACCTGGCTTCATTGCAGACAAAAAGTTGCTCACTTTTTATCTCTCGAGAACTGTAATGGCCAGTTTTTGTATTGAGCTTATAATGACATAATGCCAGTCTGATAACAGTCGAACTAGACCGGTAGCAGTGAATGAATGCTATATGGCCCTGTACCATATCGGCCACAACCATATCGGTCACAAATCATGACCATATCATCCACAAGGTATATGAGGTGAGTTTTGTCATATGGTGCTTTCGTTTGTATCGCGGTTGTTCCGGGGGCTCATTCCGCACGTTTATGACGAAAAGAAAACGCGTTAAAATCCGTTGAAAAGTGCATTCATGGGGGAGGCTGAAAATGGGAGACATGAAAGTGCAGGATTGGAAAATACGGCACAAACCGGTCATTGGTAAACTGTGGAATTGCGGAATGCAGAAAGAGTAAAGTGGAGAGCAAACCTGCTGATTGAACAATAGAGTAAATCTACCGATTGAACTATCTAGACAAAATTACATAAATATTCAATGGACATTAAAGTTAGGCCCTAAACACGAACATGACGACGACGGTGGCCTTAAGATAGCTACTCAGACAGTATGTGATGGTGCGTTAAAGATGTACAGTAATTTATGCAATATGCTACGAGGCTGTCTGTCGCTCTAGAGGCGATTATCGACACGTTTCAACGCCGGGCAGAGGAGCCAGTGCTTCTGTTATTCAGGTGTGCAGCCTACAGCCTATGTCTTTGGCCGTCATGGTTGTGGCCGAGATGGTTTGTGGCCGATATGGTCGAACCCCTGCTGTATTCTTGGCTGACCCCGTCGTCATTTTTTCCTCTTGCTGTATACGTACTTATTGTCTGTCAGCATGTTAGACATGATTGTTCCGTGCATGAGTAGCTGGCTAGTGGTCTGTGGTTTTTCATTCAGAGTTGTAGCGATGCTGCTGCTGCTGCTGCTGTTGCCGTGGAGACAAGTAGTGGCAGTGTACCTAGTGATGATGTGTCTCGTCTTGAGACTGAACTTGATTCTATTGAGCAGGTGACTGGCTTCTTTCATCACTACACTGTGTCTCAAAAAACTGTGTGCAAACTTATTTTTTGTCAGAACTTTGCATGAACAAATTTTGACCGATCATGAAAATTTTTGGCATAAATATAGGCAAGAGGACAAGCTTTTCTGAGGTTTAGTCATTTTCCACCTCACCTTATTTATGTGAACGCATGCTACTACCCTGTTAAATGCAGATGTTCCAAATTGTTACATGACGTGGTAATTATTAGTCTGCAGTAAACTATATAACGACTTAATTAGCATACAATAAACTGAAATGTGGTTTATTTAGCAGAATACAGCGTTTGGAGTGTTCTGCTGGAGAAAGTTTACCGCTCCAAAATAGCTGACGTTGATGAACTCAAAACACATGTGATCGATGAGTGAGTGCATTTTGACCAGTCGGTCGTTGATGCCACTATCAGCCAGTAGCATCGTCATCTAAGAGCTTTTGTCTGTGTATGCGGGGCACATTTCGAGCATAAATTCTGACAATTTTGAACCAAACTGTTACACGAACCGATAATTCTGCTAAAGAAACCATATTTCATTTTATTGTGTGCTGATTACGTCGTTAGAAAGTTTACTGCAGACTAATGATTACAGTGTTATGTAGCAATTTGGAACATCTGCGTTTTAACACGGTAGTGCACTGGCATAAATTAGGTGAGGTGGAAAATGAGTACACCTAAGAAAAGCCTGTCCTCTCTGTTATCTTTGTGCCAAAAATTTTCACAATCGGTCGAAATTTGACAAAGTTGAGACAAAAAAAATAAAGTTTGCACAGTTTTTTTTGAGACACGGTGTAGAATCAATGCACGTACATCTGATATGCTGACTGCTACTTTGCATGTCTAATGCATGATGTAGACGTCTGTTGCCGGTGCATTGTGGCTGCATATGTGTTGCATAATTGTGCTTTATTTCTGGACATTATTATTTATTGTACTTGCTCGGTTAGTAACAGCATACTCATGAAGTAACGCTCATGCTTGGTTTTTGTTAACTGGCCTATTTTTTCTGGAGTTAGTTAGTTAGGCCGGTCCCCAGAAGTAAACTAGTAGGAAGTGTTGTAGCAGTACTTATTACCTGTCAGCTAACCGACGGCATCAAAGCGCTGAATGATGAGCGTAATGCAGTAACTGTTCTGAAGCTTTTTGTGAAAGGATGTTGGGTGGCATTGTATGCTTGTATGCATGATAATTGTTTTTAGTTATTATTGAGCAATCAGCATCTTTAATCATCTGTTACTGAGTTATTGAGTGTATGTGAAGCTGTTTAATTGCCATTGATATTAGTTTTCTTAGTGGTGATATTAAGTTACGTGCAGAGTTAAACTGAAATGAATGTAAAATTCAGTAAAACTAAAAGTTATTTTAAATTATACTGTTCAGCAGTCTTGTGCTAAGTACGGGATCGTGCAGATTGTCACTCAGTGAGTTCCAGGCAGCCGGGCCAGCAACAGCGAATGCCCGATGACCATATATGCGTGTACAGTTGAAGTGCATAGGTGCATATTTACTTCTGAATAAATGTAATATGAACACTTGTGTTCATGTATGTTAGTAAAGTGTTGTTTTATCTTATTGTTCACATGATTGTATTTTGTGAAATTAGGGCCTGGAGCAGATGAACGCGTTCATGCCGACGTCTTTGTCCAGTTCTCCGGGTGGAAACTCGTGGCCTGCTGGAAGTCTGTGGAACAGTATGATGTCGCCATCATTTCACGACAAATACAACACATTACCGGCGGGCAGTGCGGCGCTGTACCGCGGCATGTTTGCAGCTTCTCGATCTCCGTTATCAGCTCGTGCCACATCACTGCGGTTGCAGCAGCAGTCTGAGGTATAGTACCTTCATGTCAAGCATATCTCATTACAAACCTAGTACAACAAGGTCAACTGAAACAGAGAGAATGGTAGCTTAGGTTAAGGTTAAACGATATAGCACTTCGTGTGGGACGTCACTTGCCGTATGCGATAACACAGTGTTACCTGCCTCCCACATGTTAGTGTTAACAAACACAGGAAGAAAAAAACTTTTGAATGGTAGTTATTCTGGAAATGGACAGTCTTCGTGATATTACAGCTGATTTTTGTTAATATTGGCCACTGGCATTCTGTACATGGCATTTGCCGTTTGCCAGTCTTGGGTTGAATTTTGCTTTAACTGATGATGAAACTAGTACTTTCTGGCCATTGTTTATATTTTGTTCTTACCTAGAAATCATAGAAAAGAATTTGACATTGGTCAGGGAAACGTCAGGGAAATTTGGAAAAGTCCGGGAAATCATGGTTTGCCTGTGATGTGGTACCGCAGTTGTGCTAAGACACCGAATATATAACGAGTACTGCTAAGTGAAGTTGACATGCACAAGCTGGACTTACAATGGTGACACAGATGTAAAGTAAACTGTGTTAATAAATGCTTCCGTATCCACCCAGGAGTACACATATGTATTTGTATACCTCGGTGGCTTAATAAACAGTAATGCCTCTGTCAGAAATACCTGGAAAAGTCGGGGAATTTGATGAGGACGACTGCAGAGTGGTCACCCTGTGTCGTCCTTCAGTTTATAAGAGTGTTTGTGTTCACTGCCTGTGTTTTAGATTGATGACGGATCTACTGCGTCAGTGACAACATTGTCTGGATCTGCCGTACAACCAGTGCGCGCTCGTGTTAAATCAACGTCGTCTCTCCAGCAGCCGGTCGTTGCTCAGCACTTTGCCATTCCGCCGCCAGCGAGCGTGCCGAGTTCTCGTCGTTCCACGTCGTCCCTCAGCTCAACTCCGCCGACGCCCGCAGCCGTCGACACCCTGATGCCGGCGTGTCCGACCGGCTGGGCGAGATTTGACCTGAGCCCGCTGAATGAAGTGACCGTCGACGCATCGTCATCACGTCAGACCGTGGCACCTGAATTGCCCGCTCAGACTTCCTCGGACACCGAACCTAGACCCGACGATCATCAAACCGGTGGCAACTTTGCCATCTTCCCAAGTTCATCGGGCCATGATGACCATGATATTGCGCAGTCGGCTGATTCCGAAGGTCAGCTGTCAAATGACAAATTTTCTGATTCATTCCTTGCACTTAGAGACAACGAGAGCTTTGACGACGCCGCAAAGCAAGGTGATTCTGTTGTTGCATCTTCCTCGTTTGAATTGATGTCACCAAGTAGTGATAAGGACAGTGTAAGTCTGCCATCACCAGAAGCACCACCTCCGCCATTGCCGGCGAACGTTTTGACCACGGAGTTGCCGTCTGAACCACCCGTTCCTCCACCGCGGCCACGAACTTACGCTAACAGCGGAGTTGTGGAACAGTCGGCTGTGCCAGTAACACCAAGTTCTACCGGGTCACAGTTGGTTCGTTCCAATCCCATGCCGACTGCTTCCACTGTGGCGTTAGTTGCCGCCGAGTCGCAGGCCACCAAACCACCAGCGAGTACATCTGTAGTCAGTAACCCTTCTCAACATATATCATCCGGCCCAACGTCCCGGTTTACCGTGCAGCCAAGTTCGGCCCCGTTACCCGTAAACGACGTTGCACATTTTCCGTCGGTTTTTCCGTCTGATGATGCGACACCCCCACCGCTACCGCCGAGACATTTTCCCGTCGATCCGCAGAAGCAGCTGCTGTTGCGTGGAACTTCGTTACCCGCGGCAGGAAAGATTCACTCGGTTGAAGACGTACCGCCGCCGCCACCTCCAAGGCGGTCTGTGTCAAGAATTGTCACTGGCTCACAGCCTGTTGATCCATTCGCTCCAATACCAGTTTCAGTACCATTATCCTCGGTATCGGCTAAACAGCAGGCCGTTACAGCAATGGCGGCGGCAACGCTGTCATTTTCATCTAACAGTTCGGTTGTGGAGACGACAATAGCTCCGTTACCGAGACCTCGGCCACACCTCAGACAGACTCAGACTGTTGCCGATGAATCTTCTTCAGGCACTGTTGTTGCCACAAGTTCTGGCAATTCATCACCGTGGCAGTCAGTAAATACTCCCCCAGTCATAGAACCGCTCGATCCGTTCTCAAATGTGGATCCGTTTGCCGGCAGTGTGTCCCCGGACGATCCGTTTGCAGAACCTTCGCTGGACGGCATGTTGTCCGATCTTTGTCACGATTTCGATACCGATACGTTGTCGACGACGGCATTCCGTACTCGCGCCGTGACTATCGACTCGGCTTCTTCGGATATTTATGAAGCCAGTTCTGCTGCTTCTGCTTCGACGTATCATCACGACGTGAGCACGGTGTCGAATGAATCGCATTCCAGCAATGCTGCTAACGTCGTATCACTGACACGAAGCACTGAAGCCGTCGGCACTGGATGTCTCGTAGATTTAAACACGGCTGATGATGCAGATGACGCTAAATGGCAGCCGTTTTTCGACAATCCGACTGCCACATCCAGCTCTCAAGCAGCATCGGATTTTGCACTGTATGGAGACTTGCAGGATGTTTGGTACGGCGGCGGCGCTGTCGACTGGAATGCATCATCGGCATCTGCTGTCCCCTCGCATTCCTCCGACGTCTTTGATTCGCCCGTTAGCAGCGTAGCAGTCCAGCCAGTGGACAACACCTCGTCACAGGTTTCTGATTTGCAGCCTGATGTGAGTAAACTCGTCACTGCTGTGGCTACCTGTGAGCCATGTGCTTCTACTGAAGGTGCATCCGCAAGTTCACAAGTGACGACCGATGTACAGTCGAGCCATTGTAGCTTGCAGTCACTGAGCGTCATGTCAAGCACAGATGGACGAAGTACGATCGACTTCGATGATGTGTCTAGTCGTTCAGCGCGGGCCGTGTCCGAGCCTCCGGCACTATCACAAGTAGTGTCGTCCGTCGAGCACAACGACTCTTCGTTCAGTGCCGCGTTCGGCCAATTTGACGATTGTTTTGTGTCGTGGCCGACTGTGTCAGTGACAGCAAATGGCACGTCGGAGGCAAGTGCGGCCGACGTTGCCGTCAGTAATGCTACATGTATGAGTGAATTATCCACAATGTCATCGGTTCAGCCGACACTTGACAACAAACAGCACACTAGCAGCACAACCGATCAACCTGCACAGGTGATCTAAAAGTTGTAATTAATAATTAATTCATTAGTTCTTCTGAATGTAATCAGTGTAATTTATTGACTGACTGTTGTTTTCTCAATGATATTTTCTAACTTGCTATAACAATATTGTGTGCAGTTCTGTGACTGTCTCAAGCCTATGCCACATTATGAATTCTGAGTATTAATTATAAGTAATAATG
>Ga0209781_1000531_pt1 | contig 10157 bp, 7 predicted proteins | sample WorMetHERISLAND1_3_FD_187386 | JGI IMG/M metagenome (GOLD analysis project Ga0209781, IMG submission 187386) | Marine gutless worms symbiont microbial communities from Max Planck institute for Marine Microbiology, Germany - Olavius albidus HERON... | ecosystem: Host-associated > Annelida >...
GTGCATAGCTCTACGCTGGCTATACTGCTGATTTTCTAAGGGTGGGTTCAGTAAATTCTTAATAACATGCTAACTGTTGCACTTAGAGCAAATCTGTTTGCGTAGTTATGTACATAACAAATTTCGTTACAATGTAGTGACAGTACGTGTTACAACTCCCGACCTTTATTGCTCTGCGAGCCGAAAACCGATCACCTGGACACAAAAGGCCCCCATACACAGATGGACTGTTAAATGTGATCGAGAGATCGCGAGTTCGGTTGATCGTGTGATCATAGCTTAATCCTGTGGATTATGCTCTTTGGGGTGCCATTCAGCAGCGAGTCTATCACGGACGAAAATTTAATACGGTGGAAGAACTGAATTAATGAGAGCAATAATAATCGATTGGCAAAAACTACCATAACGTTTCATTGACAGTTTGACAGTAGCATCAAAGAGTGACGTCGTCTTCAATGTGTTGTGAAAAATGACGATGAACATATCGAACAATGAAAGCTCAATTGAATAACAATGTTTATTAATTATTACAGTTAGGCGTACCTCTAAGGTTGCTGATGGACTACTAACATCAATAAATTAAACATGTAGCATCGATATTAGCAGCAGTGTGTGTTTTACCGGGTAGGGTGGTTACAGAATAAAGGCGTAATTTTCCTTTTCTGCGTGATAAATTTCTTGTTGTAACAGTGATAAAAATCAGTGTATATTCACGGAAGTTGTCGCAAATTTAAAACAGGGTATCACTTTTAGGGCCGCCCGCGGTATTATCTGGTTTAGCTTCTGGGGGCTAACGGGGCTCTGCCCCAACAGTCCGCTGGGAGACGAAGTCTCGCAGACCCCCTGTGCTCATCCAACCAACCTCCAAACTCTAGCCACGCTACTGGCGACCAGTTGAAAAACGTCTGGACCAGCACAACGAGGTAAGTGCAGCTCTGGAGTAGACAGCCTGGCCCCCGGAGGACGTCAACGTTAATTTACAGCAGAGCCGGTTGATAAAGGGACGGCGCCGGCAAGATGGATGGGTGCCGAATTGTGGCATGTGGTCGGACAAAACAAGACATCTTCGCCGGACGATTTCTCCGACGAGAAACTTAACTCTTTGAAAGCTCATTTTTTTTCTTGGCCATTCAAGGCTGAATAACTTGCCGGTATTTATAAAGTCCAGTGGAGGTTTGGGCTAGCCCACCACCTTAGTTTGCAAAACGCCTAGGTTTAGCGCACCCTAATGTACAACCCTATAGCTTACATCAGAGTTGGTCATGAGCCGGGTCCATCCATGGGTTGGGTTGGGATGGGTCAAAGACGATGGGGCATCTCCCCCAATCAGTGTCTATTGATGATGCACACAAAATGAATATTTCATACCGGTGCGTTAACAAGAGCCGTGCTGTCGCCGGGAAACCGCACGAAGCCGTGTAAATTTCGATATGTAAAGTCAGTGAGGAACTTCAAGTGAAAGTTGTGCTATCGCAAAGACCGCGCAATGTGCCCTATACGCGTGGGCGCCCTGAAAATTTTCGGGGCTCCCTGACTACGCCCACGGCTACTATTCCCAGAATTTTTCATTGGCTTTTGTTTCGATCCACCCTATGAATGTTCCCACAAAATTTGAAGTCCGTAGCTTTACCCGTTCCTGAGATAAAAGGGGGTAGCTAAGTTGCAAACCCCCAATCTCGAGGAAGGGGAGGCCATATGGGATCGGGGATGGTACCGTTCGAAAGAGCGTTGGTAAGTTTCTATAGGCCGTCCATAGTAACTTTTCCTCTATCTTTACGCGTTTCAGAGATATTGCCGCTTTTGTTCTCCAACGTGCCACTTTTTCCCTACCCCACTCCTATTCGGGCTAAACTTTAGGGCTGTTTCCTTTGGAGTAGACCCGTGATGTTGGTGTTTGCAGAGAGCCAGGTCCCTAAGCTAATCAGCCGTGAAATTATTTTTGTGGAATTCCAACGCGTGTGATCACAATCCACCAAGGTTACAGACGGACAGACGGACAGACAGACAACTTATCATGGCAATACCGCGCTACGCTACGCTTCGCGCGGTAAAAAGTGACAACGACGCGACTTAAGATTGGATCCAAGTAGGCCTTACTTACTCATTGTGTGCCAGCCAAAACAGGATAATGGCATTTTAGAACGGCTATCAGTGTCAATTTTACTGTTGGGTTGGGTTGGGTGTGAATCTTAGTGGGTTGGGTTGGGTTGGGTCTAAGAAAATGGACCCTCGGCCAACTCTGGCTTACATTGTGTGCAGTACGATTTCCGATATGTTTTAGGCCCTGCTAAGTCGGCATGTCACTTTTATTTCATTTGCCGCGAAAGCTCCGCATTAACCGAACCTACGTACGCACAGATTTGGCTTTCGCAAACGTAATCAGTAAGATTATCCGTCTAGCATCATACAGTAGGAGATGACCGCGAGCTACAGATGCGGATTAGTGATAGGATTTAACGTCATCGTCGGAAAATCATCATTTGACAGTGAACAATAGACGCATCAGCTAACACCAACGCAACAATAAACGCTGTGCTTCGTCATCATCTAACGGCAATTTTCTATTTCAGGGACTATGCTGCGTGGTCACCATAACCCACAGTTCCGAAACGGCCCAGCACGCGGCACATTAACTCGTACATCACTGTTTTTACTGCACGATTTGCTGTAATAATGCTGCATAAAATAGTACGTTCGGCGCGTATGCTTCCGTGTCGTGATGCATGGTAATAACAGCGCATGCGCGTCGCACCTGCTGTTCCGTCGTTGGTGGTCTGCGGCAAACATTTTCTAAGCTCAGCGGTCGGCAAACCACCGGCTCTGTTTTGACGCCTACTTTTCTGGGGTACCGCACGCTGTAGGATGCTTTGTTTTCGGAACTTTGCCTATAAAATAGACTGCCATGTATACAAAAAGATTCTGAGAAATCTGATTTTTTTCGCTTATTTTCGATTTATCGGTGTTGGTGTTGCGGATATGCCACTGCGTTACTTACTGGAACTCCTTACCTTCTCGCATTCTGGAAACACTCAATTCGTTCACAGTCAGACGTCATCAAAAAGACCTTCTGAAATCACTGCATAGGCGTAGGAGACGGGAGGAAGGGGGGCACGTGCCCCCCTAAAATTCGAAAAAAAATGTTTTTTTTTCGGGCAATTATTATATAAAATTCATCATCATCATCATCAGCAGCAGCAGCAAAAATCGTGTAAAATTCGGGAATTTTGTTAATTTTTCGGAAAAATATAATAAAAATTCGGGTATTTTGCTAATTTTTAGGGCAAGAATCATGTAAAATTCAGGCATTTTTCATACATATTTTTCGAGCAAAAATGTCGTGCCCCCCTAAAGTTGAGTGGGCTCCTACAGCTATGGAAATCAACCTATCCTGCCCCCTAGCGCCCATCCTCAATGTGCCCTGATTGTCCTTTGAGACGTTGGCGCTATATAAATAACTTACTTAAAACTGAACGGTAAAAAAGTAAAGCTCAACATTTATTATAACGCCCCAAGTAGACAATGCCTCCTCAGGAGCGCTCAGGTACATGGTGCGCACCAAGTAGCGTCGCACATACCTGCCTTTAACCTTCCCAGCCGTAGCCGGTACTCATTCACCGACCCCGAAAGGATGGAAGGTTGAGTAAGCCCAGGCCCTGGGTACAAAGAGCAACTGGCCCACCGTTGCTACGCGACCGCCCGCGCGGCCAGCGCTGGACTCGAATCTACGACCTCGCGGTCGCTGGTCGAGCACGCTAACCACTAGACTATCGTGTCACCCCTTATTTACTTACTTACTTATTGTCGTTGATATTGTCCACGTGACTCCAGTCTGGAGCTAAATAACCTGAGACCTCTATAAGCTGGCAGTAGACAAAGAAGTGTACATATTCTGGAGTCGTTGTTTGAAACCATGTCTGTCAGTTATGCTTTTAGTGGCATAGCCAAGGTTTGGAAGTACGGTAGGTACACGTGGTCTGGACACCGAAGTCACCATAGCGGGATCCAGGGGCAGAACCCCGGCAGTGTTACCTACCACCCGACACAAGTGAACGCGCCCCGCCTTAACCTCAGCGGTACTCGATTTATCTACCCCAGAGGGATATTAGGCTGAGTTGACCTATGATACTCAGCAATGGAACGGCCGGGAGTCGAACTGGCCACCCCTGGATCACAAGTCTGACACCCCCAACCACCACATCATCGAGCTACCCGGGTCATCCAAGTCAGGCTATCAAACAGGAGTCAGTTTAATGTAAGAGCATGAAAAGACACGTGAATAAACTTGTATAGCGTGACCGATGTTTGATGGGTGCAGATTATGTGGGTCGTCGCGTGTACGTCCCGTAACTGCCGTGTGCTATAACCGACAGATGTGTCTGAAATCAATTCGCTAGAAATAGCCTGCAATAAATGCGAAATTCGGGTACTATGAACGATCTCGGAGCCTTCATAAACCGAGCACTGCCGTCACGAAGCGGGCCTGTGGTGGAATTATACGAAAAGCGTCGTAAACTGGCTGCAATGTTGCGGAGCGCGATGTCTTGTGATGCAGGTCAATTTTGATGACCGGCTGCACAAAAAGCCGATAGACCGCGGGGACGCTGTGACCAACTGATAGGGACGAAGTTCCAATGGAAAGGTCACAGATTCGAACCATAAGGCGTACGAGCTCAGTCAACATTGGGGGACAACACATTTTTGCCAGAAAACATATACGTGAACAAGAAATACTTTAGATTGTGACCCCTCTAATTACTCCTCGAGCATTGGTTTCTCCCACATACCTGGTTGAATTTGGTCAAACCGGAATTAGCACTATTCGATCCGCCGACCCCGAAAAACCCCACAGTAGAACCAAACATGAAATGGATCGGACGACCCCTCGCGGAGATATGGCCATTTGAAATTTCCCCAAATGTGAGGTCGTTGGTCGGTCGTCGGTCGTCGGTCGGTCGCTGGTCGCCGGTCGGTCCTCAAAATATACTTCTTCTTACACTGATCTCATATACTCCTCTTCGCTACGTTAGGAACGTAGCGCGTGAGGAGTAAAATTAAAAAAATTCTCTGATTTTTCATGCATGATATTTGGCCGAAAAAAATTAACAAAATGTCTTAATTCACTTGATGTTTGCCCCAAAAATTAACACGATGCCCGAATTTTAAACATTTTTGCCAGAATAATATATTTTTCCCGATTTTTTTGTTGGGGGGGGACTGCCCTCCCTGCCCCCGTCTCCTGCGCCTATAATTTGAACCAACGCGCGCGGAGTCACAGGAACAATATTGCTGGACTACTGCGTGCAAACGCGAGCAATCAGCCGCTCCTTTTACGCAGACGTACTGAGTTGTTTTTTTTCGCCGCTTCGAAGAGCGGGACGGTGGCGACGGTAGGTGGACGGAGTAAGACTGTTCATTTCCGGGAACAAAAAAATCACAAAATAGACTACTCCTTGTCCGGACCTTTCGTTCCCGGTTATCGATTACCGACATCGATCAACAATATTGCTTCAGCCCATCACTGATTACACGCAACCCTCGTCTGAACTCGTGAGATCGATCGGTTGGAGAGTGTAACCCTCGGTGTTTACTTTTTGCAACCCGCTAGGGCACATTATGGATTCAATATCGCTGCCGTGCTGCAGTGGGGCTGCAGTGAGTCGGTTAGGGTTAGGGTTAGGGTTATGGTTAGTGTTAGGGTTATGGTTAGGATTAATCATCTCTGTTGAGTATTCACAATGTGCTCTACTGAGTATATGTGCTCTACCGAGTAGAATAAAGTGTCGTCCATAACCCTCGGTCATCGAGGATCCCTACACGATCAAAAGACGCAGTGAAATCAGAAGAGATGATACTCATTAATGCACATTAAACCAAGGCTCGAGGATACGCGTACGCTAAAATAGAATACGAAATTTAATAGCGTACGTACGTATCTTTCAAAAAATAGAATACGCGTATGATGTTTCGTACGCTAAATTGAATTCACCCTGCAGACTTATCAGAAACGTACGTCCCCACGGTCCAGTGCAGCTGCATAGGTCCATGACGCGATGAAAGATAATCGCGTCACGAAATTTAATTAAATTGATCGTTTTGCAATACACAGTCGAACAGTAAACTGATTAGAACAGTAGCAAAGAACCAGTTTGCAGCTTCAGTAGCCATTGTTAGCTTACGTATTCTATTCTTGTTTACGTACGCTAAAATAGAATACGTTAGCGTACGAACGTATCTTTCAAAAAATAGAATATGTACGCTACGTATCCTCGAGCCTTGCATGAAACAATCTTAACTGGAAAATAAAACATCAAAAGAGCGCAAACCTCCGCCAGGCAGCCATATTGAATTTTGTCGGCAATCATGTTTCGTGCCAAAAGTTACTTCTGTTGGATTGCCAAATTTGGTGAAGATATCTTAAACCGCGGCCGAACTATTTATTACAAGTGCATGGAATATTTTCAGTACGGCCGTTTTGACGTTGCGTTTTGAACTGAAAAGTTGAAAGAGACATTTGGCGCACATGCTGAATATATGCCACCAGATGTCAGATTTTAAGGCTAAAATGCACCATATTCGCTTTCCGCTAGGGCTGCACCCCAGACCTCGCTGGGGGAGCTTACACGGCTACACCAGGCTCTCTATCTGTGTCTAAGGGGCCGACTTCTAAGGAGAGGGAGGAGAAGCGAAGTGTAAAGGGGACGAGAAAGAAAGTTAAAGGGGGAGGATAGAGGAGAGGAGGTGGAAGGAGGGATTTTGCCCACCCAAAAATTTTGGCGTATCCCCCTGTGCGACAGACGCGGCTGCAGATACGGCGGCTGAAGGAGACAATGAAGTGATGGGACAATGCGTGATTTCACATGGCAGATGACGTATCTTGTAGCTCTGAGATGTGTACACGAAGAGATATGGTACAACCTTATAGCCGTGTGGCGTCACTGTCGCGGTACGAACCGTTGGGAGTGCATCCGTAATGTGGCAGGGCAGGTTTCATTGAGATACATTGCGACGTTATTCCGGATGAACTGTCGGCGGCCGTGACCGAGGGAGTGACCGTGGGTGTATGTCAATTTCCGCATCCAGTGCCGCCGTCAATCACGCTGTCATGACGGAGTCACGATACTGACCGTGTCATGGCAGTGTCATGATATTGACAGTGTCATGATGGTGTCATGACACCGACGGTGTTATGGCGGAGTCAAGACACTGACGGTTATGACGGATTCACGACACTGTCACGACACTGTCATTTTCATGACAGAGTCACGACAATGACAGTGTCACGACGGAGTCACGATACTGACCGTGTCATGACTATGGCAATGAATCCGTAGTATGGCACCATCGTAGGAAATAAGATGAGTCAGTCAGATGACTAGGTCCGGATGTGATTTCTGGAAGATGCTGCTGTTGATGACGATGATGGGATGATTTTTGCAACGAAACTAGAAACTCTAACTCGAAGGCAGATCGTCGAGTATACGTCCGTTGAGTGACACAGTGCCGTTGTGATCCAGAAGTAGTTACCGACCGTGCATTTGTTTACATTGGCAACGATGGTATTTGTTTCACCGCTGATTGTAAACACAATAACCATAAAGATAAGTGTAGGTTTTTTTTCGGTTTCCAAGCAATTCAAAAGAATTCAACAAACGCTTAAGCATGTTGAACTCACTCATTGACACAAAATGTAATCGCCATTGTAAACAAAAAAGCCGTGAACCGCACTGTGTCATTTGACAAATGAGCTAGTGCCACTTAACGACTGTATTGTATGCTTCCACGCCAAGTGTTATTTCCAGTGGTTGAAGTGGTCTAGTGGTCGTATATTGGGCTCGTAACTTTCACGTTGCGGGCGCGAATCTCGTCCACGCCATCTGCAAGCAACCTTGAACAAGCTGATAACCTACTGTGTGCTCAGGCAAACTCAGCCTCCTATCCTCAGCGGGACGGGAAATGAGTAGTAGCTCACGGGCTACTGTGTGAAGGCCTAGTGCGCTGATTGGGGCGGTGGTATGTCTGTGTGCTGCACCGAGGGTCCATTTGTTCGCCATCGCGGGCAACGGATGGCCACATAATGCGCCACGGTATCATATTAGCTCATGCCAATCAGCTGCCACTTCCGAGATTGTAAAGCGCTGCTGTTCGAATCTGTAAGCAGCGCTATAGCAAGTACCCAGACCTATACCTTTAGTTGTACCTTTCCGGCATATGTTATTCCGCCGCGACTTTGACCTTCGACCTTTTGGCCCTTAAAATATAATGCGTTCGTCTATGTCATATAATGCACCGTTGACGTAAGTTTGGAGAAAATCTGTCACGTCAATATAGAGATAGATGTCGTACTGTGGTTACGGCTGGCGGTGCTGGTGTGTCGCAGCTGCTTCTACGGCTTGGTTACATGGCGTCCGATCTCCAGCGCATCTCTGACTTAGGCCTAAAGGACTTAAAATAAAACATGCAATAAAACATAAAAAAAGTCCTGCAAGACTTGCACAACTGTTGCATCCCCCATTAGCATTTTGTTTTAGCTTGCAGCCAATGACGGCGTACCGTCCAGGACTGGACGGTACACCGTCATTGGCTGCAAGCTAAAACAAAATGCTTATGAGGGTTGCAACAGTTGTGCAACAGTTGTGCAAGTCTTGCAGGACTTGTTTCATGTTTTATTGCATGTTTTATTTTACTTGTGATCGCTCCTTTAACGCACGTCGGCGAATTCGCTCTTCAAGCACGTCGGAACAGTCCACCAAGTCAGTTTGGACATCACTATCTCTGCCAGTTTTCCGCAGTAGAATGAAGACCGAACTCTTTGCTAGGTCTTACAGCAGTTATGACTAGGACCACCAACGCTGCACTGACTACGTGACTTCGTTATTACAATTACGTGTCCTTGCGGTCTTAGGACTATATGCCATGTTAAAGCCAATAGTCATTCATGATAATCAAGATATCGTTAATAGTGTTTCGTGACGCACTCACGGACGCACTTACGGACGAACAGGTAAAACATTATTCGTTATTTATTCCTCCGGCCACACTAGGTTGAGTTTAACCATAACAAGAACAGCAACGCGTAGCTGTCGGACATGGAAACGCACATTTCTCTTCTATTCACCAGGTGTCGTCCGACGTAGCCACACAGCGGTGCGACACGTGCGGGACTGTCGTATGCCCGCGCTGCTGCCGGCATTGCTGTGTACGGGCAATTTGATGATTAAACATTATTATTAATTTATTACGGCTTAAGTTGAAAATCCGACCGGGTGCGATTGCGGAGAATATTGCCATCAATCTGTGTGCGAAGTTTAATGACGATCGATAATGAAATGACAAAGCCTTAGTTCATTGAAAATCCGATAATAAGAAGAACCCCAACAAGTTGCGCTTGGGGAGCCGTTCACGGGTGCAAAACGTTCCATGTCAGTGGCGCATGTCCTGTCATAGAACTGCTTGCACACGCAGCCGTGGCAATATTTGCGCTTGAAGATGACGGACGGCCTGATTCAGGGTCCTTCACGTAACGTATCGAGTCATCGTGTGTGGTCTTCAACGGACCGATCCTTCACAACATTCGCTGATGACGTGCATTGGTAAACATGCGGTTGAATCAGGACGCTGACAGATCGACGACCGACGACAGCCGTTAGTGTGAAGTCATGGGGCTAGCTTTGATGTCTGGAGTGCGACGTTATGGGATCTGCGGGTTTCGAATCTATCGATCATTGGACGAAATACGTTCTCACTATTCTAAATTAATACCACATCTACCGCGCTTATCACGCACTTGTGGCTTTCATTCATTAGCTGGGATACTATTACCGACAGAGAACCAATCGTACACGGCATATAAGCACCATAAGTGAATTAAAGGTCTTCTGTCACACAGCTTTTATTACGCTCGTACATACCGTGTTTCATTTATGCTCCTATTAAATGAAAACTCTTTATTCATCAAGAATGATAGATATATAGCAGAAACAAAATAAATACGTGTGAAATAAATACAAGGTGTGAAACATAACTTAGGCCTAAATAATTATTCCGTATATAGTTTGTCTATTACCACCGGTGGAATAAAAAAAATGTGTGAAAACATTTTGTTGACTTAACACTTGAACAAGTACGAGAGTACTACCGGATCGGGGACTGGCGGACGG
>Ga0209781_1000533_pt1 | contig 10143 bp, 6 predicted proteins | sample WorMetHERISLAND1_3_FD_187386 | JGI IMG/M metagenome (GOLD analysis project Ga0209781, IMG submission 187386) | Marine gutless worms symbiont microbial communities from Max Planck institute for Marine Microbiology, Germany - Olavius albidus HERON... | ecosystem: Host-associated > Annelida >...
TCAGTGAACTCACTAAAACTGTCACAGTCGTGTAATGTTTTTCTATTTGTAACCTGGCCAGTGACATCGTGAGCATATCAAACTCGGCTCGTTGAACAAAAGACAACGTTGTATTAGTTGGAATTCGTAAAATATTTAGTTTTTATATTTTTAATTACTATACAAAAAAACTTGCACTTGTTTGATGTTTATCAGGTGTGGTGGAGTTTTTAACGTCCGGTCGGGTAAATGCGAACCACCGTGACTTCAAGGAGATCGGTTATGATGATTGCTTGTGTAAGCTGAGCTTTACGTCCGACGCCAAGGACATCTATACGCACGGCTTTCGACTGGCACAGGCGTACAGCCGAGACACGCTTCCCTTTACCAACTACACGTACGTTTTACCTCATGTCAGCCTACGCAACTAGCAGTTTTCTTTGACAATGGCAGCTGGTGATTTTTCACTTTCGAATTTAGATGGTGCCAAGAATATGGTTGACTTTATGTCATACGTAGAAGTCTTGTACTAATACTTACGTAATGGAGTTTCCACTGTTATGAAGTCGAGAATCATAACTAATGGAATTGGATTTTTATGCCGGTCTGCCCAACATTGTGGCCTGCTGCATGATGCTTTTATGTTGTTACCTGTGCGTCCATGCTTGAAACATTGTTTCTAGTTTATCTTGTAAAGTATTTGCCTTATTTTCACCAAACTTACATCAGTGGCACAAGAGATGAATGCTTGACATTTGGAATAAATTATGCATGAACAACACTTTTAAGACTTGTTGACAAAGTTCCCGCGCCTCCTGGAAAGTCGTGGATTTTTCTGGACAATTCCAGGACCTGGAAAGTCCTGGAAATTAATGCTTAGCATCATGAAAAGTCCTGGCAAAATATCGTTGAAAGTCTTGCATTTTTCTGGTGGTTCAGATGGACCATATGTAAATAAGTTCATCTGAATTCTGAACAGCTAACATCCATGTTTTGCTTCATGCTGAATTTTCTGCAATAGACTACACTCTGAATATTGTAAGTAAAGGTAATTTTTTTTCTTTATATTTAAACATTTGTAGGCTCTGAACAGGTTCTGCAAAATTATTCGTGGGGGTCCTGGAAAGTCCTGGATTTTTGTTGATTCAGAGTGGGAACTTTGTGTTAATAGGTTATCTTGACAAGTATTGGATGGATTTTGACCAATCTTACACCAGTGGTGCATTATGCGACTGAAATGAAATGTTTAAAATTTTTGACTCAAAGGGTCAGATTTCAAGGTCTCAGTGTGATAACATGTACTGTACTGGAAATGGCAGTTTACAGTGCACTGCTCTGTCTTATATTGAGTTGAGTTTCTGATTGAAGTTTAGTTTTAGTTAACTGTGGATGTGCATTGTGCAGGTTTGACTTCAGAGGCATTATTGATTATATCTTCTACGGACGGGATTTCATGCGGCCGCTTGGCGTTCTTGGACCTCCGGATTGGTCGTGGTTTGAGGAAAATCACGTCCACGGCTGTCCTCATCCGCAGATTCCGTCGGATCATGTGCCGCTGTTGGTACAGTTTGAGTTGGCAGCACGCGGCGGATCGAGCATCGGCCGCCGATAGCCTTGCACACTGCTGTCGCCCCGTGTCAGCAGTGTCAGCACTGCTGTCGCCCCGTGTCAGCAGTGTCAGCACTGCTGTCGCCCCGTGTCGGGAGACACGACTTCCAATTCCGTCCTTGCCGTGCTGCGTGACGCACAACTATGCGTCGGCGGCATTATCGCCGTCGGGAGGGATGACGAGTCGTGTCGTGTCCGGTGTTCATCACTGTGTTGACTGTAGCATTCGACCGTAGCTGCGCAGATCATGAGCGGATGATAGTGGTTCATCACTGCTTCAGTCGTCTGTCACTGAGACTCGATGAGAGTTGAGTGACCGTACTGGCAGAAACATATCTTACTGTGCTATTTTTGGCTCTTCTGTGGTTTCCGTTTATGGTCTTCGTTTACCTTCCCACTTTTGTATTTTTAGTGGTAACTTCGTCGTCCCATAAAACCGCAGTGCGAGACGTGCACTGAGCGTACATACAATTATGGTCTTGCATCGGTGGCTGGCAAACCACTGGGGAGGGTTTATTTAGTATTCTTGGTGGAATCTGCAACGACAGTCGTAATGAGACATGTTGGGTTTTCATGGAAGCCGCTGAACTGACATGACCACTGACTGCCATGACGATCTCCGTTTTTCTGCATTGCCAGTAGTTTTGATTTAATATTTTAACCAAGATGTGAGGCTGTGCAATTATCCCATCTGCAGTTACTGAGGAGACGTATGTAAAACTGACCAGTTCAGACCTCACAGTGCATGTTTTTTTGCTGACGGTTGGAATTATAGGTATCAATGAACAGGCAGTTATAATGTTTGGTTACTCAATGGAATTTGCATTTTCTGCACAGCTTAAGTGTGCTTAATGTTAATCATTTGTGTCATAATTCTAAAAGGTGAGACTTGTCCTGCACTCAGAGATTGTCTAGCGTCATTTCAGTTGTATGCAGTAAAGTACAGATTGCATAATGTCAAACTGTGTAATTGATATTTAATTAGATATTGCCAGTATGTTCTAGTGTAAAAACCGTGCAGACGAGTACACATGTAGATACTGCTAATGTCTCAACAATGATGATTGTATTTGATTCTGTTAACAGGTTCAGTCAGTCATTTAACATTTTTAAACGTATTTGGAATCTCCGTAAAAAAAAACTAAAAGCTACTGGCTGTTGTTGCAGTTGTATGATAAACTACATTCCGTTTCTGGCAGCCTCTACTCAGTGTCACAGCTTGCAGTCAGCGTAATGGCTCGGCAATCATCTACGTGCCAGCGTAATGGCTCGCCAGTCATACATGTCAGCGTATCAGCTCTGCTGTTTTTAGCGCGCGACAGCATGCTGAGCGCGCTATATGCTATCGCAAATCCGTCCGTCTGTCTGTCTGTCCGTCACACGGATGGATCAGTCGAAAACGGTTAAAGTTAGGATCATGCAATTTTCACCATACAGTAGCCCCATCACTCTAGTTTTGCAGGATAAGTTTCATCCAGAAATTCGAATGGGATCCCCCCGAGCGGGGGAGTCAAACAAGGGTGGGTAGTGAACGTTACTGATTGACCAAGTTCGAGACACGGCTTTGTAACGCTGCTTTCTATAGAAGAATTTTGACAGAAATTAATGATGATTTAATTCAGCGTCAGAATGAACGAAATAACATTGTAGTATAGAAAAGTAATGATAGGAAATACAATTAACGAAAAATAAATGCGTTTTAAAACGATTTTGGTGTTCGCGTAACTTCGGCCACAATCGGAAGTAATCGTGATATTGGGTTCGTTATACCGGCGTAAAAGCAGACTTTACAGCAAACTGCGATGGGCGGTAAGTAAGTAACTAAGTAGAATGTATATAGAGCCATAATTCAAGTTGATTAACTGTAATCGGAGGCGCTGGTAACGATAACGGATATTCTTCACATTTTCGAAAATGGCCATAACGTCGCAACCGCTTTGCCGATCGACGTGCTGGTTGGTTGTGCCAGGGTGGGGTTTTCGGCTGAACGTAGATTTCTTCCCGAGGGGCCTTCATGCACGCACTGCTGTCGCGCACTTACCTCGCAATAGCTAGGCTCGCTTGTTGTGGTTCAGTTTAGTAAGTTCATTGACGTGTATGAGGCAGAGATGGGAACGTTGTCGATAGCGTGGCAAGCGCTGTTGAAGCTGAGTAAAAACTCTGTTGAAGGAGTTGGCTCTCTGTTGATTTATTGATTTTACTTCATTTTAATGCAGTATTTTGGTTTGAAGTGGAAAGGTTCAGTTGATACTGCTACAAATTTTACTGGATTTTTGTTATTTTGTGAAGATTTGACTAAACTTCTGTTTGTGGTCATCTGTAGGTACTAGGTAGTTAATATCGTTAGGACTACTATCGACTACTATTTTATCTTATTATTTTTCTCTAAATTAAACAGAACTGACTTGTGTTGTTGTTTTGTTGAAATTGATTACATCTTAACTGATTAGATGTGGAATGCTCTGTATTACTCTGTGATGGTCCTAGTGTTAATGTTTTGTTGAATTTTGCTAAAATGTTACTGGAATCTGCATGTAAATTAACATATTTTAACTCACTGTTGTCTCTATGTTAACTGCTGATATTGGCACATGTACATGTGTGTGTTATATGGTATAAATATTTGTGATCTGATGTAAAACTGCACTTGGAACTCTATTAGACTGATACGGGTTTTAACTTGGGCCTTCAAAGTCATGTGGTGAATGTATGAAGGAGTGTAAATTGGCATGTATTGTCGTCCTGAACCCCCGTGTTACAGTGACACGTGCTATCAGTCTCAGACACCGGAAATCTCGTTTTGCACTTTTACTGTCTGATGGTTGTAAATGCTGTTGAGCTGCACGTCATATTTTTCTAGTGTCTGATTGTGACTGAAGCTGGATGCTGTTAAGTCTGCTGCAGACTGTACCGTAGTAAATGTAAACATCTCGTGAGTAGGGTTTTACCAGATTTCGGCTCTGGCAAATCTGGAATCCGGACATTTTTTGGAAATCCGGCCAAGTCCAGCTCCGGCCAAATTTCTAGCTGGATTTGGCAGATGCCAGTACAGCTGTGATATGTTCAGTTAATTACGCATAAAACGCAAACGACATGCCAAGTAATGTATTTACAATTTTAATTGGTGTTATTCGGACGATAAAAATACCAGATTCATTGCCAGTTTGCAAATTTTAGTGACATAACAAAGGAAGCACTGAACTGTAGAGCCTCTTTATAGCAGCTGACAGCATTGTTGACGCCATTAGTTGCATCAGGCGTATTGTTCTGTGATCCCAAAACAAGTTCTCCCCAAATCTGGATCTGGCTTGGCCTGATTTGAGTTCCTAAATCCGGCCAGGTCCGGTTCTGGTTGGATTTGAATGTCAAATCCGGTAGAGCAGTACGCATGAGACAGTTAGTGTGAGCTGTGTGTATAGTCTGTTTCTTGTGCTCATTTCTACGTGGATGCATGACAGATAACTATTTTATAGCACGTGTGGTTATTAAGTCACAGCATGTGTGGTTATTAAGTCACAGCGGCTGCTTACTGTGTTTTTGATCTAATGTCGCCACTCGGAAATGCCTGGGAAAAACCTGCATGATTGTTTTTGCCAGTTGTCATTGTTAGGCGGTGTGCTCAGTAAAGTATTGTAGCAGCTTATTGCCAATGTACATCTCTGCAGACGATTTCCGGTTTCCATTAAAACTGTGTGGGCTTTAAATTCTGTTGTATATCTGTTGATACCAAATAGCATGACGTCGTATTGCCATAATGTCACTACACTAGCAAGGTATGTTGTTTCTCAGTTTCATGACTATAGCAAGGAGTTAGGGTAAGCTTGTAAGTACAGACATGCAAATATAAAACTTGCCGTTATTTTATGGGTTGTGTCTTACATATTTCATTTTATTTTCTTAAAGATTTGCGTGTTAAAAAGCTGATGAATTACGAGGTTGCTTTCTACGCAGGCGTGTTAAACTGATTTAACATACCTGCGTGTTAAACTGATTTAACATACCTGCGTGTTAAACTGATTTAACATACCTGCGTGTTAAACTGATTTAACATGCATTGCCTGCATGTTAAACTGATTTAACATACCTGAGTGTTACAGTGTTTGCAGTTAGTGTGTTGTATTTAACTGATTTTAGTCGTTTGTGTTTGTTGGTGGACTAAACATGTTGGATTTGAAGGGTGTTGTCGACAGTGGTTTGTCAGCCGCAGCAGTGTGTCTAAGCTACACTGTTATCAGTGTCTATAAGCTACACTGTTATCAGTGTGTCTAAGCTACACTGTTATCAGTGTCTGTAAGGAACCCTGTTATCAGTGTGTCTAAGCTACACTGTTATCAGTGTCTATAAGGAACCCTGTTATCAGTGTGTCTAAGCTACACTGTTATCAGTGTCTGTAAGCTACACTGTTATCAGTGTCTGTAAGGAACCCTGTTATCAGTGTGTCTAAGCTACACTGTTATCAGTGTCTATAAGGAACCCTGTTATCAGTGTGTCTAAGCTACACTGTTATCAGTGTCTGTAAGGAACACTGTTATCAGTGTGTCTAAGCTACACTGTTATCAGTGTCTGTAAGGAACACTGTTATCAGTGTGTCTAAGCTGCACTGTTATCAGTGTCTATAAGGAACACTGTTATCAGTGTGTCTAAGCTACACTGTTATCAGTGTCTATAAGGAACACTGTTATCAGTGTCTGTAAGCTACACTGTTATCAGTGTCTGTAAGGAACCCTGTTATCAGTGTCTATAAGGAACCCTGTTATCGTGATGATCTCAGCTGTTTGTCACGGTTGTTGTCTGTACTGTAGCGTGGTTTTGTAGAAAGTCGTTAAAAGCTTCAGCATTTCTGCTTCAAAAGCACTGTTAATGTGTCAAGTCTGCCAGACATTCAAGCTGTCTGTCTGTGCTCGGGGCTGGTTGCACACATACCATCTCACTACACGTCATTGTCTGCACACAAGTTAATACTGCTGTCTATAAGCATCGGTTAATTAAGCGTTGTTTAGCACTTTGTGGCTGCAGAACTTGGGTTTTCTCACAACTAACCATTACGTACAATAAATTACGAAATTGGCATTGTAATTGTCAGCCCATGACCCCATAGTTTTATTTTCAGCTTTTTTTGAAATTAGGATTATAAATCTTGTGATTTTTCTCAGCATTTTGACCAAGAAAATGTTTTAGCTACAGTTTAAAAAACAGTTGATTACTGATAGTAATGATACGTGGAGTAATGCGATTGATTGTGTATTATTGTCACTCAGAATTTAAAAGCAAAGTTAGATCTAAGGTCATGTAGAATAGTGATGGGATAGGTGGCTTGTTTTCAATACTGGCTATGAAATGTTGGCAGTGTTTGATTTAATTGGTGCAACTGGCCAGCACTGTCATTCCATCCAGACCACTGAGTGTCTCTGAATGCTGCAGCAGGTCGTGCTAATATTACTGTTATTATGTGTTTTATTAACGTTATTGACTGTATTATTAACAGTTGTGAAAGATGTCAGTGTCAACACTGGACTGCTGTCAGTAGTTCCTCATTGCCGGCCGGGTCAGTTGAGTAATTTATATTTTAAAAATACGTGCATGTGCTCCGAATGACAATCTAGGTAAGAATGAACGTGACTGAACGGGTTTGATTAACATCACTGCAGTGCAGTGTGTAATGTATACAAACATTTATGCACGTGATTTAACCGTTAATTATGACTGTCCATTAAAGACTTTCTGATTGTCCCGCCTGTGGCATGAACTAATGTTTATCAGAAATTATCGTGTGACTGTGGCTTGTGGGTAAGTGTTAGAGTGTTTGCAGTTAATGTGTAGTATGTGTGCTACGTGGCAGCGTAATGTATGCCAGTGTTTGAGAATGTGAATGAATATCTCATGACATTAATAAATGCCAACAAACGTGTGTGGCAATGTTCCCTCTTTATAAAAGCAGTAGCCGTACAAAGCCAAAACAATGTGACTCGTCAAATCTTAATATTACGGGAGAAGCACAAAAAAAACTTCCTCTGATACGTACTCCGCTGTACAGTCGGTGTTTCTGTTTTTGTTACTAATGTGCTTGTGTCTATTTACTGTTATGAATTACGTAATGTCTTACACATGTTTCTGTAATAGCCCTATAAAGCTAACTCACTGTGTTATGGCATGGCATTACTTTCTACGATGCATTCAAACTGCAATGGCAAAACACTGTGCATCTGTTGATGTTGTGGGTGGTACTATGTTTTGCCACATGCGTTCTGATGTTACTAGTGAGCAGATGGTCATCAGATTTGGCATATTGATACCAGATACTGATACCAGAAAAAATGAAAAGTCATTTTGTTCAAAAATTAGAGTTACTGTGTTTTGGCTTTGTATGGCAGAGTGGACTTAAAATGTGCATGCACAGGACTAGAGATATGTAGCCTTCCTCCATTATACAACAACACAGCCATGTAGCAATGACATTTTCTAACTTACATGTCAGACTACTAAGCAAGTTAAGTTACAGTATGCCGGAACAACAAACAGAACAAAAATACACAGTTGTAAATATACCGTATTTCAAGTAGATGGAACTTTGGCTGAGATGTGTGCAGAAATGATCATTGAACAATTTCAGTTTTATATAGTCCTGAATAATTTCAGTGCCCATATATTTTAGTAACTGGGAATATATGCACGGCATTAGGATATTTACACACGACAACCATTACAGGTTACTGGCAATATTGGATCAAATCTGGTGTGTAGGTAGTTAGCAAACAATGGCAGTCGTATGTGACTGACAGCCATTGTCTTGGACTGTTAGCATGGAACCTGCCATCAGGGGCGTCTATTCCCCCCAACAACCATGGCGCTTTCCCCTCCCCATTCTCATGTCTTCCCCGCTTTTCTCTGACACACCCACAAACTATTTTGGACATTCAGTATGCAATTTTATGCATGTTTTAAGTGAATTTTGGAAGCTGGCAGTCAGGGATATAATGACACCAAAAAACTAAAAAATATACATGTAAATTGGGTTGGTAAAACACATTGCATGCTTGCATTTCTAAGTGGGGGATAAAACGCAATCAAGTGAGCGAGAAAATTTTTGAGAAAATACCAGGAAGACTATATATAGCAAGTATATGCTTAAGTATAATCTTTCTCTCCTTAATCTCCCCCAACTTTTATGAAAATATGCAAGCTTTACGTTCCCTGGTTTTTCCAGGACATGCTGTGTGCTGTGTCCATGCTTCAATGGAGTGGACGCCCCTGCAAACAGGAGGGGGATGGGCGCCCCTCCATAGTACACCGAAGCCAGATTTCTGAGACTGTAAATCGTAAATTATTAAATTAATTATTAAATTTGTGCACAAAATTCACACTTTTGTATGTCAAAGCTTAATATTAAACTTTTAATTAATTTCCCCCAAAATTTACCATGGCGCATTTGTCACCATCGGTAGATAGGGATAGACGCCCCTGACTGCCATGCTAGCATGGAGGCGGCATGTTTAGTGTGGTAGGTTTCTTGGCTGTGTTCAGTTAGTTGATCAACAGTCAACACGTTGCACTTATAGAGTGCTTCTGTGAGTAGAGTTATGTCGAAGCTCAGCAGCGTGAATCACTCCGTGTACAAAACTTGTCTGGAAATATCGTCGGTTGCTAAGTGGTTAAATGATGTAGCTTCATTAAGTACAGTTCCTTGGATTCATGCCTCCTCATTACTGTCTATCGTTTCTCCGCTGATCACTGTTGTTAGCAGTCAGAACGTCGGCCAGTTTACACAGTGAAAGTACGACAGTCACTCATCTAGTTGGTACTGAAACAACTTATCCACTGATGGATGTCCTTACACTGTTTCCACAGCGCTGCCACACTGTATCAACTGCTGGCGGATGCTGACTATCTTTGTGCAGACTTTGCGTCATCATGATGCAGTGTTTATTTTACACTTGCCTTCCACTCCAGTAGTGTCTGAACTGTGCTGTGTACCACTCAGTCATTAGCACACATAGCAGCATTGCTTACAGGTTTACTAGGGCCCGCTGATTTACGTTTAGTTTTGGTTTTTTTCTGCATTTTCTGTGTGTTTTTTTGTGCCTGTGCCCAACATAGTGTGGCCAGAGATGTCGTTTTTGTTCTGTTCATCTGGGCATCACAAAACATCCTTAACACAATTTCTTGAAGAGCTTCTGAAAGATTCTTTCCAGAAACAATACACTGTGCGACAAGAGAAAGAGAGATTAATGCATCACATATTGAGCTTTAATGTCAAGGTAACGGTAGAATAAAATCTTGTTGAAACATCACTTTTTGTTAAGATGGGACATCTTGACAACTATTGGATGGACATGCACCAAACTTACACCAACGATGCATTACGGAACAGAAATGAATGCTGTAAATTTTGGGTCAAAGGTCAAAGTCACAGTGGATTAACATTACCAGAAACAGTACTTTATGTGTGGCAGCGGCCGAGGAAGATGTGAAAAAGTGGGACAGTGGGCGGTTACCCAACAAGTGGAGAAGTCTGGGAGCAGTTTCCCAGTTTTGGTGGTTTGGGGGTGTTACCCCTGG
>Ga0209781_1000534_pt1 | contig 10142 bp, 4 predicted proteins | sample WorMetHERISLAND1_3_FD_187386 | JGI IMG/M metagenome (GOLD analysis project Ga0209781, IMG submission 187386) | Marine gutless worms symbiont microbial communities from Max Planck institute for Marine Microbiology, Germany - Olavius albidus HERON... | ecosystem: Host-associated > Annelida >...
CGCTACAGCTACAGCATAGACCTACTCACGCGCGTAAAAACGAGTAATACGACAAACTTCAAAAAAGCCTCCTGGCACGCCGGGCGGCTGTTTGAGACTGCCCGTTTACGGCAGACTAAGTCTAGTTTCATCATTCATTGCTTAACTGAATCAGCGTCATCTTTACATTCAGCATGATTGTAAGCTGTACTTCTTGACTTCTGCTCCCAGTAATTCTCTGAGCTGTGCGTTTTTCCCATCCTAAATGCACATATCTGTCTATCATACTCATTTCACCAACCATTGTCATTGTAATTTAGTAAGTAAATGACTTATAAGGTTAGAACTTTAGAGAAGTGTTTGCTAAAAGGCAGACAGGCTGAGAACAAAAGTCATTTCTGTGGTTTGTCTGTAACTTTGTTAACCTTCCAAGTTTATGAAGCATATGTGTGACTTAGGTGGAAGCAAGGAGTAAAGGTCGGTCTGTGACACGCTATGAGGAAGAAGGTGACGACATGTTTGATGGTGCTGCACGATCAGCACCAAAGGCAAAGACAGGATTTGGGGCAAGGTTGTCGAAGTTGTTTGGTGGCGGAAAATCAGCTGCTGAACCGTCGAGACATCGGCATCATGAATTTGGAAAGGTCGGACACATTCAGCTGCATTCAGTGTCTGAGTAGCAGCAGAGATTGGTAAAAATGTACTGACAATCTGCTGTATGTCGTTACTGATTACATTTTTAAACGTGAATAGAAATGATGCTGTTGGTTGGTTGTGGTTGTCCTTGTAACCGTCGTAGCCTGGAGTAGCTCCAGAAAAATGGGACAGTTAAACACAAAAAGCAGTGGGTTGCATTGGTTACTTGATGGCACACTGGCTGTGATATCGGACCAAGGTTTATTGTATGTGGTCTTAGATGTATTTTTCATTTATCTGCGGGCTCATCTAATAAATTTGCTAAGAATTTCAGCATTTGAATATTAGTTAAGTGCTTCATTAAGGAACTATGATGATTTTACAGTCAGCAGAGTTCTTTAATGAACTAACAGCATTAAAACACTGATTTGATTGCTTTTAACTGTTGTGTTTTGTGCTTGTTTAGACGGTCCGGAGACAAACCTGTAGTGACGAGATGTCTTCAGAATTGTACTCCAAGAAACAGAGTAGTGCGCGAATGTTCACACCTCGTGAGCCTTCACCCCACCAAAGCTCAGACTCATCTGATGAAGATTAATCTGACAATATCGAGTCAGTTTCTTGAAATGTCAGAATAATGGAAGAATGCCAAAGATTAGTTGAGCATCTCTGTTTTTGACAAGCACTGATATCGTTGCGTGACTGTTTCATATTGTGAATACACGACAGTTGTGCCGATTTATAGTTATTTTGATGAAATTGTTTACAAATCTACACGCTTGTATCATAGTGACGAAGCAGTCCATGGCAATTACCAATCATTTTATTTTTAATGAATGAATAAAATAGGGTTGCACCGCATTTGACTTTTTGAAATCTGGCCGGAGCCGGATCTGGCCAGATTTAGGAACTCAAATCCGGCCGGAGCCAGAGCTGGATTTGGCTGAAAATTGATTTGGTCACAGAACAATACTCCAGTGATAAAACCAGTGGCGACAACAATGCTGTCAGCTGCTAGTACAGAGGCAGTACAGTTCAGTGCTTCCTTTGTTGTGTTACTGTTTGCCAGTCTTCGATAAAATTTCTAGAATGGCAATGAATCTTGCATTTTTTGTCCATACTTGCATTACCAGAGCCAGTATTGTGAGACTTGTTGTGGTAGCGTAGGCCTAATGCACGGCCACTATCACTCGCCTACTGGGCATAGTAATTGGTTACCACATCACGCTGTTTGCACCGATAGGCCTATAATTGTACATTTGATGAACTGTTGTCATGCTACTCTTGCAATCATACTGTTAAGTCCTGTTTCTGCTATAGTTCACAGCGCTGAAATTATTTACTTCCTTAAGTTTCCTACTTTACGAAATTCATCTTATCATTGATCGTGAGGCGACACGGACTTCAACACAGACCAAACAAAAATAAATAAATAACACCAAATTTACTTCCAGTAGCTTGTTAATTTATCACAATGCTATAATTGCATGTAAAACTAATTAAAATTGCGAATACATCACTTGAAAGGTCAGTTTCGTTAGTTTTCATCGGAATTAACTGAACGCACTGCAGCTGCTATGGCGTCTGCCAAATCCGGCTAGAAATTTGGCCGGAACCAATTTTGCCTACCAGGCATAGTAATTAGTTAGATTTTGCCAGATTTGGGAAAAATGGCCGGATATCACATTTGCCAGAGCCGGAGCCGAAATCCGGTGCAACCCTAGAATAAAAATAATAATGTTAACTACGAACTTATAAATCAATACAGTCTGGCACAGTGGCACCAAATCTAGTTATAGAAAGTCTGTATAAAACAAGCAAGCAAGCATGTCATTGTCCTTCATTGCAAGCAGCAGCTAGCTTAACGATCTCGCGTATGTTGACTGATACGTTGAAGATTGATTCTACTCTGGTCATCGACTGACGAACTCCACCAGTGATGCACGCACGTCTGCACTCTGTCATCTCTGGAAACACCCGAATCTCTCAGAGCATATGATGACAACGTCGTTGAAAATACCACTATTGGTGGCACGCCACACACGATACTGATTGTACGACTGTCACATTAATGTTCGGTTTCGTCAAATGCACTTTCTCCACAGACTGTTACTGGTCTTACATTACTGTTACTCTTACTGCAGTTGTGGCTTTCATTTTCGAGAGTTTCTTACTCTGTACTCAATATAACATACCGGTCTCTCTATACCGTCATATCTTGTTAAATCCCGTCGTTCTCTGTTAATCAGTCTCCGTCAGTTAGTGATGCACCGGATGAGCGATTTCCAACAGTTAATCCAGTTTATGTCGAGATGACTGCATGTGCAATTGTGCATGCAAGCGAAAGCAAGCGCCTCAAGCTGCTGGATAGATGACACAATATGAAAATTAACCATTACAGTCATATTGAAAATGTATTGTTGGGCTGATACATAAGTTACACTTATGTTGTTGCCTTTTATTGTTTATATGTATTTTGGTAGTTGTTGTTATCCAAGAAGTTTTGTCATTGGTGATGTAATTTTGCATTTTGTGTGGTTGTATCGAAGTAATGTATTGTCGCTTTAATAATCATCTTTATTCACCATAACATGGTAGCAAGAAACAGATAAACATAAAAAGAAAATTGACAAAATAAATCTTACAAAAATTAAGTTATGGCGTTAACAATGTTGACACAATGGACACTGAGGACAATGCGAGCAAACATCAACTATTTATATGCCAGAAGTTACACAGAAGATTGTCAGGTTCGCCATATTTTGCTTTAAACTTTTTACAACAATGTGTTAATAGTTACCGACTAGAATGTTGTCTGTAACAATATCTTGTGACTATAGGTTGAAAAATGCACTAAACTGACATAGACATATCGGCTGCAGAAATAGCCCTAGTCCAGTAAAATAATCAGGTTGAGAATACTGTGGCAACTATGGGTTACATGAAAATTCTACCAACAGAAAAAGTTAGGAAATGATGGAAGTCCTGGATTTGACATATTTCCAGTCATTGCATTGATTAGAATTCCTCAGTGATTACTTGTTAACTGTTATATGTTGCAAAAACTGTTGCTGTTCATTTCACTGTACTGCGTTCGATGTTACTTATGGATTTTCACTGTTTGGGACTTCTTTTGAACTTATAAAGAGTGAATATTCAGGGAAATATACTGTGCTACATAAAAACATGCTACTTTTATTTTTGCAATTACTTTCACAAATATGGACTAGTTTCAGTCATTCTTTCACTGTTGCATTCTTAGATAAACTGTAGAAAAAGCTGGAACAAATCTACCAGGTTAAATTGGTTACCGCACTACCTTACGAAAATTGAATGTTCAACTGCGCATCTTTACTGCACATTACTAGTGAAGATATTATGCAAAATCGTTTATTACAGTGTCTGACTAGCAGATATGTTGAATTCTGTTTCATATGTCTACACAGATTAATTTAAAATATTACAGCACGTGTTAAAAGTTGTCTGCCCGCAGCAGACACCGTTACACACATGCTTTGTACAAGTGACATGTTGTTAAAAGCTACAGTTCAGAACGTTTAGCAGGCGCTGTCACAGGGTATTGCAAATGATGTTAAATGACATTAGCAGCATTCAGAAAATAAAGCTAAATATGTCAAACAGAATACCTCCTAATTTACAGTTAAAACACGATATGTACTATACTGTATTATACTATACTGTACTATACTACAGTAGGCCCTATACTATACTATACAATAATCTTTAACATGTGCTGAAAAACTGACTTAGCCAGCTTAGTCTACTGCAAATGGCCAAAACAGAAAATTAACGAAAAGTTAAACTAAAAAAATAAATCAGTAAAACACTGCATTATGTGTATGTTATTCTAGCTACAATGAATTTGAATATCGTATAGCTGAATATTCATTTTTCACAAGGTAGAGCGGCAACAGATTTGAGGTGAAGATGACAGATTTTATACCATATTTTTCTGCAGTTCATCTGAGAATGTGGCAGTAAAGGAATTATTAAAATTGGTTCAATTTGCCAAAGTTATTGTATAAATAAAATAAAAATACCACGTTTTTATGGACGACATTCAGTTCGTACATAACTATTAGCAGTATTGTGTTGTTATGTATATCCACACAATACTGCTAAGTCATGTAAGATTTAGAATTGAATTGTCTAAAACTGAGTACATTTTATGTCACACTGGTGTTTATCTTCTTGAAATTCAATAAATAATTAGCATTTAACGGCATTTCATGATTGAGTTAATCTTTATCATCATGTTAATTGATAATGAGTTAGTGATTGAATGTCACATATTGTGAACGAATGCCCATGAATGAAGCATCCCGGTAGGCTCCAAGCGCTTCACACTGCTGACGAGGATTCGACTGAATGGCTTCACAAGTTCAGCATTCACTAGAAGAATGACTGAATGATTTTTATAGAGGAGCTGTGCTGCTGCTGAAGATGATTTATTTTTACTTGCAGTTACAGTTTTTCACTTTGAGCACTGGGACAGAAATTTTAACTATTGCAGTTGTAACTGAAACTCTGACTGGAACAGAAAGACTGTTGAGAAAAACTGGTATTAAAACTGAAAATGTAATGTTAACAACTGGAATGACAATGACTAGGAATGGATTGAAAGATACACAACTGAAACACTGCTGTATTGTTCCCATTCACTTCTGAGTTGTAAATCTCAGCAACATGAGCATGGCTGCAAGAGCATACGGTGTAAACGTACACCAACAATATATATATATATATTGGTTGTTACTTATTCTAGGCTTCCTTCCAGTACTGGACCATTATCAAATCATCGGCTTTCTTTTTAGTTCTTTTACTAAATTAACATTCCTGCAGTAGACAGCTGGCTACTTGCCAGTTTTAAGCACATGTTTACGTTACTATGCTCATTCATGTGGCTGATATTAATGTTTAGGTCTCAGTTATAGTTATTGTGTTCTGGCAGCCGTGCTTAAAAAGATCAGTAGTGGTAAAGACATATAAAATGGTTATTATCTCTGCCATGATGAGGTATTGTGATCCCATGAGTTTTTTTGTTTTGTTGGTTCATTATGCTTGTAATTTCTCCAAAAGTACAAGTACAATTTTCGTGAAATTTGATCGTAGTCAAAGTTGAGGGTCAAAACTGCTGTGCTGAAAATGTTCAAGTCGTAATGGCACGAAATATAAATTTAGACAATTGTAAGATGGCGACCTGGCAGAGGTTTACACTCTCTGCATGCTTTCTACACTGTGTTCAGAAAAATAAGACCCACTCACGTTGTCTTTTATATCTCTGTGGAAAATGTTTAGATTTACACAAAATTTTCACGGTATGTTTATGAGGAATTAAGCATTCTGCAGACATAAAAATTAAATGTTCTTTGCTACCAATGACGTAATTCTGACGTCATGTTTACATGTTTGCGGAATAATGGGTTTCACGATAGAAGATAAAATGATAAAATGTTTGCGAGTCAGCAGTAGCAATTAATATTTAATTTTTACTTCGTTGGAATGCCTAATTACTCACAAACATACGCTGAAAATTTTTGTATAAATCGAAACATTTTCCACCGAGATATAAAAGAAAACACGAATAGGTGTTTCTTTTGTCTGAAGATCAGACAAAAACACCCACTCGCGTTTTTTTTTATATCTCGATGGAATATGTTTCGAATGGTGCAAAATTTCCAGGTTATGTTTGTGAGGAATTAGGCATTCCGTCGAAGTCAAAATTTAAATTCATTGCATTCAAATTTTATCGTCTACCGTGGTTCCGTGAAACGTATTATTGACAAACATGTAAATATGACGTCAGAATTACGTCACCGGTAGCAAAGAATATTTAACTTTTATGCCTGCGGAATACTTAATTCCTCATAAACATACCCTGAAAATTTTGCGTAAATCTAAACATTTTCCACAGACATATAAAAGTGGGTGTTTTTTTCTGAACACAGTGTAGTTTGTTTTTTTTGCTGCTGTTGATATTTTTAATTCTTGATATTGTTAATTGTGTTTACTGTGACTGTGATAGTTGCTGAGTTGCATAGACAATTAGTTTCACTTCTGCTGTATGTGTAGTGTACATGTATATGGCAAGTTACAGTGTAATGATAATTTCGCCTTGTCTTTTATAACATGGCATATATTTACTGAAACATTGTGGACCATATTTTTATATGTCAGTTTAATGGGTGTATGAATGCTGAAAGCTGATGGACAAACCAGACTGTGCATTTGAAATGGCAGTTAAACATATCTGAAGTAATATCTGGCATTGTGATAAATGATCGCTTTTGTTAATTGTGCATACTGTTATAGCATAATCAGACAGTATGGCAAGAAGTAGCAGAACCAGTAAGGAGGAAATGGAGCAACTGAATCTGCTGCTACAGACTATTGTATTGTAGTTTTCCAAATTGTCCAAATACGACGTTTGTGGTAGTAAGTGGTACATTTGTCACTGCGAATAATATCCCTGATAAAACGCTACATAAATACGTGTGCACCACAACTGTTTTAGGCCGTCTTCTGCTGGATGAGCTGCTCAAATGACTTTGTTTTTCTTGCCAGTTGCCATGCACCATTGCTGCAGCCTCATACCTGAAATTTTTTTCTGGCTGCACCACTGAGAGCAAGATAAAACTTTGCTACTTTTTAACTTCGTACATTTTTCACATACTGCAAGTGTTGCAGGAAATACTGATTAGAGGTGGATGATTTTATTTTAATGGCCATCTGGCTAATAGTTAGCTGTCAGCCTCAGAGTCTTAACCCTTTGAACCCTATTGTCCTGGCCAATTAACCCCTGAGATGACGGTGCAAGTTCTGTTGTTGATAGCGGTTAACAGGACAATGGGATGTAAGTTTGCGTTCATCCCCAAATTCTGGGCATATGGGTCATATGGGTCATTTAAATATACACTGTCTAAAAAAACTGCGCATTGTCACATATGGGGGCTAGAACTATTACAATCCGCTGTGCCGATGGTGTAGAGGTGATGCCGGACACCTCCTGAGGTAGGTGGTTTTCTGACACGGCGGTGCTCCGGCTTCTCCAAGTCGTGGGTTCGAGGACTTGGCATTTACAAGACCACACAGATGTACTTCTTTTTTGTGGTGTCTCACCTACACGTCTTTTGACCGTACTGGGTTTATTATTTAATAACAGCAAACTCGGACTATACTTTTTGCAGACTGTTGATTAAATATTCTAAGACGAAACTATCACTCTACATTTCTACAGTCCTGCATTTCTACCACACTTCTATTCGTTACATCTACATACATCACTCCTACGTCTTCTATCTGTGTGTCTCTTCTCTTCTCATTCCCGTTAACTGCTACTGCACTGGGCTTAAATAGGTTGGACTTTAAAAGCTATCTTAAAAGTACTTTAAAAGTTACTTTACACTTTAAATGTCATTATACCTCCAACACTACTTTAAAAGTCCTTTATAGCTATTTTCTAAGCTACTTTATCCCTTGAATGTCATACATGGAAGTGCTCAGCAGTCCCTATAAAATTTAGCTACATTTATATGCCACAGTCCATTCAATAAAAGTAAGAAAGAACAACCCAACAGCCAAACATCTTAACACGCAACACCGGGGCTATACAGTCACATTATGCCTCGTAACTCTCGCAAATGTAAACCACTGTCTCATTCCCAGAAAAACTGCAGAATAAGATCTACCACCTCACCTCAAATGTGTTGCCGTCCTACCTTGCGAAATTTGAATGTTCATCTCTGCAACTTTACAGCACGTTATTCTAAGCAAATGTGACCCACAATCGTTTATGTACAGTATCTGTCTATCAGAAATACTAAATTATGTTTCATATGTCTACGCAGATTAATTTGTAGTGTTAAATGTGTTAAAATTGTCTACATTCAGCACACACGTATGATCTGATGCATGCACGCCAATGGTCAATGGTTGCGTCAGTGACGCATTGTTAAATGCCGCAGTGCAAAATGTTTAGTTGGCTCATTTGCAATGTATTTCCAGTTGTTAAACGACGTTAGCAACACTAAAAAACATAATAAGCTAAAGATATGTCTGTTGAACAGAAACACCTCCTAGTTTACCGTCTAACATGTCTGATGTGTACGTTCTCGCTATAATATAAATGAATTTAATTTTCTGAAGGTCAACAGATTTGAGGTGAGGTGGTAGATCTAATATCTTTTTATGCAGTTCATCCAAGAATGTGCCAGTAAGAGAACTATTAAAATCGGTCCACATTTGTGAGAGCTCAGACATAATATGCGTACCCGGTTTTTTCTGAGACTCTCGTGACTTGACTACTGAAGATGGGATTTTATTTTTACATGATAGATGCTATTCAACAGGGTCAAAGCAGTGAAGATAATACTGACTGCATTTATCACAGCATTGTTGTCATGTCTATAGGACCTCGTGCTGTCAAAAGGAATCATAAATATCTAACGTACTCCTGTGTCCTGTACTCCTTGTTGACGACTGTGGCATGCATTAAAGGAACTTCACAATAGTTCTCACATGATTCCCTTGAATGTCATACATGAAGTGCTCAGCAGTCCCTATAAAATTTATGTACTGATTCTATTTCTTGCAGAATGTCACTTTGTTCTAGTTGGGGCTAAGTTCGTAGCAGTTGCAATTCCAGTGAATGAAAATAATAACTCTGTATAACCACACATTCTTATTCCCACATGCAGTACAACATTAAAAGTAACATTAGTCGATTTGTACAGATATACCAACTTAATACAGTAGTTAACAGCTAATATACACAACTACACTCTGTACAATTAAGATATCTTAACATAATAGATATATCATTGGCTAGTACAATACTGGATAATCTAACATAAAACGCGTTGTCTGTTTGTTTATCTGTATGTTGCCAACGGCCGGCCGAACGGCTGGGCCGATCAAGACCAAACTTGGCATAGGGACTCATGTTGACCCAAGGAGTGTTTTAGTCAAGGTCAAGGTCATTTATCTATGCGTGCGTATAATAGAATTCATGACAGCAACACCTGGCGAACAACAATGAAACATGTGCACATTAGCATTAGCATTAGCGCAGTAGCAGGTGCCACCCGGTGAATGCTAATAAAACTCCTTACCTCCGCCCGACAGAGGCCCGAAAGCAAAGCGCGATAAATACAGTGGACAGAGGCCCACGGGGCCGAGACAATAGTTTGCTCCGTCCGGACTCCGCAAGACGGTTACTTACAGCTAGTGTTAATAACTTGATACATTATACTGTAAGCAACTAATGCTTATTAGATACAGTTTCATTACTGAAATCAGTAAAACTACACACAAAACGTTGCAGCATAGGCCAGTTCATCACAGATTATTGTACATGTATTCACAACATTCATTATAACAAATTCTAAGAGATAAACATAGGTGGCCTTGACATGTGTTGCAGCATGAATTTGCTGAGCAACATTTCTGACTAGACAAGGTTGCATCAATTTGCCAATTTGGCACTTATAGACTTTATAGTAAATGAC
>Ga0209781_1000535_pt1 | contig 10142 bp, 8 predicted proteins | sample WorMetHERISLAND1_3_FD_187386 | JGI IMG/M metagenome (GOLD analysis project Ga0209781, IMG submission 187386) | Marine gutless worms symbiont microbial communities from Max Planck institute for Marine Microbiology, Germany - Olavius albidus HERON... | ecosystem: Host-associated > Annelida >...
AGTGCCATGAGACAAACTCTTGCTTGAATTCTGAAAGTTAAGCGCTTGCTTTAGAACTGTAGTATGTACAAAAATACAACAAAACTATTATAAGAGAATAAACATTAACTATTGTAAATCTATAACTTTCTCAGCTGCAGAAACTACTGTATTGGACTTTGGTAAAATAGTGGGAGTGTTCCCTCTTTGAAAAAAGTGGGAGACGGCGTCCCCTGCATCCCTGAAACACTACAACTTTGCCCCCAGCCAATGGTCGCAATACCACTGATCAAGTTTATTCTTCACCACAACAAGCTCCTCACCCCAACCATTGGTTGAAACCAGTTTCAGTTACCACTTTTGTCATCGTACTGAGACCAGAAATGTGCATAAATTCATTCCCTGAGTTTCATTTTTTTGTGCTGCCTGAGACTTGGATGCAGGCTTTGTCCACGACTATGCAGCCTGTAGTGAAGCCACAACACTTTGCAGTTATTTCAAGACAAAATAACAGTATAGCAGTACTCTGAATGAATATCTTTGCTAGTAGATTTCAACAAAAGATACAAGTTTGTATCGTGCTGGAAACACCCGCTGTAAGAAATATCACCACCACTATTTCATCCACTGACATTGTACATAGCAATGACATTACTAATGATATCACACTCAAAGCTTCAGGTACGGTATTTGAAAAAAAAAACATTTACAAGCTACAACTGCAAAACACCGAATCATTTTTAACTGCACTTTATAGTGTAAAGACATAGCAGTCCTGGAACTTATTGGAGTATGCTGGCAAATATGCAGTTTGACGGATAGTACCTTGTAACTGCGGTTAATGTAGCGCTTATCAGTTGAATCAACGGCAGATGGATCTGTACTCACTGACACGTAATTATGTATTCTGGAACCTGACACAATCAACAGTGAAACTGATGCTACAAACGCTTGCAACATCAACAACGTAAGTGTACACTTTTATTACCTGTATGCGCCGTAACTATAAATACAGGGTGTTCCAGAAAAAAAATGTACAAAGTTTGCCATGTAATAAATTTTGAACCGTTTGTCTTAGGATTGCGGTGTTTGCATCAATATGCGCAGCAGAGACTGCTGTTAACTGGTCGATAAAAAAATATTGGTATAGTTGATAAATATTCTTTGTTAATTGGCTGGAAGTAGCTGCATGTCAGCAGTGAAGTCACCTGCATTTAAACAATAAAAATGTCACCTTTAACTGTCAAAAATCGTTTGTTAATTAAAGCCCTGTTGTCCATTATTCATTCTTGCAGTCCACACACTGAGCATTGTTTCTGTTAATTCTGGAAAGTGGGCTTAACACGAACTTTGTTTATACAACGAATTTGCCTTAAAGATTTTGCTGTTAATTTTGTTTTCAAATATTTCACTTGCCAGCTATAAAACAAATAATATTTAATTGCCATATTCAGACACTGGCCTTTGTCATCTAAACAATTTATTTCTTAACATTTTGCTGAAAACCGCAAGACTCTGTGACGTACGGTTGCAAAATTGTGGTGCATAAACGATATGCAGTATGTTGCAGCATTTTAATGTATATAATATAAGCACATTGGCTTTGTTCAACAAAGTTAATCAACATTCAGCCTGGTTACTACTTGGATGGGTAAGTGATTGCAGACAGGTAATAGTCGGACTCCATTTGTTCAATTGGTTGTAGATTTGCCGTACAGCAAAATCCACAACAAATTACAGCAAAATCCACAACAAATTACAGCAAATCCACAATAAATCGATTTGTTGTGGATTTTGCTGTACGGCTATACGATGTGTTGTAGATTCGCAGTAGATTTGTTGCGAGAGCGCAACACTGTGCATGGTAAGTGACTAATTATACTTACTTTTATTTGCTCAGTAATGTCAAACTTGGAGGGGCAGGGTAGGGGCTTTGCCCCTCAAAAATCCATATCCCGTTGCGAAACTAAACATCGCGATTAGTTGGATCGATCGAAAAGTTGTAGATTTGTTGTGGACGCTTTGCTTTGTTGTGGATTAGTTGTAGATTTGCCGTACAACTTATACGGCAAATCTACAACACTAATCGAACAAGTGGAGTCCTAATATAAACCGTCTGGGTGTGTGGCCAGCCACCTAGGTCGACTCAGCCTTCTACCCTCCACGGGACGGTAAAATGAGTATCAGCTTTCTGGCTGAGTAATAATAATAAATGGTGATGGCGAATGTAGTCCGCATTATTCACCATAACATGCTAGAATAACTTGGATGCCTGACATGTAATGATGTAAAGGTATATATGACATGCCTGAGAAGTAGTCAGCCAAAGTCAGTAACACATCAGCCAATAGTCGCCAACCTCCGAAGCACAACACAATCCACTTGGTCCAAGTTGGCATCTCAGCACGAGGCTCTGCCACTCCATAATACATCGTCACCACTGCACGTGACATAACACACACACACACACATAAATTGGTCTGTAGAAATGAAGGCAAAAGACTTTTTGAAAACTGTGTCAATGTTAGAAGTAACTGCTATACAAACTCAACATCTGAATTCAACTCTGTACATTATGTAGTCGTTGAAGACAAGTCCACAAAAACAAGAACAGCAACATTCGTAGTAACTGTGGACCATTTGTATTCACCAGGTGTCGCTACCTGTACATCATTGCTATTTTGCTACTTAGTAATTAATTAGGACTTAACTTAAAAATCCGACACCGTGCAAAAATTTTGATAACTGTCACCATGCAGTAGATAGATTAATTACGATCAGTTGCGGAATGAAAAAGCATCAGTACTTTGAAAATCTGATAACAACAAGAACCCCAAGAACAACAACAAAAACGCTTGTAGGCGTTGGGACCCGTTCCCAAGTCCAAAAATCAACCCCAAGCAAATCACATCATCTGAGAACTGGAATGGCATTACAATACATACATGTACATGTAATACTAATTGGTCTGCAGAATGGAATGGCATGTGTCACATTAGCTGACCTGCGAGTATGTGAACACTGTGACCAATGGCACCATGCACCCATCTGAAAATCACTCGACGTGGAGAAGTATCTGACGGTCTTAGCAACGCAATTATTGGCTGCAAACATAAGAAAAACTACACAGAACATCAGAGACGTCTTCTCACCACCGTGCACACCTATGTAGATTGAGCCTGCCGTCCATTGCACACGCAGCATGACTTGCATGTGCTATGGACGAGTTCACTGTGACCTGCTAGGGGAGGTCAGTTTATGATGATGGCGAAAAAACAGTTAAATCAGCAATCACCCACCCTATAGAGCCACTTTCGAACTTTGACTCCCTAGAATGATACCCTGAATATTTAGGGATGATATCTCTAATGGTTCAGGAGTTATTGTGTTGACAGACAAACAAACAAACAAACAAACAAAGTCAGCCACAAACAGACACTGCTGAAAACAATATCACCCTAGCTATGTGCACGGGTGGTGATAATCAATATCTTCATCACACACATTAAAATGATTTAATCAATACGTTTTGCAAAAAGGTACTTCAATCAACCTTAATTTCAGTCTTTTATGGCAAGCTGTACCAGTAATAACTGCAGCAGACACAGCTGAGCTGAATGATATACACTGTGTCTCAAAAAAACCGGACCCCTATGATATGTTTAAATAACTCCAACAAATCTAATCTGATATTAATAATTTTTGGTACAAAGTATCGTCATATAATCTTCTTTTATTGGCACTTACTATTCTGCGATACGCAGTAAAACAGAGAACCAGCTTAGGTTTTTCCACTTACAACGAGAGTATTGGCTAGCGCACCATAATAGTTCAACGAAACACATCGTCAGACAGAAAAAATTCAGCAATTCAGCGTTAAAATATATTAACAGAAAATGTGCTACTTCAGACATTATAACAAATCCTCAAACTTGTATCCATTACAGGCCTAGAAACTTATTTTTTATTCATCAACCCATTCATCAACTGCCTCATCGTTGTCTGCTGCAGGCCAGACCAGACTGCGATCAGACGCTCCTTCATTTGAAGAACATCGTTCACCGGCTCTGGTATATTCGCTGCTGTACACAGCCTCAAAATTGTAGTCGCATTGTTTGAAGAGTATGGTTAGCTTTTTTCTGGCTGTGAATAAGATCATTAACATCGCAGACATTCGCTGTTGTACGGGTTGTTCTTTATGGCGTTCCGCCATACCGTTATCTTGATCAGTCGTACACGTTTCATTCATACGTTTAAAAATTATTGAGAATAATTTTTTACATCTTTTTGCCGGAAATTCTTTAGCAGTCTCTTGCCAGTGTAAAAAATTATTTTTTAAAATTATTTTTGATTAAAACACAATCGCATTCACTCAAAACATTTTCTTCAATTTCCGTCATCTGTTACAGATGGTAAGTGGTTAGTTAGCTGGAAATAAACTAAGCTGGTACCCTGTTTTATTATATCTCACAATCCAATTTTGCGCCATAAAACGTAGATTTATTGACGATTATCTGTACCAAAAATTATTGATATTGATCCAGATTTGTTGGAAATATTTGAGAATATCCCAGGGGTCCGGTTTTTTGAGACACAGTGTAGAAGCTAACTCATTAATAAATACTAAATAAAAAAAACACCATTAAATGTCATGCATGATTCCATTAAAGGACTCAGACACGTTAGCTTGTAAGGTGAGATGATTTCATGCATTGGATGTATGCACTTCTTAATTCCATTAATATCTCAGCAGGTATCACAGTAACAGTGTTAACCACCGTTCTATGGCTGCTCCTTAGTAATTACAAAACAACAGTTTAAACAGATAATCCTTTACATATTCTCATTAAGCTGCTGGCTAGAAAACTATCAGACACTTGTATCAGCAGAAAACAAAACACCAGTTTTCAGACAATTAATAATGCACATACGTTGAGTGTGAACAAACACACTGACGTCAAACCAATCACAGGATGCACTGTATGTGACTGCACAAAATACAATAAAGGAATGCAATTAGTATAAGATAAATGGCAATTTAAACAAATTCAGTCCATCGTTTTTCATCAATAAACAGCATATTATCGCTGCTTTCAAATGAACATGTACTGCCGAAGCAATATACGATTACATTTTCTCTCAGCCAATCCGTATTATCTCAGTCTCACAACTCTTAACTTTTCTGTTATTCTACTGACATAACTTTCTTCATTTAAGGTAAAACTTTGTTGTTAAATTACAAAAATGCCAAACGCCGCTGTTTTCAATTGTTATTCTGATTTTCTCAATATCTTTTCATTCTAATTTCATTACTTTGTGCATTACTCTTTACAGTGTGCGGCGAAAAAAAGACACCATTACAAAATCTTCAATATCTTCAAAACTTGAGTAATGTTTTTGTATGAAAATACACAGGAGGAAATGTGCTACAAATAGAACACATTTTGTGAAATATTGCGAAAGTTTGCGTAAAGGGCACGACACTTTCAACGACTAATAACTGGTATTTTTTCTGCATTTCAAACGTATTTTGTTTAAAATATGCCTAAAAGTTGGTTGTAGTCTGATTTAGTGGTCTGTGCAGTTGAAAAAATCGCCTTTTATATTCAAAGATATGCTACATCTGAACAACAGAAGTAGAGATGATAAAATTCACAACGATAATGGCAAATTGTGTCCAGAATAATCAATGAAAATTTCGTAAAAGAATATTGAAATATACTGAAAATAATGATATTTTTTATTGGGATCTTTTTTTCGCCGCACCCTGTATATGTGTTTTGTGTCATTTACAATATAGTAATTTTATAAGGGCAGTTATAAGTGCCATTTTAGCCTTCCTGGCCCACTGAACACATTGTTCTAAATAATGTTCATATACGTTCTATTATTGTCTATTTCTGTGTTTCCTAAATAAACTGACGATGATGATAACTCAATTGTTACAACCTACACTGAAGCTTTTGTAGAGGCATGCTATATATACAAACACACAAAACATTTTAATGTCCATTTTCCTATGATTTCGTAACCTGTGCAAGTGTGCATACTCTTGGAAGAAGCCAACTTTTTACATCATCCTTGACATCATCTCACCAAATCTTGCTCAGGCATCCCTCCAATCTATCCTCAAAAATTGTCAAAACTCGTTTGACCCAATCAGCACGACCTTTACATTCAACATGTCCAAAACAGGTTCCAATCCCAACGATCATTTTCTTTCTTTCTTTCATTCATTGTAAACTCAAACATATATCTGCTAATGCTGCAAATAAAAAGCTTACTGAAATGTACCTTGAATCTCCAATGCAGAAAATCAAATATTACCACGACGCCGACCACTGTTAATAATAATGCACAAGTCATGCACACTCGATGCATCTGAAAAAGTAACAAAAACACACACGTAATAAAATATTCCTTCCTTCGACTTAAGTTATTCAGTAAGTTCTGGCAGCTGAAGCACAGTTGTTGTCCAGTTTGTACAAAATCCACTCAGAGAATGGAAAAAAATATTTAAGGGAAGTTTGCTGCAGGACTGCAATAGCTGTTGGCTTTTGTTTTACCAGGCTACTTGTCTGCAGTTGTTCCAGGTTAGGCCAGTCTATGAAAGTAAACTTTTGCAAATTGTTGCAAAAGATTTTAGAGGCCAGATGCCTTTCCAGTCACTCAACCAACAGCATCAGTGCACTGAATGGAGAACGACACAAAAACAGACACACATGATCTGCACTACAGCAGCAATCCAACTAGTCACAGGTTTCAGAACTGCCAAAACACGATTTATCATCATCCTTCTTTATTATGCCAGACAAAGCAATGTGAAATGCCCATCAGTTCACATAACTACGGTGAAAGTAATAACTTTAGACAAGTTTCTCACATCCTGCAGCCTCTGTCACAAAACAGTAAAATTTGGTATTGACAAACAGATTGCACAGGTAAACAAGCTGCAATGTATTGGTCCAACACTCACGGTGTAGCAGCTTCACTCAATGTCTGGCTGATAGGGCTAAGGAACTTATTGGTGCCAAGTGACAGGCCTCTATAGCTTAAGCAAGACCCTTTTCCCTTTAGTTCTTACAACTGCAGCGATGCAAACAATACTCCAGAGACACTAACCTACTAAACTTGCCTATTTTTCAAGGTCACGCCAAGTCCCAAAGGGAGAAGAACCTGTAAGAGTGCTGTCAAAATGTCGTCCCTGTCACCCAACCAACAGTGCCACAACACTGAAGGAAGATGGACAATGGTTTATACAGCTGACGAATTTCACTGTCAGACAATTCTCCCACAGCTTTCACAACAAACAATCAATCAATCAACAACAAAACTGTTTTAAATTCCAGGAGTGACAACTTGAGTAAGCTGGTGCCAGATTCTTCAGACATCAACACTCCAACTATGTTTTATGTCATATAATAAATATACTGCTTTGTTAAAAACCATACATCTTTAGCATAAGATGGACATCCATTTACAGTCAGCCTTGAACACAGAAGAAGTTTTTAACCTGAAACCAGAGCTGTTTACGAAGAACAATGTAGTCTGTTAACAGTGGCTTCATGTAGCGTGCAATGGTGATACCAACGCTGCTCAGTATCATCCATGAAATCACCATCAGTGAAACTGTAATAACAGAACAACTCAGCTAAATGCAGATCGACATAAGAATGACATTAAATGATGGCTATGCTACAATAACTGAGACATAACTTATATGCACTGAAGCAGAAATCTGGCAATTCTCACATAAGCCCAAACTGCCTAAAATGTATTCATGCCTAGCCGACATAAATCGAAACATAACCATTTTAACAACCATATTGTAGGCCTTCAAAAGTTAAAGATATCTCTAAACTTGATAACCAAACCTGGTCAAAGCTGATCTACTTTTCCAGGCAGTCACCTGCCTGGTTGCAGGCTGCCACTATTTTCTGTCAGTTATCTTCCCACCCACTAGTGGCACATGACCACCCTTTTCACTACCATCAACTGTACTGCATGGTGATAGGCATGGCACATGTGTGTGAACAACTTATCCAGAGTTGTTAGAGAGGACAGTGAAATGGCTGCGACCTCTCCATTGAGAGTTCGACATCATAACCATTATGCTATCTAACCACATTAAGGTTTGCCTCCAGGTTTACTTTGGTTAAATGGTGCAATATGCATTGCCATCATCTGCTAAACATTCGCAGTTTTAACATGACCAACTGAACTACTGTGCACTAGTCTTAACAGCAGGCTAAGCTGTGATCAAGTACTCATTGTTTCTACATCTGAATGGTATTACATACTCGTACATACCATGCAGTCTGATCAACGCTGCTCTCATTGTATTGCACAAAGTATTTACGTGGCTTAACAGCAGAATTCTGTCACGTGACATCACTGGAGGACTAACATGCTCTCCCTTCACACCTGATTTGATGCAAGACACACACTGCCAATTTATTATACAGAAATATATAACCAGAATCCAAAACAATGCTATCTTAAAGCACTGTGCGAGTGCAACGTGGTCAAAACACTACCGTTTTACTAGACACAACTCAACAGCAACTACAAATGCTGCTACTACTACTGCTATTGATATCTGTTTAACTGGCCAATTTTGGCAGTGTTACTGCAGGTTAAGCCAGGTCCCAAAAAGTGAACTTTCAGACTAATGATGCATGAATTTTTTTACAGGTCACCTGCCACTTCTGTCACCTAACAACAGTATCAAAATACTAACAGCAACCGTCCGTAAACAAAGAAATCAACAAAAAAATTAACAAATACATTACTAACAATATCAAGAAAACTATAAAAATGGCATAGGGTGCACATACACCAGGGGCCCACAACGCTAGTGTAATGTTGACTGCCCGCCTGCTGTCCAACGGCTGCCTGCCAGCCAATGCAGAAAATGGCCAGATGTCAACAAATGAACGAACCAACGAACCAACCAACAAACACGATGGATCACAATACCTCCTGGTGGAGGACCAAGGTAACAACATTACCGAACACAATGCGTACTATACATATGATTTTATATTAAATATATAGCCTATAAATAGCCTATAGAGAGACTAATTGTATAATACCCTTATCGTTGGTGGGACCTCGTGCAAGCAGAACATAATGAGGTCTTGAGAGACTCATCACAGGATACCTGCCGGCATGGTGTGAGTCTACGTTTGTTAGTCGGCTGTAAGAGCAGATGATGTGGCTGCCATTGTATACACCATGCATTGATCCATTCACGAGTCCACGTAACCTCTACAGTTCACAGTCAACAAAAAATACCACTCAAATGTAACTAAACTTTCAAGCTGTAACACGACTCACGAACTGCTGGCATAGGTTCATTATTACTGTGTTCACACAACATTACTATCAGCATTAAGCACTGTATCAATAAAGGTAAAATTCTTGATAATTTTAGTAAGTAAGTAAGTAAGTAAGTAAAACGTGGATTTATATAGCGCATATCATTTAAGAAAACTTCTAACACGCTTAAGACTAAAGAGGAATCTTAAAAAACTGTTTAAAACTGTCAGAAGTTCAGAACCACACGCCAGATCTCCGAGCTTGTCAGGCACCGTTGGACCAGCAATCAAAATGCTCGACCACCGTATGTGTCGAGTCGACAGCAAGGTATGATAAGCCAGTGGTGGTTTGCAGAATGCAGACAAAGCCGAGAAGTGATGTGAGAGGCTGTGACATGATGGTTGGTGAGGTACCGAGGTGCCTAACTGTGAAGACAGTGGTACATCATAATGCCCAGCATCAGTATGCTCATGTAATGTTTAGCATCAACATGATCTTATATGATTTACCGCACAGATCACCCATACAAACGCACACTTCCACATGTACTCGGTTTTTGTTACTTCGCCCGCCCGCGATAGCGGCGGCGCGAGGTATTGCGATCAGTTTGTCCTCGCTACAATGTACACATTATCGGGGCCTACAATATCGTTTACGAGAATCGTTTACGCGAATTCCGGTGTATGATAATTCCGACTAACCAATCACGCGCACGTATTTTGGGTCGTGACGTAATTTCGCCGCGGGTGGCTAATGGAACAGCAGTCGCTCTTCCAAGTTCAAGATGTAGACAAACGACATGCTAAGCCAAAGGACATGCTAACACTGGGAAACCGCGCGAT
>Ga0209781_1000536_pt1 | contig 10135 bp, 6 predicted proteins | sample WorMetHERISLAND1_3_FD_187386 | JGI IMG/M metagenome (GOLD analysis project Ga0209781, IMG submission 187386) | Marine gutless worms symbiont microbial communities from Max Planck institute for Marine Microbiology, Germany - Olavius albidus HERON... | ecosystem: Host-associated > Annelida >...
TCAGCTTGCTAGAGTCCATAACTTCCGGAATAGTGGAAGTATTTTCACTAAACTTTTTCATGCGACCTGCCATTACTGCGAGAGGAATTTCGTCTTCCTGAAATTGATTTTGCACTCGGAATTGCGGCGCCGGGCGGCCTCACGTCTGGCTCTGCCATGCCCGTCTAGTCTTGTTGATATTGTGCTGATCATCTTGTTCGCTTTACGATATCGAGAACTGCTGTGATGTAGGGAATGGTGGTCAGATTGTGTGGACTAGATACAGAAAGACCCGCATGCTGCCTGAAACTGTCGCAGCTCCAGCGCTCTGTAGTACTGATCCAGCTAATGTGACCGTCCGACTTGCACGGTCAAAGATCGCCTGTGCTGTCAGCTGTCAACACTATCCCTCGTGTAACAGCTTCAACCAGGACTGTCAGGACGACTACTGTTCCTGTGATATTTACACGCATCTGCGGATGACGTTTGCCGTCGTTCCGAACTGCCAGCATTGGAACAAGTGGCTTGACACTGGTCAGGTGAGGTCCAGTGGCTTCAAACTGGCCAGTGAGGTGGAGTGGCTTCACACTGGCCAGGTGAGGTCCAGACGCTATGTGATATTTGTACATTTCCGAGATCGTAGGGGTACGTACACGGTACACCCAGTGCCGGCGGCATATTTACTTTTCATACATCGCAACGTACACTTGGCATATTAGGCCACGCCTCAAGACAACTGGCTATAGCCTAGTTACGGACTTCAAATTTGAGAAACACGTTCCCTCGGACAGTCCGGACATGATCTTTTAAAAAATTTTCAATAAAGGGGGCGTACCAAGGGTAACGTTCCCCCTATATTTTTGGGCGTTAAATGCTAACTGTTCGAATGCTATACCACGTTACGTTATGAAACCACTTACTTATTCCACTATTCACCTCTGCATGAATATTCATATGTCTGTACATTCGAACCTGGTACGTGCGTGGCTGCGTGCTGATGACTGCATTACGTCATCAACTCGCGCTGTGATTGGCTGAGAGGCATCTACTGGCCACGCAGCAGAGTAACGAGATATCCGCGTATTAGTCGACAATCGCTATACCAAAACATGATCTAGAAACTTTCCTGTTTGCTCAATACTCGGCGTCGGCGATGCTAACAGGAACTTTTACTTCTTCGGCGCTATATAATATATATAGTGAAAGAATTTCTATGACGGGTTCAGCCGTTTTGATACAATACACGTCGTGTGACGGACGTACATTATAGGCCTACGGACTACGGAATTGCCGTGGCATATACGCGCTACAGCATAGGCCTACTGTCGCGCGTAAAATTATGCTATAAATTAAAAAAAACTGCCGGCATGCCGGGCGGCTGTTTGAGACTGCCCGTTTACGGCAGACTAAGTCTAGTTGTTTTTTTATTGTACTTAAAGTGTGTTAACCCTCTATACTGCACGTTTCTGCCAATTGGTAAGATCTAAATTTTACGCAGATTTCTATTAGATAATTGGTGCAGTAAAGGGTTGATGAAGTAGGCCTATACACACTGTAGCAATATCACGAAAAGTTCATGAGCTTTGTAATGACGTCAAAATTAGCTAGCTTCGTGCTTCATATACTTGACAAACTAGTCGAATAATCGATAATGCCCCCCCCCATTAGGCCTATATTGCAGATATCTCAACATTCTTGGCAAGCATTGTTGATTACTGGTCTATTTATCGTTTTTTGGGGGGGATTTCACATCACATCAGTATTAGTTATAAATTTTTAAAGACACTTTTAGTTTTTGTGCGCTAGACCAATCTGGCAGTTTCTCTCATTATTCGTGTGCAGATCTTTTATCGTATCGTATCGTTCTAAACACGGGCGTCAACGCACTTCACACATTGTGATCCCCCTTTCCTTCTTCCCCTTCCCCTTCCCTCTCTCTTTCATCTGCTCTCCATCTTCCCCCTCCCGTTTTCCACTTCCCTCCCCTCTCTTCTTAACCTCCATTTAATCCAGCTAGAGCTGGCGGAGCGCTGTAAGCTCCCCAGCGGGTCCAGGCGGAGTCCAGCCACCAAACACATGTTTGGTGCATTTAGAGGTAAAACCAGACCGTCAATGACAGAGTGGCTCATTCCAAGAATCCAAGAAAGTGCGCGTATCACGCGACCGTTAACCTTGACCTTTGACCTTAAGCACACCCTGGATGCATGCTGACCTGGAGCCCATCGTGTGCAAGTTTGGTGGCGATCCGGTCATTTGTCTGCGAGAAGAAGCGATTTGCGCAAAAGTTTACAGACAGGCAGACAGACAGACAGACAGACGGACAGACGACGGACGCCGCGCCATTGCATTAGCTCATTCTTGGAACGAAGCGTTTCAGGGGACAGATTTCTTCTATTTTTAGCAGACTATAAACTTGTTTTACAACGCCACCAACCACACTGTCAATTATGTTGACGAAAATAGCGCATCGTATGCATGATTGCGTAGGAGTTATTGGAGTAGTAGTCCAACACACTGATGGACCCTGTAGATCAAATATGGGGGAGGGGGAGTGATCCGGACCCGTGCGGCGTTGACGCCTATGGTTCTAAAGGTACACTGGTTTGTATGTTCGACAGCTGTGCATAGACGACGATAATGGTGAAGTAATGCCTTGCTGTTCTTTCCCGTTTTCCTACAACGGTCTAATGCACTACAGCTGCACCAACAACGTACTTGACCCTACTGACTTCGGATGTTACCTCAACGGAATCTGGACACCGTGCCCTACTGTGGCAGCGGGTAGGCTAAATATTGTTTCATTTCGTCGTTAATTTTTTACCTCCGCCGGCAGATATTGTGATTGCGCTAGTTTGTTGGTTGGTTGGTCGGTTCGTTAGGTCGCTGTAATTTCTAGAGAAGTGCGGGTTCAATGTTTACGCGCGACAGCATATGCTAGCGCGTATATGCCAGGAGCACCGCCCGTCCGTCTGTCCGTCCGTCACACGGGTGGATCAGTCGAAAACCGTTACACTTAGGGTCATGCAATTTTCACCGTACAGTAGCCCCATCCCTCATCAGTGATTCGTGTTTCCTAAAGCCCAATGCAAACCGCCGACGCGACTCAACTGTTGAGTCGAGTCGCGTCGGCGTAGCGCGGTTTGTATTGAATTTGCACTTACTAGTCGGCGAGTTGTGTTGCGTCGGCAGATTTGTCCGGACTCGTCGAGACGGTCGCCGACTAGTTGCCAATTCAATACACACCCCCGACGCGAATCAACTCGACAGTTGAGTCGCGTGTGCTATGCGTATTGGGCACAAAATGCAGCGCCGAAAGTGAACGCAAGTCACCAAATCATTTGCTTGCAAAATTTTTGATCACGACTGTACTAAAGCCTAAGGTTGAATAGCTTTGCATTATAGGCTGCGGTGCTTTAATCCCGTTATTTTGATCGGTTGTCCAACAACGTGTATGCTATAGGTTACGTGGCGTCGGCAAAGACCGTCAACGTGACATGTCTGGCCACAGCTCCTTCCATCACCGTGACGTCGATCAATTGCTGGATCGTGCTCTTCTCTCGCGACACTCCCGCCTTTGATGGGGATATGACCTGGAATGACCTGAAACTTGAAGTGGCATGGAATTGCCTTTATGTGAGTAAATACACGTCACGTGGGATATTAGCTAAAATATCCTGAAAATTAAGTGGAACTACCTTGATACAAAGTTTACACGTCATTATGTGATATGACCTGGAATGACCTGAAATTGACATGGAATTACCTTTACGTTGGATATTACCTGCAATATCCTAGAAGTAATGTGGAACTACCTTGATATAAAGCTTACGCATCACATAGGATATGACCTGGAATGACCTGGAAGTGACACAGAATCACCTTGGTGTGGTAGATACACGTCACATGGGATAATACCTGAAATATCTTGGAAGTGACGTGGAACTACCTTGATACAAAGCTAGGTCACATGAGATATGACCTGGAATGACCTGGAAGTGACACAGAATCACCTTGGTGTGGTAGATACACGTCACATGGGATATTACCTGGAATATCTTGGAAGTGACGTGGAACTACCTTGATACAAAGCTAGGTCACATGAGATATGAACTGGAATGACCTGAAAGTGATACAGAATTACCTTTATGTGAGTAAATACACGTCACATGGGATATTACCTGAAATATCTTGGAAGTGACGTGGAACTACCTTGATGCAAAGCTTACACGTCATATGGGACATGATCTGGAATGACATGGAAGTGACATGGAATTACCTTTATGTGAGTAAATACACGTCACGTGGGATATTACCTGGAATATCCTGGAAGTTATGCGGAACTACCTTGATATAAAGCTTACACGTCATATGTGGTATGACCTGGAATGACATGGAAGTGATACGGAATTACATTTATGTGAGTAAATACAGGTTACGCGGATATTACCTAGAATATCCTGGAAGTTATGTGGAACTACCTTGATATAAAGCTCACACGTAACATGGGATATGACCTGGAATGAGTACGTGGATGGGTTTGGAGATCCCACCGGATCTGACTTCTGGCTGGGACTGGACTACATGCACTGTCTGACAAGTTTAGCCACCTATCAACTGCGCGTCGAGGTCCAGTCTGCAGCTAACGGAAAGTACGATACCAACTTCTTGCTCTGTGACACCGTGGTGTAGTGGTTAGGGCGTCGGACTAGTGATCGAGAGGTCGCCAGCTCGACTCCCGCCCGTTCCATTGCCGGGTATCTAGGTCAACTCAGCCCTCCATCCCTTCGGGTATGTAAATCAAGTACCCGCCTGCGGCTGGGGTTAGGGCGGGGCGCGTTCACTTGTGTTGGGTAGCAGGTAACACTGTATGATCCCGTATGGCAGGTGACGTCCCGTAGCTCTGTCACGGGAGTACCATTATGTGCTCTTCGTGTCTTTGATCTTTTAACCTTTTATGTAATGTCATTAGTGATTAGTGCAAAGAGGGTACCGTATCCCAAGTCCTGTCTTACTGACGTGTTGTGTAGCATCTGTTGTTGCATAATCCGTAGTTCTATACAGGACTTGTACAGGCCAGCCTGCTGTGTGGGGCTTTGTCTCCCTGGGCTTGACCCACTGTGATAGGGTTTTTCTGTTTTCAGAGGTTCACTTGTAACACGGTGGGAAGTGCCTGGTGGGTTTGGAGCCTCTTCCGGGCTGTGGCTGGCCAACTTTTCCTTCAGTACTTTGATGCTGTTGGTTGGGTCTTTTGACCTGTAAAACTGTCTCCCGGATAACCTATACTGTGTTGGTGGAGACGTTAAACCCTGCTCAATCCAATCCAATCATTAGTGATTTCAACAAGGTTACTTTTGATTACTTTCATCATCATCGCCATCATCATCACATAGGCGTAGGAGACGGGTGGCACGCCCCCCCCCCAAAAAAAAATAATCGGGAAAATGACCATTTATTCTTTAAAATCCGGGCATTTGGGGCAAAAATCGTGTAAAATTCCGGAATTTTGTTAATTTCTCAGGGAAATGTCATAAAAAATTCGGGTTATTTTGGTAATTTTCGGGCAAGAATCACGTAATATTCCGGCATTTTGTTAATTTTTCATACATATTTTTCGGGCAAAAATGCCTTGCCCCCTAAAGTTGACTGAGCTCTGCATCATCATCATAAGCATGATCATTAAGTTGATTTATATGTCGGAAGTTCGCACAAAATAGTGCCGTCGCCGACCAGGTGTGCGAGTAAACTGTGAACTGGTCGTGTTTGAAGGTGGTTCTCGGTGGAGTACGACACGTTCAGTGTGGACTCGGCGGCGCTGAAATACGCTATACACGTCTCGGCCACGTACACCGGTGACGCTGGAGATGTGATCGATGGTTGGTGGTTTGCTCCCGGAAACCACGACGGAATGAAGTTCTCCGCCAATATATCACTGATGATGATGAGAGGCAGGAGGTGGAGGAGGAGGAAAAAGGGGTATAAAAAGGATGAAAAAGAATAGAGGATGGTAATTGGAAGGAGGAGATAAATGGGAGTAAGAAGAGAGGAGGAGGAGGAAGAAGAGGAGGAGGAGGAGGAAGAAGAAGAAGAAGAAGAGGAGGAGGAAAAAGAGGAGGAGGAGGAGGAAGAAGAGGAGGAGGAAGAGGAAGAAGAGGAAGAAGAAGAGGAGGAAGAATATGAAGATGATGATGAGGAGCGAGAAAACGAGAAGGGTGAAGAGGTAAAGGAGGAGCAGGAGGTAAAGGAGGATGAAAAAGGGGTAGAAAGAGAATGAGAAAGAATATAGGAGGGTAACGGAGAAGAGGAGGAAAAACGAGAGTAAGAAGAGGAGGAGGAGAAACAGGAGGAGGAAGAGGAGGAGGAAAAGACAAGGACGAGGACGAGGAGGAGGAGGAGAAAAATGGGTAGAAAGAAGATGAGAAAGAATATTTGAGGGTAACGGGGAAGAGGAGGAAAATGGGAATAAGAAGAGAAGGAGGATAAGGTTGATGATAAGGATAACGACGATGATGTAATGATGTTCTCCGCCAAAGACCAAGACAACGACCAGGATGTAATCGACCATTGTGCTCAGAGGTTTTCCGGGGGATGGTGGTACAACAGATGCTATTTCTTCTGTCCTACATGCGCCGCCCCTGAATACTGGGGTTTCCAAAGTTTCGGTCTTGCCGCCACACTGGACATACAGAATGCTCGCATGATGATGAAAATCGTTGATTAGATACAGGGTGGTCAAAAGAAAGTCTACAGGGTCGTCAAATGCAAGTCACCAGATTATTGCCGTAAGTGCATCGGAATGTATGGACAAATTTTCTTCGAAATTTCGCCGACGCGTTCATCCGTAAAATCCAACCCACACTTCACACGATTTCTTTGAAGAATACCCAGCGTATACTCTTTCACGACAGAGCGCTTTAGTGATCAGTTTATTCCAAATTTCGTGTAGTATTCACAGTATTCACAATATTTATGACATTGACATTTATTACATTCATGACATTTGTGAAATTCATGATGTGCGCGTTATGACAGTCGTGATTTTTGTGATATTCAGAGGCGTCGATTTCCACCCGTATTTAGGGTTCGGACCTGACCACTTCTGATGCCTATAGGGTCAATCCCATAGTGGACCCGACCAAGTTTCGGGAAGGTGTTGGAGTCGACTCCCATTACACGGCTATGGAGACGCCTGCATATTGGACGCGAATGCCATGTTTTACCTAGATGTTAAAGCTTACTATACTAAGTCTTATGAATGAGACACATGCGCCGTCACCACCAGCGGCGATTTCCCAACCTAAAATAAGTGTACATGCAAATGCGTCGGCGGCCTGGGCTCCGCCCCTGACCCCTCTGGGGTAGTGGGGAGTTTACAGCGATCCCCAGACCAGACTCTGCTGAATTTGGGGGGAGCGGGGGTGAGGGAAGGGGGATTAGGTATATTAGGACAGGAGAAAAGGAGAGAAGAGGGGAAAGAGGAGGGGGAGGAGAGGTAGGGGAAAGAAAGGGGATGAGAGCAGAGGGAGGGAAAGGGAAGAATGGGAGTGGACCCGACCAAGTTCGGGAGGAAATCGACGCCCCTGGTGATATTCGTGACATCCGTGACAATGACATTCAGTACGCATTAGTTCAGTGTTTAAAGTGTATGTGATGCGAGTCAACCTTGATTATGACCGGGCCTGCATGTGAACGTAAGGGAATTTCACACAGGTTTACATGCAGGCCCGTGAACAGATGTAAAGTAAGTAGGTGCATCGGAATGTGTTGACAAATTTTCTGTAGCCTATGGACGCCAAGCACTGGACAGTGTGCTATCATCCAAGGCATTCGATCATAATGCCAAATACACACCGCCGACGCCGACGCGACGTAACTGGCGAGTTGAGTCGCGTCGACGTCCGACCGGCGGTGTGATATTGTTCGCAACTAGCTCACGACTGCCGACGGGTGCGTTCACGCCGCCGACGCGACTCAACTCGACAGTCGCGTCACTTCGGCGGCGTATATTGGGCTTTACGTTGTGCGGGCGACCGTCAAACTGGGGGCAACTGAAAATGCAGGACATGGAAAGTGCACAAGTGCATGACCTGGAAATGACGGACGGACAAAATCGCTGGGCTAGAAGATGCATTGACGCATTATGCTATCGACTTGTGCTTCCATTTTCCACTCCCGAGATTTGGTCCGTCACCTTCAGGTCCTGAATTTTCCAGGTATTGTTATTAAATTTATGGTCCGCCATTTTCTACTTGTGCAAATTCAGCGGTCTTTCCGACTGAGCATGCCATGCGTTCCCGTTTGCTGTGAGAGGACGTTTTCGGACCCGGAAACGGGTCCCCAAGCGATACCAACGTTGTTCTTGTTGTTATCAGATTTTCCATTCCCTAAGGCTCTGTCGTTTCTCAGCCGATCGTAATGAAACTGTTCACTCATATTAATGACAATATTCTGCATCAAGCTACTGTGGCGGATTTTTGATTTAGGCCCTAATTAATTAGTAACGATTAATTATTAATCAATAAATTGCCTTATAGCAGCAGCATCAGTAGAATGTAAAAGTTGGTTTTGCCCGGTCTTCGACCAACTAAAAAGTTGGTTTTACTCGGCCCTGGACTAATTAATAGGCTGGTTTTACCCGGTCCAGGTTTTACCCGGTCTTCGACTATGTAATATGGGGATATTGGCCGGTCCCATTAGCAGTCTGGTTTTGGCCCATACTCGTCGACTATTGTTTGCTAGTATACAAGGGCCATTCACTGTAGGTTTATCGGCTATGACGTGCCCAAATACGCTTTGCTACGACTTCAACTTGTCGATTTCTCAACTAAGTAACATGAGCGGTTTGGCCGGTCCTGGGGTATTGGCCGGTCTTTGACTATGTAATATGGGGATATGGCCGTTGTATACTAGCAAACAATAGTCGACGAGTATGGGCAAAAACCAGACTGTGCTAATGGGACCGGCCAATATCCCCATACTACGTGTACATAGTCGAAGACCGGGTAAAACCAACTTTTACATTCTACTAGCATCAGCAGCGGCGGCGCGTTGCAGCAGCAGCAGCGGCGGCGGCTCACAACACAATGCCTTGCCTGATTGTGTCGCGCGCAGCAACACCGGACGAATAGACATGCAACGCGAGTTTCAGGGTCCGACAGCTACACGTTGCTGTTCTTGTTTCACAAACGCGGAGTTGAGGAACTGCGTTTCTTTGTATCGCATTACACTTTAAGCATTGATTATAGAAGTAGGTCTAGTAAGCGTTTTAATCTTATTCGTTTCAGAACCGGTCAACATTAGTTTCTGTTGTGACTCTCCCAGTAGTCTCTCTATACAAGCATAATTCCTTTCGTTGTTCCAGTGAGAAACTTGTCAATGACTAGTGGTGATCTGCACAGCCTTAAGCCCAATACAAACCGCCGACGCCGACGAGACGAAACTGTCGAGTCTCTTCGCGTCGGCGGTGTGTACACGAATTCGCAACTAGTTGGCGACAGTTTCGTCGTGTCGTCGGTGTGAACACACCCGTCGGCAGTCGTGAACTCGGTCACGGCCGACGGCTGCGTTGTGCGTTCGCATCGCCGAATCCGTCGGCAGTCGTTGCGAATTCATGTACACACCGCCGACGCGACGCGACAAAACAGTTTCGTCTCGTCGGCGGTGTGTATTGGGCTTACGTTGGACGGAAATAATTTGGGCATCTGATATACAAAATCCAAGAGGAGAGAGATACACACCTCAAGGACAGCAAAGACGGCAACCAACGCTGCAATAACAATGAGTAGACATATGATAAGGATACTGATGATACTGTCCATTCCATTGCATAGAGACACAGCCACCTGAACACCATGTAAACATCAGACGAGATAAGACAAAAGCTCAGAGAGTGGACTCATCTGCATGATCGGCGGCAGTCAACACAATACACAAGCAGCAGTGAAGCTGGACTGCTAGTGCTCAGTGATGGGCAAAAGTTAACTTAAAAAGAGTTAACTTTTAGAAAGTATAAAAAAATAGTTAACTAAAAAGTTAAACTACTTTTATTTAGTTAATAACTAAATAAAAGTTAACTAAATGTTTAACTTTATTTTTTAAACTTTCTAGTAATATTTGTAATTATAATAACTATGTGGATTTTAACCTCGCTAAACACCAG
>Ga0209781_1000537_pt1 | contig 10127 bp, 6 predicted proteins | sample WorMetHERISLAND1_3_FD_187386 | JGI IMG/M metagenome (GOLD analysis project Ga0209781, IMG submission 187386) | Marine gutless worms symbiont microbial communities from Max Planck institute for Marine Microbiology, Germany - Olavius albidus HERON... | ecosystem: Host-associated > Annelida >...
CCCTACCACTACACTAACCGAGCAACCGTAGCCACATGGGCAGATTGATTCTCGAGGTATTGCTGGCGACGATTTCTCGCATGTTCATTAACCCTACCTCCAGTACCTGCCAGTTGTTGTTTATCATCTTTGCTCCACACCGTCGCTGCTGCCTAGCCGCTGCGCCGCCGCGGCAAGGGGGAGGGAGTGGGGGACACCCAGTTAACAAGGGTCACGCTAAGCAAGCGGCTCAGATTGCAACAACTTGACTGTCACTGTGCTGAGGTGCTAACTGAATCCAGACCGCGGCTGCTGCTGCTGCGTGTGGTGCCACTATGACTGTTAGTGATCTTAGTGATCGCACACTGGATGCGCTGCTCGATCACCTACGAGATTAGGATCTCCCGACGATTCTCGTGAGATTTCGCTGATCAATCGGAGCCCTAGTTTAACCTCGTATTACACTTACAATCGGTACTGAACTGTGAGCTGTGTACATGTGTGAATAACTGTCTGTATATGTGTCTATGTACAGATGTGCTTTCCTGCTGATGTGTTTCCAACACATCTAGCACCAGCCGCTGCTGCATATCCTGCCATCCCGGCTCCAAACGTTAACTATTATGCAAACAGCATGCGGTCACGGTAATATTCTCACTAGTTTTTGCCACTAGTCATTACTGCCTGCAGTTCTGTATTTTAACCTCAGTTACATTTTGTTATTCGTTCGTAGTTACAACTTACTGCTAGAAGAACAGCAGTGGAAGTGTGACTTGCATCTCTATGCTGTGCTGAAGTGCCGTTAAGAAACTGCTCACTCACTCACGTCTCAGAACACAACAGAGACAACACTTGAATATGTACCATACATCTCGTATCACTATTGTATTTCTGCAGTATTATTGTTTCTGCTAGAAGGCCCGAGACCTAAGTCACATAGTTAGAATTATGGTTAATTTTAGTACTCGCCTACTTTGATGGTATTAGTTGAGTAGTATGAAAGTCTGGAGTTACATGCTTGTATGAAACGTGTAACCTAGTCCCAGTTCTCAAGACTTCTCTGGGTACTCAAAACTGTAACTAATTTCGTAGTTGTGACTTGAAACTTTTGTCTTGTTTTGAAACAGAGTTCTCTTAAATTTCTTGAGTATGATGACATCCCTGTCTTCTTAATGTGTGTGTAATCAGATATTGTTGATGACATCCTTTCACTGTTGTTTGTATGCATAGTCCGCGGCGAAGCAGTGGTCCGTTTCGCGGCGGTGGAGCTGGTCTACCGCAGACGTTTGATCGAGGCCACCCGTCTCTGTCGTCAGCGGGAGACGGTCAGTCATCGGCCAGTCAGCCGCCGCCACGTTTCACACGTCGAGTGGAGTCGGCTGTGATTGAGCCTCAGCGTGTGACGGTCCCTGCCGCTCCTGCCATGACACCGCAGTCTATAGCTGTTGTGCCTGCTGCTGTCGTGCCGCCGCCGCCACCGCCAGCACAGCTCGCACTTGCTGAGCAGACCAACGTACCTCCGAACAGGTACGCCTGATTGTCTTGGAAGTCATAGTTTCAGGGTGACCACTGGGCCTGGAAAGTCATGGAATTTAGGAAGACCATATTCCAGGCCTGGATAGTCATGGAAAACAGTAAAGGTCATGGAAAATCATGGAAATTCATGGAAAAGTCACACATAATGTTGTGAAATTTTTACAACTGCACTGAGAAATTCTGTAATGAATGTGAGCAGTGAGTGTGTAGACAATTTTTACTACTACAACCAGCTGGAACTGTTACTACTAATTCTGGTATGCATTCATATGTCATGTTTCGTTAATTTCGGGGAAAAATGTAGTGCCGATAGATCATTGAAAATCATTTCGGTTGGTCCTGGAAAGTCATGGAGAAGTCATGGAAAATGATTTTCCTAAAAGAGTGGTCACCCTGATAGTTTAGATTTGTAAAGAGTAAGAAATTTCTAAGATGACTATATCACTAGGATAGCAGAGACAACACTTGAATATGTACCACAGTATCCAGCAGTCTTCTTACAGTTGTTTTAAACTGAAACTCATCGTACAGTTCAGAATGCAGTTTATTGTTGACTAATTGGCTGCATTGCAATTCATTACAGTGTGGGAGAACCTGGTTTATTTGGGAGAATTTTTTCCAGTTAGGCGATTAACTAGTGACGATTGCTAAAATAATCAGAAGTATGTGTGCAAATCCATTGCATTCGTTGAGCTATTGAACTCTGGTCAAGCTGCCAAAACCATAAACATCTTGTCCTGGTGTGTTCGTCACAATATGCAGCACACTCACTGTGGCCACTCGCCTGGAAAACGTGAAAATGTCGGGGAATTTGACATTGTTCAGGGAAAGGTCAGCGAAATTCGGAAAAGTCAGGGAAATCATTGTTTGCCCGTGGTATTCTACCGCAGTTGTGATAGTCACAAAATAAACATAATCCAAGTTGACATGCACAAAATGGACTTTGCAGTCAGGTACCCAAACCTCGCCGCCAGACGGTCTCTGGGTATGTCGCCGAATGCAGTGGTGCCTGGGAAAGTCCGACGGAGGCAAGATCAAATAATTAAACAGGCTCCCACAATCTAGCTGACCGGCTGGTGTCAGATGCCTAGACGGTATCATAGCGGACCACCTCGGTGTCAGAGGTGGAGGTGGTGTAGACCACCTGTGTGGTCTGACATGATAGGCATCAGTTGGAGGCATGCCAGCTGCCACGGCATACAGTGAGATTCCAGAAAATAGGTGGGTGGTCGTGTCATGTCTTGTCAATCCACTGTCTTGTTTCACACTCACCACATGCCATGGCAGTAGGCAAACAACGAGCGTATCGGCTTGTAAATTCACAGATTAATGGTTAACCAGCAACGTTATTCCATAAGCGATTAATTCGGTCAGCTGTCGATTAATTGAAAAGTTGCTTTACAACCTTAGTACTTATGTCTTATAATGCTGAATGTGTGTCAGTCAAAGGCTGGGGACGTCGGTGAGCACTGGTTCACGCGGTGGCGTTCATGCGTACTTATGTCTTATAATGCTGAGTGTGTGTCAGTCAAAGGCTGGGGACGTCGGTGAGCACTGGTTCACGCGGTGGCGTTCATGCAACACGCATCATCTCAGCATCACACAGTAATCACTTAGTGTCACCACCAGCATCAGGCTTTGATGGTGCCACCAGCCATGACAGCTCTATGTCACAGCCTCCGCAGTCCAGCAGTACAAGTCGTCCTCCCAGAGATTACAATGCATCATTCCCAAGGTAATGACTGCCTGTAGTGTAATGGTAGCCTACAAAGAGACTCAGAACGGCATATTGCATGCAACTGTGGCATCTGCAAGAGCCACAGAATTAGAATATATGTTTAAACTAAGTTTAATTGGACGAGTTTAATAGAATGTATGTTTAAACTAAGTTTAATTGGACGAGTTTAATAGTTGCTGTTTAATCTGTGAGGTCAGTTGCCATCAAGAATGAATATATAGCACTGCTGTTAGGGATGTTAATTTTCAAGAATTTTATTTCTCGATATGAGAATTTCAAATCTCGAGAGTCATCGAGTACTTGAAACTTAACGCCACACTCGGCGTGGACTACGCACTTAATGCACGAATGCTGCAACACAGTAGACATCATGCTGCACAGCTGTGGTTGGGCGGTGGCCCCTGGGAAGTGCAACAACAGGGGAAGCTGCGGTGGAGTCAAATTACAAAGCGCACTGTCTCTCCCATGTACTCATGTCTTGTCAGACCAGATGGCAGACGGCTGTCGTCCCGCGCCCAACAATGAACAGCCCATGTCGCGCTGACAGGTTGGGCCATGTGTACAGTTTAATGGAGGTATCAGTCTCAGGCATTAGAGCGGTTCTGCAAATCTTAATTGGTTACAGATGCTGTGTTGATAAGGTGGCAGATTCAACGTGCCTGCTATTTGTGTTTATTGACGCCGTGCCCGCTAGGCCTACCGACTGACTCTTCTCACGTTGCGGCTGGTGGCTCACCTCCCCTCCCGTCACCCATTGGTAATTAATTAATTAATGTCGCGCGTAACCCTTGCATTATCTAGGCTTTCTTGTCTGTATTTCGTAACAAAGTAAGCTGGCTAAGTCGACCGTAACCATTACCGTAATCGCAACCGTCCGCTATAGTTAAATCTACAATTCAGTATATATAGTAACGACTGTTCACTTTCACCGCATGCAAGAAACTGAAACTAACTGCCAAGTCCGAAACCCTGCAGTATGCTATTGCCTGGGGTTACAGGGTCATGGGAGCCGGTCTGTCTCGGTGTTCTGTTGCCGTAGCTCAGTCTCTCGCACCATCGATCGGTGACAGCGGCACTTAATGAAGTGTTGACAGCAGCAGCGAGTCTGGTCGGCGGGCTGACAGATGACTAGCGTTTAGTCGATTTTGGACCCCTCGCACCCCTCGTGTTTATTGACGCCGTGCCCGCTAGGCCTACCACCTGACTCTTCTCATGTTGCGGCTGGTGGCTCACCTCCCCTCCCCTTACCCATTGGTAATTAATTACCGTTGAGTGGACATACTCGGGTTACGGATTCCAACTCACGTGCATGCCGCAAAGCAGGTGGCTTCACGTATCGACCGTCGTTAAACGATCGTTGATCGTTGGTCCAGGTGTTTATTGCACAGTTGTAAATTCTTGACAGCGAGAAAAAAAATTCTCGATACCGAGAAATTTTTTCGAGTCTCGTTAACATCCCTAACTGCGGTTATAAGTAGCTGTTTAGTTTCATTACTTATTTTGCTATAAAATAAAAGAACATAATATCTGTGGCTTCCACTTTGTAGAACATCGGTTAATCTGTGAACTTGACGTAGAGATTTTAACAGTTTTTAGATGCCATTTTGTATTGTTAAACAGTAACTGAGTGTGTATGTTTATCGTCGTCATTGTTCCAGTGAAAGTAGATTTTCGAAGGTTGTTGTATTAACTTCAGGAGTACACAGTGTTGATTGTTGTTACTTCAGCAGAAGAGGAGGCGGGCGAGGACGAAGGAAACCTTGGCTAGAAGACGGAGTTAACGTTAGGGTCAGTTGTCTTATATTACACTGTGCTACTGTACTGTCAGAATTATAATGGAGCTATTGTCTGAATGTAATTGAATAATATTAAAATCACTGTTACGCTGTGAACCTTTGTTGCATGTTGAAGGCATTATCATTTACATGCTGTGAGCATTTGTCTTAGCTGTTAGCTAACTCGGGTCTACTTGGAAAATGGCCATTTTAACTTAAAATGGTGTATATTGGGTGTGTGTTTAGCTAATTGACATAGGTAAAAAGAAAGCTATGTCAGTTTATATAGCAGCGTTATGTGTCAGATGTCACATCGAGGCCATTGTAGAACGGAAACCACCAGTAAGAACGATGCTGGAGTGGCGCCAGTTGGTCACCAACCGTAAGCTCAACCGAATGGCTGCCAGTATACCCAACATCGCTCCGGCGGTGCACTTTACCCCCAGCCGAAGCCGGTACCAATTTATACTGCTTGGTGAACAGAGGCACGTGTGTGAACAACTTGCCCAGAGTTGAACCTAGTGGCGGGACAGCTGGGAGTCGAATTCAAGACCTCTCGACCACTAATCCAACACCTTACCATTACACCACCAAGCCACACAATTAATACGGCCATTAAATGGCGCTAGCTCATTTTCGTGCTCTGATTCTGTTCATTCAGACTGTGCCGCTCTATAAATCATTTACTTACTTACTTACGAAGTGCTGGGTTGGAATGGTGGCTACACACGATTGTTACAATGAAGATTTTGTGGCTTCAGTTCTCTGACACTGGTAGGAAACACATCTGGCCTGTCAGAAATACTGTCACATAGTTCCCAAAGCTTTATTTGTTAGCAACAGGAGGCCAAACTTGGGAGTGGCTGCAGGAGAATGGGTTGGTTAACAAAACGTGGAGTCAGCGGAGTGTGTATATGTATGTCTGTGTCAAATGGGATGTTAAGCTACACTCATTCACTCACTGTAATTTGATGAGCAGGTTAATGTGATAGCTGCAGTAACCATGTAATGTAATGTAATTTGACAAAATTATAGCGTCATAGGCCACCTAGGCTACTACAAGGGCGCTTTACACAGTCAAATCGTGCTCTTAAAAGATAGACTACATAAGTAAATAAGTAAGTCTTGAGATATTTTTTGAAGGTGAGAAGTGATGAGACGAGCAGTCAGAGACGAACTCAGGTAGACTGTTCCATGCGCGTGGTCCAGCAATCATAAAAGCTCGGTCTCCAAGCGACGAACGATGTGTTGTTACATGACATGTAACATGTCACAAGGTGTGAATGACACAGGTATGACATCTCTGCTGCACTGATGGCAGCAGGTGTAACAACGACGGTGAGTCGAATGACCTTGTCACTTTGCTTCTCCAGCTAACACTGCTCTTGTTGTTGTAGCAGAGTGATGGACGGAAAGGCTTTGAATCAGCAACATTTGAGTTGGAGCCTACTTCATTTCCTCCACTGCCTGGGGTCTCCTCGGTGAGTAACAAGCTGAGACGTGATATAACCAGGCTGACATGTAACTCGGTAAATAATTGAAACTGAGTATCACAGCTGATAGATAACACACAGTTGGCTGCATATTCCTCAATTTTGTGTACCACACCTAACTGAGAGTAATGCCGGTTGAATACCAATTACACCGTGTCTCAAAAAAACTGTGCAAACTTATTTATTGTCAGAACTTTGTCACATTTCGACCGATTGTGAACATTTTTGGCACAAACATAGCAAAGAGGACAGGCTTTTCTGAGGTATACTCATTTTCCACCTCGCCTAATTTTTGTCAACGCACTACTGTGTTAAACACAGATGTTCTAAATTGTTACATAATGCTGTATATGATTAGTCTGCAGTAAATTTTATAACTACTTAATTAGCATACAATAAACCGAAATGTGGTTTATTTATCAGAATACAACATCTGGAGTGTTCTACAGGAGAAAGTTTACCGCTCCAAAATAGCTGACATCGATAAACTCAAAACACGTCTGATCGATAACTTAGTGAGCAAAGTTTGACCAGTCAGTGTGTTTGTTGGTGTTTTTTATGATATTATTTATTGCTGCTGTGTTCATTAAGCAGGTTTATGACAGTCTTATTATTCTCCAAACACTGCTTTCTAATTCTTCAACGCTGTGTAATTTTTTTCGAATATGTCTTCTGCCAGCTATGCTTCATATTCCTTTTGTTCTTTTCCCCGACATTCTTCCCTCCAGTATATCATGCAGTAATCCAACGTGCGGTAACACGTGACCCGTACACTTGGGTTTAGATTGCCATATTGTGTTTAATGTCTTTCAGTCATCTTATAACCGTATGTAAAATTTCCTCATTTGTCTTCTTATCCATCTAACTGACTTTCTCCACCCTTTACCAGATCCACATTGTAGAGGCTTCCATTTAGACTTCTATCTGCCTGCATCAGTGTCCATTGTCTGTGATTAAAGTATAAATTTAGTTATGGTTGGTATGATATCTGTTGACAGTCGAACGCGACGGCTGTCGGTGATTCATTAGTCGTTGACAACAAGACACTGTCGGACGTCGTCAAAGGTGCCAGCAAGTTGACGATGGCTGATGCAACGAGTCGTAGTGCCACTGGTACAGCCACGGCTGCCGTCGCTGCAGCGGGAATGTCGACCGTCAGTCACATGTCGACTCTAGACACAGCGTCAGCAGCTGCGGCTGCGGCAACAACTAGTAGCTGCAACGCTGCTGTCGTCGCTCCTCCCTCACACAGGTTCATATTTGTAACTTATTACTAGCATTATTTCTAGGCATGTTAAAGATTAACCGGTTAACTGATTAACTGGTCTTCAAGGCAAGACCGGTCCTGAAACTGCCAGTCCGGTTAACCATGCCGTAATACAGTGCCTCCATATAACGGCGCCCCGCACAAATTTCGCTACCGCCGCCGCAAGTTTTCACTTCATTATTCTATGCACCAAAGCAAATAAACATCTGCCGTGGCATTTTCACTCATTAGGCATACGGTGAGAACACATGTCGGACTGTCGGTCGACGGTCGGTCGTATCTACATCCCTGGACATCAACCTACCCAGCCGGCGGCATTATGATGCATGTAACCTGGATGTCGGTTCTTGACAGGTGTCAAAATTTCACTTGACTGCAGCGTGAGCTAGAGATTAATGCAAGGGCAACTGCAGTTGCACTTAGACCTACTACAGTGAGTGAAGGACGACCGGCAAACTGGTGTGTGGTACAATGGCAGTGGTCGCAGCATAGGCGGCAGCGGTAAACCGGTCTTTTTGATCACGGTTAACCGATCAAAATAAATGGGCGGTCTTACTAACAACCCTAATTATTTCAGCACATCAATAATATTGATCTTATTGACATCTGACTGTGTTTACCTTTACGACATACTTTGCGGTATGTTCAGTGTTCATTGTTGCTTTTCTGACATTATTTCTGATAATTTATTATTACTGTTAGTGGCTCGGTGCTGTATCAGACTTGTGATCGTGAGAGTTCGTAAGTTCGACTCCCATCCGGTGTTATTGCCAGGTAGCCTACGTCAACTCAGGCTTCCATCCCTGTGGGGTAGCTAAGTCGAGTACCAGCTTACAGGCTGGGGTTAAGGCGGAGCACATTCACTTGTGTCGGGTGGCAGGTAACACTGTGTGATCCCATATGGCAGGTATGAGCCATATCCCTGTAGCTCTAGGATGGGTCTCTTGTAATTTGTCAAGGGCTTTATTCGGCATTAATTAGTATTATTATTAGTGTTGTGCTATAATTGGTCCGTGTGATGCTGTTGGCTGTGCTGTGTGTATGTAGTCACGGGTTGCAGTAGTAGTATATGATAGAAGAGCAGACATGCCAACCTTCCCGCTTTTAGCGGAATTCTCCCGCTTTCTAGGCGTATTCCCGCCATCCTGCACGGGATTCATGAAATCCCGTTTTTAAGGCATTTTTATCAGTATCATCAAAACTAGCACATTTTTTGTCACCAAATGGACTCTTTCAAGCTCAAAATGCGCCAAAACGTGGTCGGCCGACCGGGGCTCCGCCCCTGACCCTGCTGGGAGAGCTTACGACCTTCCCCCAGATCCTCTAGTCGTCTGGCAAGGGGACCTCCATCCCATTCCTCTCCCCCTCAGTGCTATGCCTTCAGCACCTTGAACTTGGTGCCTCAGACTGATCCCTGTTTCTTATTATAAAAAGTTAGCATTTCTGGAAGAGTAAGTAGTTATAGTTGAAAGTGATGTTTGTCTGTGTTGTTCAGGGTGAACCGGTCGACTAGCACAGACGGACTGACTGCGTCTGCATCAGATCATGTTGAGCCTTGCGTTTCACACTCAGATGTTGTCTCATCCACGGCTGCTCACTACAACATCCCCAGCAGTAAACCGGTCGGTAGTTTTCACAGCAAGTTAAAGCCAGGCTGATGATCTTAGTTGATCCAGGTTTATTGCTTTTGCTGCACGAGAAACAATCAGACGTGCCAACCTTCCCAGTTTTGGCGATATTCTAGGCATATTGGCACCATCAGTCATCACACGTGGAATTAATGAAATCCCAAGGCAATTTTATATTGCACATACCTTGTCAACAAACGGACTCTTTCAAGCTCAAAATGTGCCATAATGTTGATGGCCGGGCTGCACCCCGGACACCACTGGGGGAGCTGATGATGCTCCCCCAGACCTTGTCGGCTGGAGAGGGGGACACCCACTCCTCATTCCTGTCTCACTCAGCACCTTCGATGCCTCGGAACACTCAGCACCTCGTGCTGCTGATCCCTCTTTCTCATTTTGAGAAGTTGGCATGTCTGAAAACTTATTCTGTGTTAGTTTTTTGTAAATCTTATGATCATACTAGTGATGTGCGAATATTCGAAATTTCGAATCGAATCGAATAGTTACTTCAGTATTCGATTCGAAACGAGTACAAATATTCGAAATTTTCGAATACTTACTGTCATCAATTTCTTACTTATTTAAACAGAATGACGCCGATTTTTCACCTTAGAAACCATGCCTAGCAACCAACAAAATCAACAAACATTATGGCCTACCAAGTACTGAAACTCCCACAACAGAAGCCACAATAGTCTTGAATAGTGCGGC